>ENA-UZWT01002880-UZWT01002880.1-metagenome-genome-assembly--contig:-Day-1-50m-contig-2880_pt1 | contig 18240 bp, 26 predicted proteins | sample MGYA00260338_ERZ794898 | MGnify/ENA metagenome assembly ERZ794898 | reverse complement strand
GTCCGCAGTTCCCACAGCGAAAGTTTGGGTGTCGCCGTTAGAATCTGTACCTTGACCATGACCTATTAAAACTCTACCTTCGCCGACAGCAGACCACACACCCCCGAAAATGGAAGCAGGACTTGTGGATCGCGTCATGCTTGTGTATATAGACCCCACTGGGTAGACCTTATCAAGTATATTAGCTATTCGAGAATCTGAAACAGTTCCCGAAGACAATGCAGTGTTTAAACCAGCCACATCGACACCGTCAACAGTTCCTGTTACGGATATGTTCCCCGATAAGGATATGTTCCCTGTAGTGCTAATGCTTTGAGCAGCAAAACTCCCTGCAACTGAAACGGAACCACTACTTAAACTTATTAAATCGCTGTCTGACGTGTGACCTATGTTATTTCCGTTTATTTTAACACTGTCTACTGTAACGCTTCCGGCGGTTAGCGAACCTGATGTAGATATGCTGCTGCTTCCTGTGTTTATAGAGCCAAAACCTGACGTTATAGACCCGCCGTTTAAGGCGCCAACAGAGGTAACGGATGTTTGTGCGGCGCTAGACAATGTACCTGTTAACGTCGTGGCGTATACCGTACTGAAGCTGGCAGCTCCAGAAGAGTTCCTTTTAACAAGTGTGCTATTAGTCGCGGCGTTGGTGGCGTTGTTTAATAAATTTATCTCTGCGTGTGTTGTTGTTACAGCGCCCGTCACATTAGGAAAAGTATTTTTTAAGGTGGACTTGATAAGTTTAAGATGGTCGTCGCCTTGACTCACAGGGTCTGAGCTTGTCGGGTTTGTGACAATCAAACCGTTTATGTATGTTGGATTTTCTAAACTCATTTTTTTAAACCTTTAGTTTTCATAATACCGACCGCTGACCGAACACCAAAACTAGCCGCGACTATTACAGATAAAGTGTATTGATACCAGTCAGGCATCAAAGATAAAGCCTCAAACCCTTTGACAACATAAGGAACTGCACTAGGGAAAAAAGCCAAGACTAGCGGTATAGAAAATAAAACTGTTAACCACTCGTCTTTCCAACTGTTACCACTGTTTTGAGCCATGTAGGCTTCCCAATCAGCAGCGGATTTAGAACTTTGAACCATTATTTTAGCTTCAGCTTCCGCCTTAGCTTTCGACTTGGCGACCTTACCTTCCACCCAAACTTTACCGATGTTGGTTACAGACCCCAAAAGACCAAACAAAGGATTCATAAAGGAACCCCGTCTGCTAACATAGTCGCTACTCTTGAGCTTCTTTTACCGACCTGTCTAGCGTAGTTGCTATCTAAAAGCTCGGTTCCTGCTCTTTCAAAATCAGATGACTCAATAAAAGATATTGTCTTTTTAAATTGTTTAAACTTGCTTAAGCCCATGTTAAAAACTAAATTAACAATAGCCTCTTTACGGACGTCGTTTAGATCGTCGAACCAATCAAAACTAGATGAGCATTGGTTAGTGACATTTTCGATATCACTATCTAACAAAAACATTGCTTCTTCCTCACTGATGCCAACCTCTTCAATGTTTCTACCAACCCCGATAGTTAACTTATCTGCTGTGCAGCGGTATGGTTTTAACTTAAGACCCTCATCTGTGACCAGTTGTTTTTTTAATCTTTCTAAATTCATTAATTGTTCCAATCTCTGTCTATTTTTTTTAAACTTAAATCTTGTTTTCTTTTGTTCATTTTATCGACAGGGATCCTGTAAAATTTCTTTCCCACGTCACCGGCGTTTACAAAAACAACCAGATTCTTTTTTAAACAAACAAAAGCAAAAAAATCTAAATCATTTTCTTCGTATTTATTTACTACCGATCCGTGATCTCTTCGACTTGTCGAAAACCGCCAGTATTTGTATTTTTCTATAGCGTTAACTTCTATTTTATTTGTTGTCTTAACTTGACACTTAACAAAATCACCACTCTTTGTTTCGCAAAGAATGTCGTAGTGCGCTATGGTTTGTGGAAATGCTATCGCGGGGAATATGCGTTGTAGCATTGATGCAGCTAGAAACTCGCCTGAGTGACCTATTTGATTTGTGGATAGATCTTCCTTTTCTATCATACACATTGTACCTTTCTGTGTCTAATAATAAAACGTCAATGTTTTGTTTACTTTTATCCTAACGGATTTTTACTGCTTCTTTCAATCTTATCAATAATCCTTTCAATTTTGCTTTCCATATCGCGTATTCTGCTTTTATTGACGCGAACGCTGCTTTGAATTTCACTTGTATCCGTTTCTTTGATTCCACTAACCTTTGTTTCAACATTTTTTATATTCCCCTCAATGGTTGCTATCGTTGCTTGGATATGACCTATATCGCTATTAGACTGCGTAACCTCTAGTGTTGTCAAACGCTTCTCTAAGCTGCGTATTTCTTCAACATTGTACAGCTCAGACATTTTATTCTCTAAGGCTTCAAGTTTTGTTTCCATTGTAACGAATGAGGTTACAACGCCAGCAAAGGCAGTAGCGATTCCAATCCAAGTGCTTATTTGTTCTGCTTTCATTACGGTTGCATCTCATTGTTATGGTCAGGGTAAAACTCACCCTGCATATTTGTATTTACTAGCCAAAACTCATTTTCTACACCCACTACTTCACCAGCCCAAGCTACGTTAAGTTGGTTTAAATACATCTGGTCTATTTGTACAGATGCGGAGTCGTAGAATGCTTGAACAGTACCGGATGCCTGTGTGCTAAACGTAGTCGCTTCAATTATCGCACCTTCGTACTGTTCAAGCATATTCTTGGTTCGTGATGCTACTACCATCCCCTCTATGCTGGCTGCATACTTGTCGCGAGTATCTTGGCTAATTTCTCGCAAACCGTTGTCAGTAGCGTATTTCTCCATGCCTATTTTAGTCGATTCGTCAGCTACTTCAATCTCTGCTGCAATAGCTGTCACCGCTGCAATCTGCTCGGCTTCTTCTATCATAGCGTCTTTTTGGTCTTCAAACTCAACTTGCTGCACTAAAATTTGATCTTGTATAAGTAGGCTGGTTAAATACTCTTGAGTAGACTCCGCTAAAGCCTGTGCATAAGCTGTATTGAAGTCATCTAACTGTTGCTGCGTGAGGTGGTATTCTTTACCGGTGTCCGGATGCACTATAGTTGTGTTTCCGCTAATCATGTTATCCGCCATCTGACTAATAAACGTATTAGCCTGACCGTTTATCAAGTCATTTATGTTTGCGGTTTGGGTTTGTAGGTCTGTTTGACTGCTCGCGGTAAATGACAGGCTTATCAGGAACCCTGTCAGGACGGTGTTTATAAAATGAGTACGCATCATCTCCAATTAATCCTTGATTTGTGGGACACGGAGTCCCAGATTGATATAAAGCCCAGAACACCCTGTGGTCTTGACACATAATAGAAACAGCCGCCACCTTTAGACCTAGAGCTTGTAGCTGTTTACTTAACTTCAACCTTTCGCAGTTCATATCTCTAGTAGGCTTTGATAGTGCCAAGCCTAGAACCTGCGTCTGTACACCAGCGCCGCCAGAGAACACACACACGTCTTGATTGTACGCTGGTGAGCTTGGAGCTACTGCGCTATTAACTACAGCGCCTTCTTGAGTAACTGTAGTGGTGGTTCTGTTATCAATGCTTTCGGCGCTTTGTTGGTTGTTAGAACCAAAGTCACCTACTGATGCAGACTGCTCCTCTTGAGCGTTAGATAAACTGCATAAGAGCGACAACGACAACGATAGGAGCAAGTGAGCACCCGATAACCGTCTTATAAAGTCCATCTAACTTATCCTCTAATCTGTCTAGTCGAGTGCCGCGCTCCTCAAGTATGTTCTCGATATTTTCATATCGTACAGCGCATACGTTTTCGTGACCCTCTATTTTAGATAGAGCTTTGTCAATCTTCTGTTCCATTCTATAGTCCATTATGAGTATGTATACCCTATCCCTTCAACCAGATAGATGCTAAATGATGCTTTTGTCAAAGTGACAAAGCCGCCACTAGACACAGTTATAGTGCTGGCTTGTGTAGTATTTTTTGTTACATTAAGAGAACCGTCTGTTTTTACCATCGCATAAGTTGCTATCGAAGAGCCTGTGTAGCCATCTAAATCTATAACAATCTCTGAGGAGAGTGGAGAGGCATTTAAAAACTTATAACTATCTCCAATGCCAGTAGATGGATACGCTGGTGAAACCGTAAGATCAGTAGTGTTTAATGGATTGTAGTGGATATAAGTACTGTTAGGGTTAGCGGTAAAATCACTCTCTGACCAAGTTGATTTTGGAGATGTAGCCCCACCACCACCATTAATAGAACCGCCAGCTATGGCAGCAACCACCAAACTACCGCTCACATTAGGAACAGATATTTCGTGATCTTCTGTTATGTTTTTTGAAAGTATCTGTGTTGTTTTATTGCTGGCATTATCCTGTGTGTGTGAGTTGAATTTTAGACCACCAGATTGCGTACCTGTAACTAAGTTGATGTTATCTACATGGTAGTAGTTTGCGAGAGAGTTGCCATCACTGTTCTCGGTGTTTATGCGAACACCTGTGTTGTCAATAATACAAGATGGTTTTTCTAAGTTAGCACTACCGCCCCCAGTGGCATCTGCTATATTAAAGTGTATAGCACCTACTGAATCGTTCAATACATTATTTTTTGAAAACTTTGCTTGAGCTCTAATTTCAGCAAAAACTGTGTCATTGCCAAAGGTGTCTTTAGATTCAAATACAACTTCCCCTATAAAATCACCAGTGGCGCTATTTACATCTTTATAAAACTTTAACTCAGGCTTTGTGTCATCTGCCGATGTAGAGTCACTAATTAATACACCATTAGTTGTTACAGAGTTTGTGCCGTTGTTGATATCACCGAATCCACTGGTAATAGAACCAGCATTTAACGCGCCTACAGATGTAATCTGTGTTTGTGCAGCGTCTACATTAAAAGTAGTACCATTTAAAGTTAAACCAGTACCGCCTGTATATGTAGTATCTCCATCGTTGTTATCTACATAACTTTTAACGGCAGCAGTTGTTGGTACAGTTGTATCGTTATTACTTGTAGATACATCGGTAATAAAGTCGGTTATCGCAGTAGTGCCAGTACCGCTAAACGCATTTGCTTCTACTGTGCCTGTTACGTCTATACCTGTTGATGTAGTAGAGAGTTTAGTACCTGCGCCAGTAGTACCTTGCCAACTTAGATTTATAGCATCAGAACCCCAGCTTAATAACGCTTCGTAGTCATCATTAGATAACAAACCGTTGATACCACTAATCTGTAAACTGCCAGTACCTCTCTGCTTGATAATTGCATTTTGGTCACCGTCTTCATAAAGCTCTAGATTTGTACCTGTTGAGTCACCTACTGTTACCGTAGTAGCTGCAACATCACCTGTTACGTCTATGCCTGTAGGCTGAACTTGTAAAACTCTTGTGTGACCATCTGCGCCATTTTTCACCCAAGTTTCGTGCTGGGCTGACTCCGAACCATCTGTAACATTAATAGTTCTAAGCTCTTGCCAACCATATTTAATATCCGCAAATCCTGCGGGTGAAAGGTTGTTTTTGCCGTAGAAATTAAGCTGACCAATCCTCTGACCTACAGCGTCATCTTCGTTGTTAAAAAAGTTTAAGTCTGGCTGTGGGTCGGTTTGATCTGCATCTGATGCGATAGAGATGCTTGAATCAGCACTTACCGTACCTGTTACGTCTATGCCTGCATCCTTAACCTCAACTCTTACAACCTCGCTGCCTTGTGCGCCAGTCAAAAACCGAACGCCTTCAGTAACTCCCTCGCCAGTTTCTACTCTTTTTGCGTTACCAGAGTAAAGTTTAACGCCATCGCTATCACCAGCATTAATTCTATAACTACCGTCAGTCGGGTCTCTAACAACAAAATTATTGGCATCTAAATAAACATTGCCAGTCGTAGTGGCTTGTGTAATGTAAGTGTTACTAGCGTCAGCCGTTATATCAAGCTGCCCATTACCTGAACCTACTGTTACACCGTCAGCAGTAACCGTACCTGTTACGTCTACGATAAACTTATCGCCAGTACCCACGCTCGAATCAGGGCTTATTTTCAGTGCATCTACATAACCACCTGCTGAAAGAAAGTGATTAAACCTAAATCGAAAGGCATCACCATTATCATCGCCAAGTTGAAAGTCTAAAAATGTAGATGTGCCATTTATATTTGTCTCGATAGAGCAGAAATCATCTGTGTAATATGGGAATATAATCTCATCAGCAGTAACCGTACCTGTTACGTCTATGCCTGTTGAAGTGGTTTGTAGTTTAGTACCTGCGCCAGTAGTACCTTGCCAATTAAGCTCCGCTAGTTCGCCATCCCAAGCCACTAAAGGAGCGCCCGCATCATTTTGTAGGTAGCCGTTTTGACCTTGGATGGCTATGTTGCCACCTCCAACTTGCTTAACAACACCGGAATTAGTAGTAGACTCAAAAATCTCTAAGTAATTAGACCCTGCTTCTGCGCCAAAAATAATTCTCTTGTCATTTGCAAGGCTTACACCATCAGCAGTAACCGTACCTGTTACGTCTATGCCTGTGGTATTAACTTGTAACGCTGTTGTACCGTTAGGCTTCATTAATATATTTTTATTGCTATCAGCAGTAATAAAGTTTAGATGATTACCTGTACTTGTTATTTGCAGGTTGTCTGCATCATCTGAACCACGAAACTTAATCGAATGGTCATCAGAGTCGCTAGAATCTTTTAAAATTAATCTTGGGTTAGGGTCTGTTATGACAACCGCAGACTGTGCATTTACCGTACCTGTTACGTTTATGCCGTTAGCTGTGGTTTGTAGCTTAGTACCCGCACCGCTTGTGCCTCTCCAATCTAAAAATGCAGCTTGGCTGTTAGCAAAGAAAATGTTTCCGCCGGAGATGTTCTGTATTGCTACGTTTTCGCCTTGTATTTTTAAATCACCTGTTCCCGCGTCTTTAATGTAACTGTGAGAACCGTCGTGATATATTTGAAGGTCGTTACCTGCCCCAACATTAATTAAATTGTTATCGCCCACAGATAAACCCAAAGACGATATAGACCCTGTAAAGGTGGGGGTGTTTACTAAATCCGCAAGGGTAACTAAATCGACAACGACCCCATTTACAGTTATCTCGTTGGCTACATCTATATCTGTAAAATAAGCCTTGTCAGTTTGAGTGACGGTGTAGCCTGATATGTTCTCGTAAAAACTAGCCATTAATAATACCCACTCTCAACAATAGCAGTAGAGCCTGAAGTCTCAGCCTCTCTCGTGTGTCTCATTAGTAACGCAAAAGATTCTGCGTATCTTGCGTCCCATATAGACGGATCTTGACCTAAAAATGTTGCAGCTTCTCGTAGAGCACCGTAAAGATATAGCTCTGGAGAATATGAAAACACAACATTAGTAGTGTTGCTATCAGAGAGCTCAGGAACTTCGTAGTAATAGTTTATTTGTAAATCACCCTCTTCTACTGATGTTATAGTAGGGAATAACACAAACTTGCCACCTTTTCTTGCAAAGACGGTAGGTGTCCCTGTTTTATCTTTATAGTTGTAAAGTTCACCTAGAGTAATTCTCTGCAAAGGTAAATCTTTGTAAAAAATATCTTTAGCCTCTATATAGTCGGTAGGTATTGTAGCCTCTCCGCTAGCGTCTAAACCTAAGTTTCCAATTTTTTCGTTTAGAGGACATTTTAACTCACGAGAAAGTCTGCTTTCCGTGATCTTAATAAAATCTTTTATTTGGTTTGTTAGATCGGTTCTGTTAAGCCAATCTGCAACCGAGCTTTGTAGCTCTGCGTAAGTTGATAAACTCATAGTCTGCCGCCGCCGGTTCGTAGATATGCGTATTCTGGGGAATTAAGTTTCTTCTTTATTCTACCAATACATTCTTTGCTTGGGTTCATTACGTTAATGCCTTCCTGCATCCACTCCATAACAACCACGTTGGGTATTGAAGCAACTTTTTGCATCTCGTTGTGACCACCTTGCTCGGCGTATTGTGCTCTTTCTATCTTGTTGGATTCGAGAACGCTAGATATGTCTTGACTATAAGTTATTTGAGCTTTGTTTTTTTCGGCATCAATTTGCAGGTGTGTCTGCAATCTATCTGCGTCGTTACTCAGCCTAGAGTATTTATCTGACATTCTAAAATACCTGATTATTTTTAATAAAAAAAAAGAGAGCAGCCCCGAAAGGCTGCCTCTATAGCACCTACTAGATATTAACCTGTAATATCTTGTAAAGCGCCGCTTGCTTTGCTGTTTTCACAAACAAGAGTCAACTCAGTTACAAGTTGTTTCTTAGTTGAGTCGCCGTTAACAGCTAGATCAATAGTCTGCATTGGACGAAGAACAGCTCGTGACCAGTAATCAGTGTCAAGTAATAAGACAGTGTCTGACTTCACGAAACGGTTAGTTACTACAGCAGCTTCACCGAAAGGAGAAACGTAAAAATCAACCGCGTTAACCATGCGTTTTGACTCACCGAAATCACGAGTAGTGCCGCTACCTGATGCAGCGAAACCAGCGATGGTTACTGCTTTAGCAGGCGGTACTTGGATTTGGTTTACGTTACCGCCTTCATCAAACACGTTTTGAAGACCTGTAAGTAGTTTAGTTTCAGTTAACGCACCTGTTGTAGTGGTGATACCGCCAGCGTCCATTTGATTAGTTGCTGAAGTTAAAAGACGACCTGCACCAGAAGTTTCCGCCGCACCCGCTTGCTCTAAACCAACAAAAGCGTGTTCGATATCTCGCTTGATTTCTTTACCTTTCTTAGCGATCTGGTAGCTCATCTCTGAAGAACGACCATACTTACCGATACGCTCCGCAGTGTTAGTTACAGAAACGTCTTTAGTAAAGATCTGACAACGGTTAGATTTAACAGTTGTAGTCGCTACAGCAGTGTCGGCTGCGTCTGCACCCTCTTTAGCACCGTTAACCGCTACGGCTGCTAGTGAGTCTTCTTGCCACTCGTGAGTTACTGCGTTAGCCGCAGAAGAACCGATAGAGCTAGTGAAAGGAGTTTCAGTTGGAGAAATATCGTAGATGATATCTTCGACATCTTCTTTTTGACCAGCGATGTTATTCGCTGAAGTGTTTACTGTTGCACTATATTTAGCCATGATTTAATTACCTTATTAAGATAGAAGTTTATTAAGAGCATCTACCGCGTCATCCATTCTTCCAGATTTTCTAAGGCGTTGTCTTGATTCTTTCTCAGCCTTAAAATTTTTGGTTTTCTTGGACTCCGGCGATTTATTACTCGACAAAGTTTTCTTAGGTGCAGACTTTACCTTTTTGGTAGTCTTCGCCTTTGCCTGATCATACTGCTGGGCTTTATACAATGCCGTGATCAACCGGTGGTCGGTAACCTTGTTAAACTCTTCTCGATCAACGCCAAGTTCTGTAGCGTACTCACCGATAGAGCTGTAAAGCTCGTTACTCCAGTTGGGGATTGTAGATTTTAAAACAGACAAACTTTCCTGAGCCTTAGCTTTGGATTCTTCTTCAATCTGTTTTTCCATCTGCTGTTTGTGAGACTGAGATTGCGCTTGAATAAAATCATGCGTTTGCTTAGTTTGCTCGTAAACAGCCTTAGCCTGCTTATACTGATCAGGGTTTTCTACCGCTGCTTGCTCCCAATCAACACCATCAAAGCGTGATAGGTCTGCTCCTGCGGCAGTAAGAAGTGCGTTGAGTGTGGATTCGTAATTCTGCGTCAATGTTTCTGCGGCTTTACGTTGTTCGGCAACTGCTTGCGTCTTCTTAGTGTAGTCGGCTTGGCGCATATACCCCAGTTTAACTTCATCGACATCAACGGATTCCCCGTCAATCTCAATTAAACCTTCAGTTATATGCTCAACCGCATCCTCGGATTCTTCGTCAGATTCTTCAGTTTCCTCGGTTTCGTCGTTTTCGACTTCCTCGGTCTCTTCAGTTTCCAACTCTTCTTCCGATTCGGATTGATCCTCATCGACTACTTCTCTGTCGTCATCGGGAGATGACTGTGCTTGCTCTTCTTCGGTCTCTTCGGTTTGGTCTTGCGACTCCATAGCCAAAAGTCTAGCAATGCCTCGGTCTATTGAACCGAGGTCTTCGTTACTTGTTTCAGTAACAGATTCTTCAGTGCTCATAGTCTACACCTCTTCTTTAGATTTTTCCAACTCAAAACGGTTTATCATAGAGACAAACTGTGATACGAACATTTGACCGCCTTTGTAAAGGGCGTATAAACGCTCGCGCTCTGAGGTAGACTCTTCCGGTGTAGCCAACAGTCGGTCAACGATCTGTTGATTCATCTGAACAAAAGCCTTGTTAAAGACTTCGTTGTTTAATGTGCTGCTTGCTAAATTAGCATCAGACTCGATATTTTCTTCGCTCATTTTTTAAACTCCATACTAGGGTTGGTTTAAGTGTTACTTATTTTTTGGCAAAACGCCTTGTTAGTGGTTTCTTGACTTCTTTGACTTCTTCGACTTGTCCTATTTCTTTACCGGCGGCTATAGCTCTCATGCCCTCTTGTCGGGTTGGTTTGTTATTCACCTTAGCCCTGTCAGCCGCCCTTTTAGCGGCTAGTTTCTCGATATCTGTCATCATCCTATGCTTACCGATCTACCTTGAGCTTCTTCTAGCAAGAGCTCTTGCTCCTTAACCTGCATATCGTGAGCTTGTTTCTCTGTCTTAAGTAGAAGCTCGGTGTCTTCGATCTCTTCCTTGTGTTTGATCTTGTCCATTTCAAGAGTAAAGCTGTTTTGTTCCTTCATAACATCAAGCTCTAACTGACCCTCAAGCACCGCCACTTGGCGAGCTGTCATGCCCGCTTGGAACTTATCGACCTCATTCTGTCGAGCCTGTGCTTCTTGCTGCTGCTGTTGAGCTGCTTGCATCTGCTGTGCATACTCAGGGGTGTTAGGATTGACAAGGTAACTACCACCAGACTTAAAGCCCATAAGCTCGAAAGCTCTTGACAACATAGCGTGACGCTGTTGCGGCGTGTAAAGACCTGAGACTGTCGGATCCGACGGGTTCATACTAAACTGCTGGTCTAAGCTCAACAGCATCTGAGCTTCTTGCATCTGCTCTTCAGGTGTTAAAGCAACCGCTACCGTCATCTCTGTACGGTCACCCAATGTTGCTGGGTTGATAGGTACAAACTGACCATCCAACTGTATTAGTTTTTCTTGCGACTCGTTTTCTACAGCTAACTTGTAGATGTCGAACATAAGTGGTTTTAAAAAATTTTCTGCGAGGTTTCTAGCCATAACCATAATGCGTCGGTTACTGGCGTTCATAAACTGGGTTATGAGGTCGCTACTGTTTTGCTTACTAACCACTGTAGAGTCCATACCTCGACTCATGCGGCTCATACCAGAACGTGCTTCTTTCTCAACCTCTAGGCTTTCCATAGCTTGGAAAACACCGCCGCTAAGGTTAGGCATAGCTAGTGGTCTAACAACGCTCTCAGGGTTGGGGCTGTTAACATCAATAACCGCACCGACTTTATTATCTAGCAGGTCGCGTGGGTTCTTAACCAGCGACAGGTTAGCGATAAAGCGAGAAGTGTTAGTCATAAACGTGTGGTCTACAACGCCACGTTTCAAGCTAGACTGTGTTTTCTGAATGTCGAGAAGAACATCAGCAAGACTCATGCCATGAAAACGATGCGGAATAGGGAACGGTGTGAAGTACCTAAAAGGTTTCTCGCTTACTATCTCTTTGTCGAGAACAACTCTGCGGCTGTGAAGCACTTTTAAGAAGACACACTTCTTAAGGTCAGAGCGATACTTCTTAATATATGACTCATAAACAGTGACGTACTCTCTGTCATAATCCGTTTCGTCGTGTTGCGAAGACCGATAGCTGTCAAAAGAATCTCTGCCTAAAGAACCGTCTTCGTTAAAGTTTGTCTCTTCGTCTAAACGATCAACAAGGTCTTCGTCGTATCCTTCAGCTAACAACTCTCCACGAGTTCTTTTAGTTCGGTGAGAACAAAAGTCTGCATCGTTCTCGTCGGTAGCCATAGGAGTAACAAGGAAATCTTCAGGCGGTATAACCTCAATACAAACTTTACTCTTGTCGATTTTGCGAAGCAGTTCGCCTGAGAACATCATGTTCTGCATTTCTACAGGCTGACCTGTTTGTGGGTCTTGTATAATAGCAGTTTCAATAGTCTCGTCTAACATTGTAATGCTGAGATCATCATCAGCCATCATCATGTTAAACTCGGACTCGTTTAGGTTATTAAAAACCTCTTCTTCATACTGAAAGTCTTCTTTGTAGAAACGCTTCACAATACCTGTCTTAGAAACAAGCGCATCGTGGATAACGTCGTGGATTATCTTAGCGCCTTTGTTATCCCTGTAGAAAACAAAGTTAGTCAAAGCCGTAGCCATTCTAGCTGGCATAACGTCTTCTGCGGTTTGGGGGTCGAAAGCGCACACATTTCGATCAGCCGTAAAAGTCTCCATCAATAAAGACTTAACAGATTCTACAGCGTCGAAAACATCCATAGAGACGTGTTGGCTTCGTCCGGCTCGCTCGTTACCTAAAGGCTCACCGTAGTAATACTGGTGACCTTTATCGCGCTGGTCTCCTATCTCACCGTTAGAGTATTGATCCGCCGAGTTGATACTGCTCTCAAGTGACGCCAGTAATTCGCCGTCGTCAATGTCAGTAAGAATAGTCATTTGTTGTATACCTTCCGTTACTATGGTTGTTTTGTTCAGCCTCGTTCTGACCAAACCGCGTTACGCTTATAACTGAATACCTTGTAGCATCCATTAAGTCGTCAAATTCTTTGTGTATCTTACCTTTCTTTCGGTGGTACCGTCTAAATTCCTCGAACCAAGGTTTGAGGTTACTAAAAACTTGAAGCCGACCTGTACGAAAACGCTCTAGCATTTCCATAAGTGCAGGCTCTACATAGTTCGTGCCGTCTGGGTTTGTAAACCGCCCTATCATTAACACGCCAGCCTCAGTATACATCTCCGCTAGTGTTTTGCCGCTGCCTTTCTCGGTGTTATCACCGTCGTGCGGGTATATAACAGGGATCTGTTTGCCGCGAGACTTTATAACCGTAGCGTGTATAGCCGGAACCTCACCCTCTTTTTTATATGCGTCGTAGACATATATTGTGTCGTTGTCGGGGTTGTATGCTGACCACACGCAAGTCGTGGGGTGAGTTATTCCGAAGTCGACTGCTGCAAGTTTTTTGTAGTGCGGTGGAATCTCAAAAGGATCACACATAATAGCTTCTTCAGCTATCGGGAATATCATACCCTCACCTAACACCGGTATACCCTTAGACCGCATATCGCGCTGGTACTCAGGTATCGCAGCAATTAACTGCTCCTTCGTGCTTTCGTCTAGGTGTGGCGCGTCTTCCCACGTTACATTTTTAAGGTACTGACCCTTAACAGGGGTATCCATGAATTGCGAAACCAACTCTGTCATACCGTTCTCCGGCGTCAGAGTACCAACTAAATAACCACCCTTGCCGCCGTTACCGGTAGCTGTACGAGTCAAACACTGCGGGTATATCGCCGTATCGGTTGGCTCTTCGTCAATCCAAATATAGTCTTGCGACGAACCCATGAGGACGTGCTGCCCCTGCGTGTAAGATTTAAAGCTAACAAGGCTGTAACCGCCGTTAGCGTGATGTACTGCGACATCTCGCGGCAATCTCGGCGTACCCATTGCTGGGGTTACTTGAGCTATATACTTTTGCGGTATTAGACCCGACCCGTCAAACTTACCGTCGCCTAAGTACACACCCAATAGCTCAGAGACTATTACATCCCTCAACTGCTCACCGGATACACCTAAACACCAGACCTTAGTCTTACCTGTAAAGCGTATACCTTCCCACCAATCAGGGTATAAGCCTGTGAGGTGGTACGCGACCTCTACGGCTTGTGAGGCAGTTTTGCCTACACGGTTTGCCGCCATGAGCATACGTTGTTTATTCTCAAGCCCAGCTTTGTAGAACTCAACCTGCCAAGGGTAAGGCTCAAAGTATTCTAGCCTGTTAGCCTCTTTGTGGCGTTTTACCACAGCGATAGCGTCAGCTATTTTTTGCGCCTTCTTTTCTTGCGCCCTTTTTATTTTGTTGCCCCTAGTTTTTGGAGCCGATTTTTTTGAAGTCGTTTCTGGCACTATTTTTTCTTCTTCGCTGTTTTAGCCGCTTTTTTAAACGCTTTGTTTGTAGGCGCCCCTTTGGATCCAGCCTTCCGCATTTTCTCACCGCTTCCAGCCGCAATGCGTTTTTTCTTGGCTTGGATATTCGCGTAAAGACCTTTCTTTTTGCCAGCCATTACTTCTTACCTTTCTTTGCAGGCTTCATTGGTTTTGGCTTTTTCTTCTTTGGTGGACGCCCAACTTTAGAACCGTATGTACCTTTACCTTGTGGCATAGCTATTTCCTCTTAGATTTAGTGCCGGAACACTTCCAGCGTTTGCGGGATAATCTTAATGGGCTGTTAGGGTCTTTAGCTGCTTTCGGGTGCTTCTTCATCTGCCCAGCGGATCTGGCGCAGTAGCTGTCGCCTTTTTTAGTTCCAGCTTTAACACGGGAGCCGCCGCCTTTAGCTTTTCCGGCTTGCCCGTAGCTGACCTTCTTACCGCTGGCTGTGACTTTTACTTTAGCCTTGCCTTTTCTTGGTGTTGCCATTTTAGCCCCTGTGTGTGTATCTCGATATGCGCCCCGTACCGCCCCCGAAGCGGGTACCTGTTTTTGCGAAGCCGATCAAAAAACGATCAACATAGCCTCAAAAGCTCGTAAGTCGTTGATTTTGCTAGCTTTTTAGCCTTAAAGGCTCTTAGGGTCGATGCCTACGTCCTTGAGCGCCTGTAAGGCTGCCTCGACGTCGTGATTCACGGACACATCCCCACTAACGGTCGACTCTACTTCCTGCTTATCGCGCCAGCCTGCTCGGTTCTTAAGGTAAAAGATCTGCGCCGAGGTGTTAGGCTTCTCGCCCGTTGCGGATTCAAAGAGTGCGTTGGTCACGGCGGCGACGCCCGCTGCCTTGCCAGCCCTTAAGGCGGCGCCGAATGCGTCATCATCACGCTTGCGTCTGGTTATGGTTGACCGGCTAATGCCGAGGCTCTGAGCTATCTGCTCCTCTGAGAGCCCTATAGAAGCAAGCCTAGACACTTCTGATAGATCTATCTCTTTCTTTTCTGCCATGTTATGTGTTATCCGATTGCGTCTAAAGATGGCGAGTATAAGCCACTGACGCGGATAATGGTAGGGTATTCTTTGGTTTACTATTACAGGTGGGGGGTGGGAGCCGAAGCCCCCGTTTAGATTAAGACAGCCAATCTGAAACCGTCACTTCGGCTTCACTGATGAAATTGCCAGATTTGTTACGAATCTCTAGCTCAACCACCTTATGGTCTCGGCTGATATGCATACCGCCAATGCTGTGATAGTCAAGGCTTAAATCTAAATCTTTAAGGATTTCGACTTCTAACTTCCAAAGTGAATCGTAAATCGCTTCTTCCGGTCTGTTTGTGCTCATTGCTTATCTCCTTCGTTAATTTCAGTCTGTATATTAACGAACAAGCTCACAGGTGTCAACCCTCGATTGACTATATTCTCCCTTGACCACCTCAAAGGCTTATAGATCAACAACTTACGGCAAAATGGTCAAAGGGTCAAAGGAGATAAATTCTCCCTTGACCACCTAAAAGGCTTACAGATCAAGGACTTACAGCAAAAGGTCAAGGGGTCAAGGCATTTACACAAAAACCAGTAGAAAATAAAAAAACATAAAAAGGCTTATTATTTTTTTTCCTTATGTTTTACCTTTTTTCCTTTGACCCTTTGACCTTTTAAGAAATAAAAGAATAAAAAGTATAAAAAACAATAACTTAACTACCATCAAAGTGGTCAAAGGAACTTTTAGTTTACTTTGACCAAAGGCTATTCTCCCTTGACCCCTTGACCACCTTCCAGCTTCAGTAGTCTGTCGATCTCAGCCTCTGCATAAAATTTGATCTTCTTAGCGTCTCTCAAGTTAACGCTGTGAGCCACCTCACCGTACCGATAACAGGCGCGGAATATCTCACCTATCTGCGCGTTCATGTTCTTGTGAGATATCAGGTGCTGGAGCTCGGACGCCTCATCCGGCAACTCGTAATATGACGCTGTGCTTCCGTCGCTGGTTACTTTATTGTTATCTGTCACTGTCTACTCCTCATCCAAATACATCGGCTGCACAAGCTCACTCTTCAAACCTTCCAAAGCGCCGACGAGTGGCAGCATACTTTTTCCCAGCGAGGTGAACGTGGTGATAGCCTCACCGTCAGGCGTTACAGCTACAGCCGCAAAGCTCCCAGCCCCATACGCATCAACAGCCGCAGCGAACAAGCCAAGCATCTCTATAATCTCTGCTCGATCTTGTTCACTCAGCTCATTAAGTTTGGCGCCGTCTTTTGGCACCAGCTTGATTACCTTCTCCTTATCCTTCACGGCACCCCCAGTAACAGATTAACGATAGTGTCCGCCGATAATATCAGAAAAACGACAGCGACAACGGCTGTTTTCTCCCAGAACTCGGTCATATGCCCTCTCCGGTCAGATGCTTATAGTCGTCAATCGTAGCGTTGTAAGAGTTAATCTCGATCTCACGCTCGACTTGTTCCATAAGATGCTTGCCTATAATTCGACCAAGCGCGTCGTAGTGCATCTCTTTTTGATCGCTGTGATTGGTCTCGAATATCAACTCCAGCATAAAGAACACAGAATCCCACTGCGACCGGCTCATAAGCTCCAAGCTATCTAAGACCTCACTCACATTGTTAAGCGTGGGTTTACCGGCATAGTCGAACGAATCCCTAGCCTCTCTGCGATTGACCTTCAAAAGCTCATAGAATAAGTCCTCGTCGAACGTGGGCTCTTCGTCGAGCCCCTTACCGCTTGCGTCATATCTACTCATGCGAATAACCCCTTCTCTTTACGAATGGCGACCCGTAGGTCGGTTACTTTCTTATCAACAATCGGCATCAAGCGAGTGTTCTCGTCAGACAACCACTTGCCGTGTGCAGCTTGCTTAACTTCCCACTCAAGACGAGCTTTGATCTCAAGAAGCTCATGCTCCAAGCTGTTGAGATGCTTGTTAACCGCCGCGTTAGCTGCGTTCTCAAGCTCACAACCTCGATCTTGGCGATTACAACTACGTCGAACATCGACCTCACGCAAAAGCATTTTAACGCCGTTTAGATCCGTGTCGACAGAGATAAACTCACCGCCGTCGTTAAACACATTAAGACGGAACTCGAACGTATTGATAAAGTTGCGAAGGTTAGTAGATATTAAGTTGCTCATTTTTTATCCTCATTTATTTGCATAAGACTCTAGGCTGCACATTGAGATTCGCGAGCAGGTGCACCTGCCACCTAGAGTTTCGGCTATTAAAGCCTCTTCAGTTATGCTACACGGGCTACCATTAAAACGCGGTGACGTCGACCCGCTGACCAATCGTGGATAACACCGTCGACCATCGCCGCTACATGACCGTTAACTAAGACCAAGTGCTTGCCTTTAGGGTAAAGATTGCCGATAGTTTTCATAGTGTATTTGCCACCGCAAGGCTTACTAACACGCTCAAAAGTTATGCTGTTATCACCTGAAAGCACTCTAGCAGCAGCAGTAATCATGGGTATATTAGAACCCTTGTTGTATCGACGACCCATAGACGCTAACATCTTCTCGGTCACGTCGTAGTCAGTACCCGTAGCGATTGAGACAGAGATAACTGAACAATCGTTGCGACGATCTGAAGGTCTCGACTTACAAATTTCTGCGTATAGATCCATGATTTTCTCCACTTTTTGACTTTTAATGGGCATCGCCCGACTTCAGAACACATTATATAAAAACTAAGAGTGGGTGTCAACCCCTAATTGACTATTAATTTAAAAAAAATGGGGCTTTCGCCCCGATTTATTAAATAGTTTCTAAAACACTTACAGGTAACGCTAACTCGCCAGCACCAAATCGGCTATGATCTTGCGGGTCAACTGCTTTTAATTGAGCCCATTTCTCACCGTCAGACTGTTTGAAAAAACCTAAAATTACGAAAGTACCAGCTTTTTTACCTTTGACTATTTGGTTGACGTTCATTTTTTTATCTCCGTTTCGTTAATTTCAGTCTGTATAATACAGTATTGAGCTCAGGTGTCAACCCCTAATTGACTATTAATTTAAAAAAAACCCAGCCGAAGCTGGGCAAAA
>ENA-UZWT01001200-UZWT01001200.1-metagenome-genome-assembly--contig:-Day-1-50m-contig-1200_pt1 | contig 18303 bp, 14 predicted proteins | sample MGYA00260338_ERZ794898 | MGnify/ENA metagenome assembly ERZ794898 | reverse complement strand
ACAACTCCTGAGAGCTATGAGTATTGCGATCCAGACGCTGATGGTTTTGGAGTTTTTAATCTCTCTAGTCTTGATCCAGAAATTACCGGAACGCTATCGAACTTAATTATTAGTTACCACGAGACGCAATCGGATGCTTTTAATAACATCAATCCAATTATTGGGGAGTACTTTAATGTTGTAGCCTACGAGCAAACTATTTTTGTAAGAATAGAAGATACAACCATTACAACGGATTGTTTTAGTTATGTAGACTTTTCAATTATTGTAAATGATGTGCCACAGATTGAATTAACTCCAGACACTTTAGAGGTCTGTGATGATGACTTTGATGGCTTTGGGCTGTTTGACTTATCGCTATCCAATGAACAAATACTAAACGGATTGGATCCTTTAGAGTTTGAAGTTACTTATTATGAAGTACTAGAAAATGCAGAGACAGCAACTAGCCCAATTGCAACACCATTTTCGTATACTAACTTAAATCCTACTAATCACGAAGTATATGTTCGTGTAGAGAATATCATCTCGGGCTGTTACAATACTGTTCCGTTGCCATTACTTGTTAATCCACTTCCAACTATTGTACTTCCAACGCCATTAGCGATATGCGATGATTTGGTAGCGGATGCTTTCACGGCGTTTGATTTAACGGTTAAAAACACAGAGATTACTCTTGGTGATGGTAGTTTAGAGGTTGTTTATTATAGGAGTTTATTAGATGCGGAGTCCGCTGTTAATGCTATTTTAGATCCTACGTCTTATACCAATGAGGGTATAGTTCCAGCGGCCCCAAATCCACAGACGTTACACGTACGAGTCACGGATTTAGATACGGGTTGCTATGATCTTACTACGTTAACGATTCGTGTACTTCCTAATCCTACACCAAGTCCAGATCCTGTTGATTTAGAGCTTTGTGATGAGATTAGTAGTGGTGATGGTTTAGAGGTTTTTGATTTAACTGTTGATGAAGTTTTTATTCTTAACGGAGAGTTGGGGGTATCGGCGAGTTATTATGAGACTTTAGAAGATGCAGAAGCTGGAGAGAACGCTATTACAACTCCTGAGGCTTATACCAATATAGAGACGCCATTACAGCTTATATATGTTCGTGTAACGAATGATCTAACGGGCTGTTATACGCTAGTAGACTTTAATATCATTGTTCATCCTTTACCACAGGCTAATGTTGTTAGTGATTTAATAGCATGTGAGCTAGATACGGATGATATTTTTGACTTTGACTTAGAAGGACAAACGGCTTTAATACTAGGGGGTCAAGATCCTTCAATATTTGAGGTGACTTATCACACATCCTTGTTGGATGCAGAAACAGGACTTAACTTTTTAGGAAGTCCTTACACCAACATTAGTGATCCTGAGATTATTTTTGTGAGTGTTGTCAATACTGATACAGGCTGTAGAAACACTGAGCTGCAGTTTAACTTAGAGGTCCACGAAGCGGCTCAGGCCTTTGCACCTTTAGAGTTTTATGTTTTATGTGATGACAATGTAGAGACCGATGGTGATCCTAGTAATGATAGCGTCGAGTTTGATTTATCGGTTCAGGATGCTTTTGTATTGGACGGACAAGATCCATTAAACTATACGGTTAGCTATTATGCTACCCAGGCCGATGCTGACCAGGGGATTAATGCCTTACCAACGCTTTACCAAAACACAGTGAATCCCCAGGTGATTATCGCTCGGGTAGATAATGACATACAGGAGTTAGATGACACGGGCACTTTAGTGGATAGTTCTATTTGTTATGCTACAGCTTTATTAACTCTTAATGTAGATCCCTTACCGATTGTACTGATCGAAACGGATTACATATTGTGTGTTGATACTAATGGGACAGAAGTGCTGGCACCTTTGGAGATAGAGACAGATCTTTCGTCTGATGACTATACGTTTATATGGTCTGATGCGACAGGAGCTGTTGTAGGAACAGGTTCTAGTTACGCACCTTCACAGGGAGGGACTTATAGCTTGGAGGTTTTTGATGCCACCCTACAAACACAGTGTGCGGCACCGGTTGAAGTGTTTAGTGTCATAGAAAGTGCACCTCCGATTTTAACAGCACAAGTAACTACGGCTGCTTTTGCAAGTACACATGTCATAGAAGCTTTAGCTACAGGTCAAGGGATTTATGAATACAGTTTGGATCAGGGTCCTTGGGGAGACTCAGGGGTGTTTGTGGATGTAACGCCAGGGGAGCATGTAGTTACCGCCCGTGATTTAAATGGCTGTGGAGAGACCCAGGTTGTGGTTTATGTGATTGATTATCCATTATACTTCACTCCAAATGGAGATGGGTATAACGATACGTGGAATATTGTTGGCGTAGCCAACCAGAATAACGCAAAAATTTATATATTTGACAGGTTCGGTAAACTACTTAAACAGATTAGTCCGTCAGGAGAGGGATGGGATGGTACTTTCAATGGTGCACAACTACCTTCCAGCGACTACTGGTTTACGCTAGATTATACAGATTCAATAACGGGAGATTTTGTTCAAATGAAATCTCATTTTACGCTTAAAAGATAATTTATGATTTCATTTAAAAATATAGTTTCAATAGGGTTATTAGTTGTAATTACGCAAAGTATTAATTCTCAAGAAGGTTTGCCTATATATTCAGATTACTTAACAGATAATTTTTATTTGTTACATCCCTCTATGGCAGGGGTCTCTAATTGTAATAAATTAAGAGTTACTGGACGTCAACAATGGTTTGGAAATGATGATGCTCCTAGCTTACAAACTATGAGTTTAAATGGTCGAATAGGGGAAAGCGCATCAGGGGTTGGAGCGATTGTATTTAATGATCAAAATGGATATCATTCCCAATCAGGAGCATATTTAACTTATGCACATCACATAATGTTCTCTAGAAATACAATTGACTTGAACATGTTATCATTTGGTTTAAGTGCAGGAATGATTCAGTATAAATTAGATGAAACAGCTTTCTTAGAATTTGACCCCATTATAGCTGGAATTGAACAAAGTTCATCGGATTTTAATGTTGACTTCGGATTTTCCTACCATTTTATAGATTTCTATGCACATGCGACAGTAAAAAACGTATTAAAAAATGAAGGAATTAACATAAACGAGCAAGGAGTTGTCTATGATAATTTAAGAACTTATTTGTTTTCTACCGGAAATGTATTTTCCAGATTTGGAAGCGATTGGAGTTATGAACCTTCATTAATGTATGCTTACAAAGATGCTACCAAAGAGTCGTTTATTGATTTTAATTTCAAAACGTATTATGATTTGGATTTCGGAAATGTATTTGCAGGGATCTCCTACAGAAGAAGTTTTGACGGAGCTCAATATACTGATGGCTCTGGAATAAGTAGTCAAAAACTTCAATATATAACTCCGGTAGTTGGAGCAGAATATAATAATTTTATGCTAGCTTACACTTACTCGTATCAGTCTAACTCTGTTGTTTTTAATAACGGAGGTTTTCACCAAATTACTTTAGGACTTAATTTTGGGTGTAAAAAAGAGAAATATGACTGTAATTGCCCAAGTGTTAACTAGAATTCTAACTTTTTAAGTTTAACTTTTTTAGATTCTAATAGATCTTCGATTACTGCTTGATTACCGTTGGTATAAAACTGACTTTCAACCTTTAGCACTTCATTGTTAGATAATTTACATAGCTGTAAAACAGATTTTGTTTGTCTAGCCACGGCTTCTGGAGAATCAATAACATTGATGTTCTTTGGCAGTAATTCTTTAAGTATTGGTTTCAAAAAATGATAATGTGTACAACCTAACACCAAGCAATCTATTTCTGCTTTAATCATAGGCTTTAAATATTTAATTAACAAATCCCTCATTTCATTAGAGTTTAATTTCCCTTGTTCTATAAGCTCTACAATACCATCTCCAACTTGCTCAATAATACTTAAGTCGTTCAAATAAAGTTCTGAAGATTTGTGAAATAGATTGCTACTCAATGTTCCTTCAGTAGCTAAAATTCCTATTTTTTTTGTTTTCGATTGAAGTGCAGCTGGTTTAATTGCAGGTTCTATCCCAATAAATGGTACTGAAAATTTATTTCTAAGTTTATCAATAGCATTAGTCGTAGCTGTATTACAAGCGACCACTATCAGCTTACAACCATGGTCAATCAGCCATTGGCTGTTTTTAATGGATAGATCAATTATAGCTTTTTGTCCTTTGGGTCCGTAAGGAGCATGTTTTGAGTCAGATAAGTAAATAGTTGATTCATACGGAAGCATATCTCGGATTTCTTTCCAAATTGAAAGACCCCCAACCCCCGAATCAAATATACCAATAGGTTTAAAACTCATACATACAAAAGTAAAAAAGCTACTTTAATACAAGCAGCTTTTTTGAACTATTTAAAGAGACTTATTTATTAAAATCCAAGTTCTGTTTTTACATCTTGCATTAAATCTGAACCTCCTGCAAAAATAACCCCTTGACCCTGAGAGGAATCAAGTACGTAGTCAAATCCTTTTGCTTGTCCAACCTTAAGAATAGCATTTTTAGCTTTTTCGGTAATAGGTTTTAATAAATCAAATTCTTTTTTCTGTAAATCTTGTTGAGCTTGAGCTTGATATTGACGAACACTTTGTTCCATTCCTTGAAGCTCTTGTGCGCGTTTTCCATTTTCTTCATCAGTCTTAGTACCAGATTCAGCTTCATACTGCTTGTACTTATTTTGAAGCTCTGTAGCCATTGCTTGAATATCAGTTTCATATGTTTTGGCGAGCTTTTCTAACTCTGATTTTGCATTCTGCATTTCTGGCATTGCTTGTACTAACTCTTGAGTACTTATGTGCGCTACCTTGCTTTGTGCTTGTGAAGTAAAGCTAGCTACTAAAGATAAAGTAGTTGCAAGTAAAATTGATCTTAAATGTTTCATTTTGAATTGTGTTTATTGTTTATTTATTGTTTTTTATACTGTCTCTTTTTTTTCTTTGTGCCTCTATCCTAGATTTACGTTCTTTGTTTAATTTCATTTTTTTTTCTTTCAAGGCTTTTTTCCTAGCTTCTAAATCTTTTTTTCGTTTGTCTTTTGAGCTAAGATTTTTCTCATTTAAAGACTCTTCATCATTTTTAATTTTAGTTTCTTCAAATGAATTTTTTTCATTTTCTTTAGTAATATGTTTTTCTGTTTTTCTTACTTTTTTAGCTTCTAAATCTTTTTTTCTATCCTCCCTTGCTTTAAGTTTTTCTTGACGTTTTTTTTCTAGAAGTGCCTTTCTTTCTTTTTTTTTGTTTTCAATTTCTGTTGATGGAGCTGTGTTTGGATCTATTTTTTGTTTGGTAGAAGATTTTTCTTCTTTTTTGTTACTTACCTTTTTTTCTATTTCTTTTTTAGCCTTTAACTCTTTTTTTCTATCCTCTCTAGCTTTAATTTTTTCTTGACGTTTTTTTTCTAAAAGCGCTTTTCGCTCGGCCTTTCGTTTGTCTAACAGTTTTTGACGCTCACTTTTACCTGAATCAATCGTTACGACTGTTGACTCTTTCTCAGCCTTTTTTCGTTCTTTTTTATTTTTTGCTTGTGTCCTTTTTGATGATCTATTTATTGTTTTTAAGACTCTATCGCTTATATCATATCTATCAGCTGAGTAAAGCATAATAACGTCCGATTTGTTAAATATAATATCATATTCTTTAGAATTAGCTATCTCTTGAACCGCTGTAAAAATTTGATCCTGTATAGGCTGCATCAATTGTTTTTTTTGGATAATTAGGTCACCCCCAGGTCCAAAACGTTTTTGTTGATAATCTAAGATTTCAGTTTCTATTATTTGAAGATCTTCCTCTCTTTCTAAAATCAGTTCACTTGTTAATAAAACTCTTTCATTATTAAGTTTTTTCTTTTCATCATCCAATGAGTTTAATCTCTGCTCAATTTCAGACTTCCATTTAACTACTTTAGAATCCAACTGTGTATTAGCAATGGAGTATTCATTAATATTTTCTAATATGTATTCAGTATCTATATATCCTATTCTAACACTCTTTTGAGCATGTAGGGAGTAGCTAGATAGAACAAATATAGTTAACAAACTTAATCTATTAAGCAGTTGAAGTATTGACGATTTTTGATTAAAAAAATTCATTTAAACTGATTCAATAAACATTAGTTTTCAAATTAACGAAATTAATTTTAAAATATTTTAACTCAATTGGGTTCATTTGTTTATATGACCTAAACATAAATACTAAAATTGTTGACCAATGATAAAGTGCGTTTGCCAACCACTCTTGGTTGCTTCACCAGGTAACGGGTCGAAACCATGTCCGAAATCAATGCCTAATAGGCCAAATGCTGGCATAAAAATACGAAGGCCAACCCCTGCTGATCTTTTTAAATTAAAAGGGTTAAAGTTAATAAACTCATTATAAGAGTTTCCTCCCTCTAAAAATGCAAGTGCGAATATTTTTGTCTGTTGTGCTAGTGTTATAGGATGTCTTAGTTCTAAAGAGAATTTGTTATAAATTGATCCACCATCTTGACTTGAAAGTGATTGGTTAGGATATCCTCTTAAAGCAATAGCCTCTCTACCATCTAAGCTCATTTGTCCTAATCCATCTCCGCCCAAAAAGAAACGTTCAAAAGGAATAACCCCCCGGTCGTTGTTGTAAGCTCCTAAAAAACCAAATTCAAAAGTAGGTTTTAGAACTAATTGACCAATAATCTTAGTGTACCACTCACCTTTAAACTTCACCTTATAAAACTCTAACCACTTGTAACGTAATTGGTCAATCTCTCCAATACGTTCACTAGCAGCGTTTCTTATGTCAATCTCAGATTGGCTTGAGCTGTTAGAATATTGAGAAATTAGATCAACTTGAGTGTCTCTCTCATTTTTAAGTTCAGTATAATCTATATCGCTAATAGCTGAATATGGTAAGCTAAGTTTAGCTGACAAGCTAAAGCTAGAGCCACCAATTGGATATATTGGGTCGTTAAATGTATTATTTCGGCTTAATCCAACGGTATACGCCAAATTATTAGAATTTCCATTACCAAAAGTGAACAAACCTGTATTGTAATCATTTAAGTCATAGTATTGAAAACTTATCGCTTGTGAAAGTACAAAATAGTCGTCAGGAACTGATAGCTTTTTCGCAACTCCAAAAGTTACACCTGTTATGTTAAAACTTCGATTTTTATCAGCATTTCTTGTCAAGGGGTTATAAAGGAACTGTTTAGTTTGAGAAATAGAAGTAGAGAACTGCACTGGCTTTTCTCCACCCAGCCAAGGTTCAGTGAAGGAGAAACTTGATGTTTGAAAAAATCTACTAGCTTGTAATCTAAGAGCTAAACTTTGACCGTCTCCCATTGGAAATGGTTTATAGGCATCCTTTTTAAATAGATCTTTCGAAGCAAAATTATTAAAAGATAATCCAAGAGTTCCTATAAAACCTCCCCCTCCATATCCACCTTGAAGTTCTATTTGGCTGGAGCCCTTTTCAACTATAGAATAGTTTACATCTAAAGTTCCATCTGTTGGGTTTACATTTTTTATGTCTGGAGAAATCTGTTGCGCATCAAAGAAAGGTAGCTGTCCAAGTTCTCTAATGGTTCTTACTACGTTTTTTTTGCTGTATAGTTGTCCAGGTCTTGTTCTTAAGTTTCTGTAAATTGATGGATCATTTGTTTTATCATTTCCTGAAACCGTAATATTTTTAAAATATGCAGGCTTTCCTTCCGTAACTCGAATTTCCATATCAATTATATTCCCATTTGTACTGACTTCTACCGGAGTTATTGTAGAAAATAGATATCCATTATTTTGATATAGATTAGTTAAATCATAAGCATCGGGATCAGTATTGTCAGCAATTCTTTTTTCTAACTCAACCCCATTGTATGTATCTCCTTTTTCAATTTTCAGTAGTTGGTTGAGCTGGTCATCAGAGTAAATAGTATTTCCTAAGAATCTTATTGACCCATAATAATATTTCTCGCCCTCTTCAATTTTAACTTTTAAAGAGATTGTGTTGTCCTCATTTTTAATTAATGTATCAGAAACTATTCTAGCATCTCTATACCCCTTTTCTTTGTATTTATCGATTATACTTTGTAGATCTTCCGAGTAATCAGCTTCTATATATTTTGATCGTTTGAAAATACGGAATATATTTTTTTGTTTTGTGTTTTTCATTGTTTTTCGGAGTTTGGTCTGACTAATTTTATCCGCTCCTATAAAATCAATATTTTTTACTTTTATTTTTGATCCTTTAGATATATCGACGATCATATCTACTCTTGTCTTATTGATTGAATCAGTTACTTTGGAAGTTGTAATAGTAGTTTTTGCATTTAGAAATCCAAGTTTCCTGTATTTACTTTCTAAATAATTTTTAGTAGTTGTTATCAAGTTTTCGGTTACTTTTATCCCCTTGACTAATTTATTTTCTTCAATAACCTCTTTAATTTTACTTTTTTTGATTCCAGTAACCTTAATGTTTTTAAGTTCAGGAAGATCGTTTAAAGCTATCTCTAAATATACATCACTTCCTATAGTTTTGCTGATGAAGACTTCAATGCTGCTAAAAAGATTTGAGTCCCACAATTTTTTGATTGCAGCACTAATTTTTGTACCGCCAGGAATAATGACGGACTCTCCATTTTTTAATCCCGAGTAAGTTATAATGGTTTCAGCACCGTATACAGTTTGCCCACTAACAGAAATATCAGCAATTTTAAAATCCGTAGTTGGGACTTCTTTATTTTGAGAAATAACAGAAAAACTACTTATGAATAAGCACAAGTAGAGAATCGTGTAAATATATTTAAGAGCTTTTTTAGCTAAGCTGTTCACTTGTTTTTCCAAATCGTCGTTCTCTTTTTTGATAATTTGTGATGGCCTCATATAAGTTTTCCTTTTTAAAATCCGGCCAGTACACATCTGTAAAATATAATTCTGCGTAGGCTATTTGCCATAACAGGAAGTTACTTATTCGTTTTTCTCCACTAGTTCTGATCAATAAATCAACATCTGGTAAATTTCGTGTGTAAAGATGCTGATTTATTAGCGTATCGTCAATGTTTTCTATCGAAATTATATTATTTTTAACTTTGTCGCATATTTGTCTGGTTACATCAACAATTTCATCTCTAGAACCATAGCTTAAGGCTAGCGTTAAAGTCATTTCTATATTCTCTTTAGTAGATTCTACAACATAAAGCAGCTCTTTTTGAACTTTTTTCGGAAGATTATTAAGGTTACCAATTGCGTTTAGCCTGATCGAATTTTTTTGCATCGTAGGTAATTCTTTTTTTAATGAAGAAATTAATAACTGCATTAGTGTTTGAACTTCCAATTTTGGACGATTCCAATTTTCGCTAGAAAATGCATAAAGAGTTAAGTTTTTGATGCCCAACTCGCTACAAGCCTCAACTGTATTCCTGACAGATTTAGTGCCACTCTCATGCCCAATAGCCCTTAAAAAACCTCTTTCTTTAGCCCAGCGGCCGTTGCCGTCCATTATGATTGCAATGTGCTTTGGTAAATTATTTATTTCTATTTCTTTTTTAAAATTCATAGTTAAAAATCACAATAGCATGGTTTTCTTCCAAAAGTATAAGTTATTATTAAACCACTGAACATATACCAATCATTGTTATTAAAATTTCCAAAACGAGCAATTTGATTTTCTTCTGAATCAGGTTTACTACCATCAATTTCATCTGAGAATGTATATCTAGCCCCCAATTCAACTGCGATGACTATTTGATTTATTACTGTTGTTTTGAATCCTAGAGTTATTGGAATCCCATAAGCATTACTTTTTGTTTTTTCGTCAATTAACATATTGTTGTTGAAGAAAAAATTTGGGTGGTTAGCCATACTAATTCCTGTGTAGATGTAAGGACTTGATTGGGGTGTGCCAGAGTGTAAGTTAAAATCAAAAAAAGTAAATTCTAGACCTAGAGAAGCTTCAATAATACTAGTATCGAAATAATAGCCTCGATTTACCCTCTTGGGGTCATCAGAGCTATTATCATTTGCCGATAGTGTAGAAAACATTAAACTAGCTCTAAATGAATGTCTAGGGCTTCTATTCCATTTCAAAACTCCGCCCAGGGCATAAGAATTAGGATCAATGAATTGAGTAGATCCTACATCACCGATGAAATTACTGCCACCTAAAAATCCACCAACCTCATAAATTTGAGAATAGCTCAAGCTGGAAATTGACATAATAAATAAAGTCGATAAGATTGTCTTCATTAAAGCTGTAAAAGGATGCAAATATAAAAAATTACTCCACTATCTTATAATTTATATGTTGGCTAATTTTATTAACTTCAAATCTGTTTTTATATTGTTTAATTCCTTTGATCTGCGCCCCAAAGCAGTTTTTTCCTTAATGTTTTAATAAAACGTTCATCTTTGAGTTCAATCATGTGTATGAAGAATGATGCCTTTCTAATAGTGATTGTTGTATTATTTCGTAGAGTTTTTATACGTGAATCTAAAGAGATCAGATGTTTTTCTTCTCTTCCTGTAACTTTTAGTTTTATAACTTTTTCACTTGAGATTACAATGGGTCGAGCGTTTAGGTTATGAGGTGCAATCGGGGTTAAAACTAGGCTATCTGATTCGGGCATAATTACGGGCCCCCCACAACTTAAGGAGTAACCAGTTGAGCCTGTTGGAGTGGAAACTATCAAACCATCTGCCCAGTATGATGCTAGATATTCTTCATCTAACCATGTTTCAATTGAAATCATAGAAGTGGTATTTTTTCTGCTTACACTTATTTCGTTCAGAGCGAAATTTAAGTCAAGTTCAGATTCATTTTTGCCGATATTAATCTCTAATAGACTTCGTTTGGAAACTCTGTAATTACCATCAAAGATTTCGCTCAAGGCTATTTCAACCTTATTCATTGGAATTGTTGCTAAAAAGCCGAGCCTCCCAGTATTGATTCCTACAATCGGAATATTTAAATCTTTAACGTAAGTTATGGCCCTTAAAATAGTTCCATCTCCTCCAATACTAATCAAAAGTTCATAAGAAGTATCTAAAACATGAAATGTTTCGAAGCCAAAAGATTTTAAATCGATAGTTGAACTTGTAATTATAGACTCATAAAAGTTATTTTCAAAAAGAACATTTGCTTTTTTGTTTTTTAAATAGTCTATTAAAATTTTGATTGTGCTTTTTGAGCGTTCATTGTAAAGTGGCCCATAAACTGCTATTTTCATATTAGTTGAGTTTGTCACTTATTGTTTTAGATAATTATTTAGATACTCGGAACGTTCCTTTAAGGTTTTCAATAGTTCATCATCTTCATGTTCAGAAATGATATTATATCCAAAACGCCTAAAATCTAGAATAATTTGTGTTAAGTCAGAGCTTCCAGTTTTAATTGTAATTTGTGTAAATTCATTACCAGTATTTGAAATAAATGCCCCAAAAATTTTAACATTATTAGACTCTACAATTTGACTTATTTCACTGAATGAAAAATTAATATTACTTTTCTCAACGACTATAATACCTCCTCGTTCACAGAAAAAAGGGGTGTTATTAAATATTGAAATAATATCATTTAAGCGATAGTAGCCTAAATAATTGTTTTCTGCATCAAGAACAGGCATAATGTTACTATCGTTTTCCGCAAATGATTTTAAAACATTAAGCCATAAAGTAGAATTCTGAACATAAAACACTTCAATAGCATACTTCAAGTCGTTTACTTTATCCATTGATTCAAAACACATCGCATCAGTTTCTGATAAACAGCCTAAGTAGTCTCCATTATTTAAAATAGGAATATGGGAGTAGTTTAACCCTTTGAAAACCTCATGAAGCTCCCCAATAAGAGTTTCTGTACTCGAGGGAGTTAGGTCATTAATAACAAATTCAGATAATAACATGGTATGAGTATAAACTGAATGCAAATTAATCAAAAATAATATACTTTTTGCTTAAACTACTTTGTATTTTTGTAACAAATTGATTAATTTATGACAAGGTTAAGCGTTAATATTAATAAGATCGCAACTTTAAGGAATTCTCGTGGTGGAAACACTCCAAATCTGATAAAATTTGCTAGATCAGTTCAAGAATTTGGAGCTCAGGGTATTACAATTCACCCTCGCCCAGATCAGCGACATATTCGCTATCAAGACGTTTATGACTTAAAGCCGGTTATTTATACTGAATATAATATTGAAGGTAACCCAATACCAGATTTTATTGAGATGGTTTTAAAAGTAAAACCAAACCAAGTAACCCTAGTGCCAGACGCTGAGGATGCTATTACTTCCAGTGCTGGATGGGACACCATCAAGCATAAAGGATTTTTAACAGAAATCTTAAAAGAGTTTAAGCAAAATGATATACGAACTTCAGTATTTTTAGATCCAAGTCTAAAGCAGGTTGAAGGTGCTAAAGCTATAGGAGCTGATAGAATTGAGCTCTACACGGAAGCCTATGCTCTTCAATATTTTCAAGGAAACAAGAATGCAATTGTACCTTATTCTGAGTGTGCTGAGCTTGCAATGCAATTAGATCTTGGATTAAATGCCGGTCATGACTTATCGTTGGATAATATTAAGTTTTTTAAACAAAATTTACCTGGTCTTTTAGAGGTTTCTATTGGTCATGCTTTGATTTCAGAAAGCTTGTACCTTGGAATAGACAATGTAATTAAAATGTATTTGAATAAACTTAAATAATGCTGTTACACTCTAAAGTGATTGGTGAGGGCCAGCCGTTTATAATTCTCCATGGTTTTCTTGGAATGGGAGACAACTGGAAAACTTTAGCAAATCGATTTTCTGTTTTAGGATTTGAATTACATTTAGTCGATCAGAGAAATCATGGAAGAAGTTTTCATGATTCAGAATTCAATTACGATGCCCTTGCTTCTGATCTATTATATTATTGTAAACATTATTCAATTAAAAATTGTATACTTTTAGGCCATTCTATGGGAGGTAAAACAGCAATGCTTTTTGCAGCACTTTATCCTGAACTGGTTTCAAAATTAATTATTGCAGATATTGCTCCAAAATTTTACCCTATTCACCATGATTTGATTTTAGAGGGCTTAGCCTCTCTTGATTTCAAAAATATAGCAACTCGAAAGAAGGCAGATCTACAGCTTTCGCACTACGTCCAAGATTTTGACACTCGACAGTTTCTCTTAAAAAATATTTTTTGGAAGTCAAAAGGGCTTTTGGGACTCAGAATTAATTTACCTGCTTTACGATTGAATGTATCAGAGGTTGGTGAAGCCTTATCTCCCTCATTATGTTACGCCAAAGAGACTTTGTTTTTGAGAGGTGACAAATCAGAATATATTTCACTTCAAGACGAAGCTTTAATAAAATTACAGTTTCCAAATTCTTTAGTTAAATCTATCTCTAATAGTGGTCACTGGTTGCATGCTGAAAATCCGTTAGAATTTTATGAGAATGTTTGCTCATTTATTACTTAAAACACATAAGGTTCAAAATATTTGTAAGGCATTAAAAATATTGTATTTTTGCCCTCCAATTTTTATTTCGCTAAAATGAATATTACAAGAGAAAGTATTGACAAGTTAAACGCTGTTGTTAAAATTGAAATCACAAAAGATGATTATTTCAATAATGTAGAAAAAATCTTAACAGATTACAGGAAAACCGCTAACATCCCTGGTTTTAGAAAAGGACAAGTACCTATGGGACTTGTAAAAAAACAGCATGGAAAAAATGTTTTAGCTGACGAAGTTAATAAAATACTTCAATCGTCTTTAGGAAAGTATTTGACTGATGAAAAACTAGATGTGCTAGGTAGTCCATTGCCAAAAACAGGTGCTGACATAGATTGGAATGCTGAAGATTTTTCATTTGAATTTGAAATAGGGCTAAGTCCAGAATTTGATATTAAATTAAACGCGAAAAAAGCAATCACAAAATACACGATCACTGCAGACAAGAAAATGATTGACGATCAATTGATCAATATTCAAAAGCAATATGGAAAACTAACTTCTAAGTCTGTTATTGAAGAAGATGATGAAGTTACTGGTGTTTTTTTTAACGACAAAGAAGGTATTGAGTCTACTGTCACATTTACGTTAGATAAGCTTAAAGGTAAATCTAATCTGAAATCTTTTATTTCAGCAAAGATTGACGATGTATTAACACTCAAAACAAAAGGTTTATTTAAAGAGACTCAAGACCTAATCACTTATTTAAAATTAGATAACAAGACAGCAAACGGGCTAGATATTGAAGTTACTTTTACTATTAGTGAAATTAATTCTAGAGAAAAAGCCGAACTAGACCAGGAGCTTTTCGATAAATTATATGGACCAGGCAATATAAAAACTGTAACGGAACTAAGAGCAAAGATTATTGAAGAAGCTGAAAAACAATTTGTTCAACAAGCTGATCAAAAATTCTTAAATGATGTAACTGAATTCTTGGTGGACAAAACTAAGTTTGACTTACCGACCGAGTTTTTACAAAAATGGATTCAAACGGCCGGAGAAGAAAAATTAGATGCTATTCAAGCCAAAGAAGAATATGAAAAGTCTGAGAAAAGCATGCGATACCAACTAATTGAGAGCAAGCTTATCGTGGAAAATAATCTTCAAGTAAACTTTGATGATTTGAAGGAACATACTTCAGAAATGATTAAAACTCAAATGGCTCAATTTGGTCAGACGAACCCAACAGAAAAGGAAATTGAGGATATTGTTGCACGTGTTTTATCAAACCAGGACGAAGTCAAGCGTATTTCTGAACAATTAACAAGTAAAAAATTATTAGATTTTTATAAAGAAAGTGTTACTTATAAAGATAAAAAATTAACCTACGATGCTTTTGTCAAAGAAGTATATGGTAAATGATATCCATAAATAATTAAAAAAAAAACACTTCTTCGGAAGTGTTTTTTTTATACCTTTAAGCCTAGTTTTAAAATAAATTTATATAATTAAAAATTAAACAAAATAGCATGAATTACGGAAATGAATTCAAGAAATTTGCCACTAAAGATCAAGGGATTAGTAGCCTTTACTACGACAAAATTGTAAGTAGTATGACTCCGATGGGTTTGACTCCTAATATTATAGAAGAGCGTCAAATGAACGTTGCTGTCTTTGATGTGTTTTCAAGGTTAATGATGGATCGAATTATATTTATGGGTACAGCAATTAATGACCAAGTAGCAAACATTATTCAAGCCCAATTATTATTTCTAGAAAGTACTGATGCAAATAAAGATATACAGATATATATTAATTCACCTGGGGGAAGTGTTTATGCAGGTTTAGGGATTTATGATACAATGCAACTAATTAAACCTGATGTTGCGACCATTTGTACTGGGATGGCAGCTTCTATGGGGGCTGTACTACTGTGCGCTGGAGCTAAAGGCAAGCGAAGTGGGCTAACACACTCCAGAGTAATGATTCATCAACCTTTGGGGGGTGCTCAGGGTCAAGCTAGTGATATTGAAATTACTGCTCGTGAAATTTTAATACTGAAAGAAGAATTATATAAAATCATTAGTAAACACTCAGGTCAAGATTATGAAAAGGTATATAATGATAGTGATCGTGACTACTGGATGAAATCTGAAAAGGCATTAGAATACGGAATGATTGATGAGATATTATCTAGAAATTAAATTCCTATAAATCAACTATGGAAAAAGAAGAATTACAATGTTCATTTTGTGGCAAGAAAAAAGCAGATACTAACTTGCTTATTGCTGGAATAGATGCTCACATTTGTGATCGCTGTATTGAGCAAGCAAATGGCATTATTGTTGAAGAATCTAATCAAAGTCAACAAGACAAATTGTCTTCGGATGTCATGCTAAAAAAACCTCAGGAAATCAAAGATTTTTTGGATCAGTATATTATTGGTCAAGAGCAAACTAAAAAAGTGATGTCAGTAGCAGTTTACAACCATTACAAAAGGTTATTGCAAACTACTAACGACGATGATATTGAAATTCAGAAAAGTAATATCATTATGGTTGGGCAAACAGGAACTGGAAAAACTCTGATTGCTAAAACCATTGCAAAAATGTTAAATGTACCGTTGGCAATTGTTGACGCTACAGTATTAACCGAAGCTGGTTACGTTGGTGAAGACGTTGAAAGCATGTTAACTCGTTTACTTCAGTCGGCTGATTATGATAAAGAAAAAGCAGAACGAGGAATTGTATTTATTGACGAAATTGATAAAATTGCTCGAAAAAGTGATAATCCTTCAATAACAAGAGATGTTTCAGGGGAAGGTGTTCAACAGGCACTTCTAAAATTACTTGAAGGAACAATAGTTAATGTACCTCCTAAAGGAGGGCGTAAACATCCTGATCAGAAATTTGTAGAAGTCAACACTGAAAATATACTATTTATTGCTGGAGGCGCTTTTGATGGAATTAATCGACATATATCCAAAAGGCTCAATATGTCAGCAATCGGATATAAAGCTTCCAATAAAGAGGCTCATGTTGACAAGGAGAATTTATTGCAGTATATTACCCCAAAAGATTTAAAAGATTTTGGTTTAATACCTGAAATTTTGGGAAGATTACCTGTTTTGACCTATATGAATCCGTTAAGCAAAGCAACTTTAAGAACTATTCTTACGGAGCCAAAAAATGCAATCATAAAGCAGTACAAAAAACTTTTCGAAATGGACGAAATTGCTCTTTCATTTGAAGAAGATGCACTAGATTTTATTGTCAAAAAAGCTATTGATTATAAGCTAGGCGCCAGAGGATTACGATCTTTATGTGAAGAGATTTTAACTGATGCTATGTTTTTGATGCCAAGTAAAAATGATAGAGAGTTAGTAGTCGATAAAGCCTATGCAAAAAAACATCTTACCAGAACCGAGATTAAACGTCTTAAAGCTGTTTCTTAATCAATTTCTAAAAGTTCCTCTAAAAAATCACGTGAGTTAGACAGCCTAGGTATTTTGTGTTGACCTCCAAGCTTATTGTTTTGCTTCATCCATTTATAAAATAATCCCTTTTTTGCAGAATGTATTACAGGCTTATTAAGAGTAATATTATTGTAGCGTTTTGATTCATAGTCAGAATTTAATGATTTCAAAGAATTATCTAAAAGTTCATTAAAATATCCAAGATCTTTTGGAGGAGTTTTAAATTCAATAATCCATTCGTGGCCTCCTTTGGTTTTACCCTCCATAAATATTGGCGCAACTGTATAGTCTAAGATTTCACTTTTGGTTTTTTTTGCTACAATTTTCAATGCTTTGTCGGTATTTCCAATAATAAGTTCTTCTCCAAAAACATTTATAAAATGTTTGGTTCTACCCGTAACTTTTATTCGATAAGGCTTTGTTGACGTAAACATTATTGTATCTCCAATTTTATAGCGCCATAGACCTGCATTAGTTGTTATCACAATAGCATAATTTACACCTTTTTCAACTTGAGACAAAGGGATTAAGGCCTCTGTCGGCGTTCCATGAGTTTGCATTGGTATAAACTCATAAAATATTCCATAGTCCAACATAAGTAAAAGCTCATCTGAATTATTTCTATCTTGAATTGCAAAAAAACCTTCAGAGGCATTATAAATTTCATAATATTTAAACGATTTTGATGGAATTATAGATTTGTATTGATCTACATATGGTAGAAAACTAACGCCGCCGTGAAAATAGACTTCCAGGTTGGGCCAAACGTCAAGTATACTTCTGTTTCCAGTGCTCTCTAATACATTATTAAGCAAAACTAACATCCAAGAAGGCACCCCAGCTAAACTCGTAACATTTTCATTTACAGTTTCATTTACAATAGCTTGCATTTTGTATTCCCAGTCACTCATTAATGAAACTTTATTCCCTGGAGTACTGCTAAACTCTGCCCAAAAAGGCATATTGTCAATCAAAATAGCTGACAAATCGCCAAAAGTAGTCCCGTTTTCTTCATAGAGTTCCTTGCTGCCCCCAAGTCTTAAGTTTTTTCCATTAAATAGAGTAGAATTCTCGTTGTTATTCAAATACATACAAAGTAAATCTTTTCCAGCCGCATAATGACAATTTTCTAATGAGTCAGCGCTTACGGGAATAAATTTACTTTTTGTGTTGGTAGTTCCACTAGATTTCGCAAACCAATTTATAGGCTTTGGCCAAAATATATTTTTCTCTCCTTTTCTTGAGCGTTCAATTAAATTTTGATAGTCTTCGTAAGTTGAAACAGGAACACGCTGAGTAAAATCATGGTAATTACGAATTGAGTCAAAGTCAAATTTTTTCCCAATCTCAGTATCTTTTGAAATAGAAAT
>ENA-UZWT01004955-UZWT01004955.1-metagenome-genome-assembly--contig:-Day-1-50m-contig-4955_pt1 | contig 18479 bp, 14 predicted proteins | sample MGYA00260338_ERZ794898 | MGnify/ENA metagenome assembly ERZ794898 | reverse complement strand
GATCTCTTTGGTTACGGAAGCCAAGAATTTAAAACGGGGGTTGCAATGGGTATTTCTGTAGGAGGGAAATTCATCTCTAAGAGAGGGTTTTCTGCTGAACTTTTACTAGGTGTTGGTCGAAATTTTAGCGATAGTACTTACAATGAGGGTATTGGCCGAATTGGTATTTCTGTAGGGCACAGATTTTAAAATCAAGTACCAAATTTTTGTATTTTACCAAAAAAAATGAAAAAATGAAAAAATTACTTTTAATCGTAGGTCTGATCTCTTCCACAGTTACCTACTCTCAACAAGAAATTAAAATAGACATTGCAGATGCCTTGGTCATCAGAAGTATTGAGTTCTCTTATGAAAATTACCTTACAGAAGAATCTTCGTTTGGTATTTCTGCACTCTTTAATTTAGCAAAGCAGGAAACTGACTTTAGATATAATGAAAATATGATGTTTACCCCATATTACCGTCATTATTTTTCTACAAATGAGCAATGGAATTTTTTTGGGGAAGGTTTTTTAGGAATCAATTCCGGAAAAAAAGAAGGAATTAAAAATTCAAATATCTACGATGTAAATTATACTGATGGCGCTCTAGGAGTCGCTGTTGGAACGAAATACATTGCAACCGGTGGTTTGATTCTGGATGCATATATTGGAGTGGGTAGAAATCTATTTGGATCTAATTCTCCTTTGTTAGTTCCAAGAGTGGGGTTTAATGTAGGTTGGAGGTTCTAAGAACAGATTCTATACTCCATTACATTCGTATGAATGCAAAAAAATCTCTTGAAAGAAATTCTTACAAGAGATTTTTTATGTTAGGGATGCTGTATTTCAGAAATTACGAACTTCGACTATAAGCCTGCACTTTTCCATGTCCAAGAACTAACCGCTACTTTTGTTCCCGTTTTGTAATCTGCAGTAGTGGAAGCATCTGTTCCATCTATTTGAACATTAGACAATGCACCACCGTCTTTCATATCAATATTGGTGTCATATCCTTCCAACCAAATATTGGTAATGGTTCCTCCAGATTGTTTTTTAAATTGTAAGGCAGTCCCGCCAACAGTTGAAATTGCTGTTAAATTTACAAATTGTGGATTCCCATTTACCTTATCTCCTTCAAAAGCAGTAGAAAAACCTGAAACTGTATGAGAAATATAGGTATTTGTTATTGTTCCGTTCCATCCTTCTGTCCAATCTACAGAATCATCTTCATTATTTTCTAAGTATACGTTTGACGCAGAAACAGTTCCTCCGAAAAATTCAATTCCATCATCCGATCCATTAATTACAGAAACATTTTCTATCGTTGTTCCAGAACCAACTGCATATAAAGAAATTCCGTTGTATTGAGAGTCTGCATTGATTTGAGCTCCAGTTCCCTTAATGACTAAATATTTGATCGATCCTGAATTGTCGGTATCATTTGAACCTCCATAGATAAANNCCACCTACCTCTGCTTGCGCATCGATTCCCGCTGATGTCGAAGCATCACCACAAATGGTTAATCCTCCCCAATCTCCTCCTAAAGCTGAAGTAGATGAAATTACAACAGGATTCTCTGCTGTTCCTTGAATATCTATTTTAGCTCCTTTTAAGATTGCGATATAAACATCTGTTCCTCCAGCTTCTGCTTGTATTTTTGTTCCTGCAGGAATGATTAATTCTCCTCCTGCCTGAACAATATAAGAAGAACTAAGAATGTATAATATGGAGGGATCTAAAGTAACTTTACTCGCAATAGTCCCCTGTAACGGTAATGTTGTGATAGAAACGTCAGAAGTTACCCATGGAAAATCTGCTGCAGTAACAACTGCAGTACTTGTATATGATAAAGAAGGATCGGCAGGGACACCCTCAATAATAACATTTGCTAAAGACCCCCCATCTTTCATATCTATAGAGGTGTCATATCCTGTTAAAGACAATCCTGTGATGGTGGCTCCTGATTCTTTTTTGAATTGTAAAGCGGTACCACCCACTGTTGAAATTGCAGTAATATTATTGAATTTTGGATTCCCATTCACTTTATCTCCTTCAAAAACAGTAGAAAAACCTGCAATGGTATGAGAAATATAGGCATTATCTACTGTACCATTCCATCCTTCTGTCCAGTCTATAGAATCGTCTTCATTATTTTCTAAAAATAAATTCGTTACCGAAACAGTTCCTCCAAAAAATTCGATCCCATCATCAGATCCATTGATAACCGCTACATTTCTTATTGAAGTTCCAGAACCAACAGCATACAAAGAAATTCCGTTGTATTGAGAATCTGCATTAATTTGAGCTCCGGTTCCCTTAATGACTAAATAATTGATAGCTCCTGAATTATCAGCATCATTCGAGCCTCCATAAATAAAACCACCTACTTCTGCTTGTGCATCTACACCGGCAGATGTGGTAGCATCTCCACAAATCGTTAATCCTCCCCAGTCACCAGGGTTTCCCGAAGCTGAAGACATAAGAACAGGACTAGATTCGGTTCCTTGAACATCTATTTTACCGCCTTTAAGAACAGCAATGTATACATCGGTTCCACCATTTGATGCTTGAATTGTTGTTCCTGCAGGAATGGTTAGTGTAACTCCTGATTCTATGATAAAAGAAGAATTTAGGTTGTAAATTGTACTCGCATTCAAAGTGAAATTTTCATTCAAACTTCCATTCATTATTCCAGAATTTAAGTTTTTGATAACTTCCGAAGTCGGTTCTTCAATAATAATAGGAGGTTCATCACTTCCACAACTGGTGGCTAATGAAATCACTGCAAAAGAAAATGCTACTGTGTTTAAAAATTTAAAAATTGATTTTTTCATTTTTTGTTTGTTATGTTTATTAATTTTCTACAAATAAATCACCTTAATGTTTAGTTTTATTTACCTGATCATTAATAATATGTTAGTTTTTTTAATCAATTTGACTCTTTTGTTAAGGATTCGTTAATCGGTTAAAAAGTATATTTTACACTCAATGTTAACTGACTTCCTTTCTTATAAGACAATACTGTATGATTGATTTCCTCATTTGTAATTAAACTTCTAACCAATTGGGTTTGTTTTATTTCTGGATTTAATAAATTACGTCCCACCAATTTTACTAGCAAGTTTTTAGACAATTCTTTGCTAACCACTAAATCTAATGTTACAAAGCCTTTTTCTATAATTTCATCATTATATAAGGTAGCGCTGTTAGAAAAATCTTCTGGGGAGCCCAAAGCAAATATTTTGTCTGAAGCATAGTTTCCTGTCAACGATGCTGCAAACTCTTTTTCTTGATTATTAGTGTAACTTAGAGAGCCATTCACAATAAAATCTGAGGCTCCTTGTAAACTAGAGGCTGTGCTATTCTTATATTGAAAATCTTTTAATAAATCCTGATTTAACCACATTTTGGTAATATTCCCTGTTATATTTAGAATACTTTCTTCTTCTTCATTTTTTAACAAGGCTGTTTTTGTTTCTAGTTCTATACCATATACCGTTGCTTTTTCTCCAGTATTTGCATAAAAGAAATATCCAGAAGACCCTCTTGTTTGCGTTAAATTTATTGGATTATTAATTTGCTTATAAAATGTTGTTGCAGAGAATACTTGCCCTCTTTGAGGAAACATTTCATATTTAAGATCAAGATTATAGATTTCTGATTTATTCAAATCTGGATTCCCCTTTGTAACTCGCCCAGTTGGAGAAACATATTCAAATGGAGATAATTCTTTGAATTCTGGTAAGGTTTGAGTGATGCTTGATGCAAAACGTAAATACTTGTTTTCTGCTACTTCAAATTTTAAATTTACACTTGGGTATACTCCTTGATAAACTCTATTCAAAGACCCAATTCTTCCACGTTGACTTACCTGGTCATAGAAATTAGCAACATCCCAGATTGCATTGATTTCATCTCTTTCAAGACGCAGCCCAATATTACCCGATAATAGAGTATTTAATGTAAAATCAAAGTTGACAAAACCAGCCATAATTGTTAAATCTGCTTCAAATCTATCTGCTGGAGAAGTTCTTAAGATTAACCCGTTATTAAAGCCTGTTGAAGTAAATGTTGATGATAATTGATCTATGGATGGCGCCGTAATTCCTTTTGCTTTCACCCCTACAAATAACGATTTAAAAGTTCTTTCTTTATACCTGTAATTTACACCATAGTTTAAAGAATTCGGTTTGTTATCATCTTCATCTTTGATCCCTAAGGCCCACTTGTTCTCTATAAAACCATTGTATTCTGTATCTTGAATCTTTTGACTAGATTTTCTTTGTTGGTAATCTCCTACATGGGCATATTGAATGGTTGGCGAGCTAGTATTATCTAAAATATTTACCTCATTTCTTATTCTATTTGGTTCTTCCGCCAAAACAAAATTATATCCCCCTGCCCAGTTTAAAGTATTGTTTTCATTCCATGAATGTTTTCCTAAAATTTGGTTCACAAACAGGGTGGTTTGTCTAAAGTTTTGATCCCTTACAAAAGCTCCATCTTCTTGTGGGTCTTGGTCAAAAACATATCCAAATCCATTTCTACCTTGTTCGTATAAATTGTCTTCAGACTTATTTACGAAAAGGGTATTGTATCTAATTTTATGAGTATCATTTAATTTGATTCCAACATTGATATATCCTGTAGTATTTGTTTTAGTAATAAAACTTTCTACATCATTTGAAGCTGCTGTAACTCCATTTGAAAGGCTTACTGGTCTTGAAACAGCAGGAAACGCTTTGTCTAATACATTTGATCTGAACGCTCTAAATACACCCTCTTGATGTTCAAATGATTTAGAGTGAGAACCCATGAAAAAAACAGAGACCTCTTTTTCAAAAATATCAAACTTTCTTGCGGCAGAGAAGGAACCATTATAGTTTACAGGAGTTGCAACTTTTTCGGTATCCCAACCTTGGAAGGTTATTAAATTTTGCAATGCATATTGTTTCTGATGGAATCCAAAGCTTACATCATTACTAATAACGGTTCTTCTGAAGGAATCTGAAACTCCCAAAACATTCGTATTAGATCCACTCGCTAGGGAAACAGAGTATCCTTTTTTAGTATATTCTTTTGTATTTACATCAACATTACCAGAACCTTGATCTGCATAATTTGCTGTAGCATAGGTTTTGCTAATTCCTACATTTTTAATACTATTTGTTGAAAATAAATCTAAATTTATATTTTTATTTTCAACATCATCTGAAGGAATTGGCAACCCATTCATCGAAGTTGATAGGTATCGATCTCCTAACCCTCTTATGTATATATTTCCAGAACCTTCACTTTTAGTAACTCCAGAGATTTTAGTGGTTGCATTTGCCGCATTTGAAACACCTATCTTTGATAATGTTTGAGCTCCAATACTTTCTTTAATAACAACTGCCTTTTTTTGTTCTAGCAATAACGCAGAAGCAGATTCTTTAGAGGTAGAAGACTTAATAACCACCTCTTCTAGAGAAACCCCTTCCTCTGCTGACATTATCTGATTGATTGTCATAAATGCATCTGCCTCAATGGTAAATGTTTTTTCAATAGTTTGATAACCTAAAAAACTAAAGACCAATACATGGCTTCCTGCGGGTACCTTTAAAATATAATTCCCATCGAAATCAGTGGTTGTTCCGATGGTAGTTCCTTTAATTTGAATATTCGCAAATGGCAATGGCTCATTATTCATTTCCTTATCTGCTAAAAAACCTTTTATTGTTCCTTTGCTCTGTGCAACAACAACTTGAACAATGACTAAAAAAATAATACTTAAAAACTTCTTCATTATCGTATATATATTATTGTGCAAAAGTCTATTGAATTTGTAAACTTTGTGTTATTTGTAGATTATGATTTTATTAGAGAAACATTAACTAAATGTAAAGTTGAGAAAAACAGATAATCATTTATTAACTTGTAGAAAACTTTAATTTAAACTATCGATTATATGTTTGTAGGAATCTCAAGAGATTAAAAATGTCATCATAAATCTATTAGTTTTTGTCGACTATTTTATATGACTTACTGCCTTTGGCCAAGGCAGTATTTTTTATTGCTCATTTTTTAATGTTTGATTAACATTTACTTAACATAAGGATTGGTTATTTGCACCGACAAAAACTAATACTTATGAATTTATCTTTATTGCGCTCAATAGCAATTTCAACGATTATCTTAGCTTCATTAAGCTTACATGCACAAGACACAAATGCTCCAAAATTTGGAAAGGGACTATTTAACCTAATAGGAAAAGACAGTACTTGGTCTATGAAAGTTGGGTTGCGATTTCAAACACTTGGAACAGCTAATTGGGATGCTAAAAACGGGCTTTCAAACCCTGCTTCTTCAATGATGATTCGAAGGTCTCGTTTAAAATTTGATGGATTTGCTTACACTCCAAAATTAAAATACAAAGTAGAATTAGGATTATCAAATAGAGACCAATCGGGAGCTTCACAATATACAAGTGATGCTCCTAGGTATATTCTAGATGCCGTTTTAAAATGGAATTTTTCAGGAAACTTTGTTTTATGGCTTGGTCAAACTAAATTACCAGGAAATAGAGAACGTGTAATTTCTTCTGCGAATTTACAACAAGTAGACCGTTCTTTACTGAACAAGAGATTCAATATCGATAGAGATATGGGAATTCAATTGAGGCACCATTTCAATCTTACAGATACTTTTTTAGTAAAAGAGATTTTCTCAATGGCACAAGGTGAGGGTAGAAATATCACTAAAGGAAATCTTGGGGGTCATCAATACACAACTCGTTTGGAATTATTTCCATTTGGAGATTTTGCAAGCAAAGGAGATTACAAAGGGAGTGACCTTAAATTTGAACAAAGCCCAAAATTATCCCTAGGACTTGCTTATGATTTTAACAACAATGCTTCAAAAACAAGAAGTAATCAAGGATCTTATATGACCAACGATATTGGTCATTTCTCAACGAATATTTCAACTCTTTTTATGGATGCGATGTTCAAATACAAAGGTTTTTCCTTGATGGCTGAATATGCTGATCGGGAAGCAGATGATCCTTTTGCAAAAAACTCTGATGGAACTTTAACAGGAGATATTGTTCAAGTTGGTAGCGGTTTAAACCTACAATCTGGGTATTTACTCTCTAAAACTGTGGAAGTTTCTGCGCGCTATACAAACATTTCATTGGATAAAAATATCACAGGAAAAGGAGCTGAAAACCAATACACATTAGGGTTGTCTAAATATGTTTCTGGGCATAGTTTAAAAGTTCAAACAGATGTAAGTTATACTGATATTGGTTTTAAAACAAATCAATTATTATACAGAATTCAAGTAGACATTCATTTTTAGAAAAAAATAATAACACAATGGTAACATAGATACTATTTTATGTCCATAAATTTGTAAAACTTAATTTAATAAAAACAAAATGGGAGATCCATATATTTTAATGTTAGTCGCTTTGGCAATTTTAGCCATTGTAGATTTAGTTGTTGGAGTTAGTAACGATGCTGTTAACTTCTTAAATTCAGCCATTGGCTCAAAAGCAATATCAGTAAGAAATATTATGATTATTGCAAGTTTAGGAGTGTTCTTTGGTGCCATCACTTCTAGTGGAATGATGGAAGTTGCACGTAAAGGGATTTTTAATCCCAACATGTTTATGTTCCAAGACATCATGTTCATTTTTATGGCGGTAATGATCACAGACATCCTTTTATTAGATGTATTTAATTCTCTCGGTATGCCAACCTCAACAACAGTCTCTATTGTTTTTGAACTGTTAGGTGCTGCTGTTTGTATTTCATTACTTAAAATATCTGCTAATGATGCTCAATCATTCTCTGATTTGTGGAACTATATCAACTACGAAACTGCGGCTAAAATTATTTTTGGAATTCTCCTCTCTGTAGTGGTGGCTTTTTCTGTGGGTGCCATTGTACAGTTTACTTCTCGTTTAATTTATTCATTTAATTTTGAGAAAAGAGCTGCCTATATCAACGCTCTTTTTGGAGGATTTGCAATTACTGCAATCACCTACTTTATCATTATTAAAGGAATGAAAGGAACTCCTTTCTATAAAGATGTGAAGTTTTTAATTGAAGGCAATACCTTGTCAATAATCACAGGAAGTTTTGTGATTTGGTCTGTTATTTCACAACTATTGATAAAAGTTTTTAAAATTAATATTCTAAAATTAATTATAGGTATTGGAACTTTCTCTCTAGCAATGGCGTTTTCTGGTAATGATCTAGTGAACTTTGTGGGAGTCCCAATTGCGGCATGGAATTCATACCAAGCATGGGAACTGTCAGGAGTTGCTGCAGACGCATTTTCTATGGGGGTTTTAGCAAAAAAAGTACCTTCCAATATTTGGTTATTACTAATCGCAGGTACTATTATGGTCGTAACCTTATGGACCTCTAGTAAAGCCCAAAATGTGATCAAAACAGGGATTGATTTATCTCGTCAAGGGGAAGGACATGAAAAATTTCAACCGAATCCATTATCAAGAGTAGTGGTTAGAGCGGCAATGTCTTTAAACAAAGGAATTGGTTTTGTTTTTCCAAAATCGACACTCAATTTTATCGATTCAAAATTTCAAAAACCTGTAATAGAATTACCAAAGGACAAAACTTATGAATTACCTGCTTTTGATTTAGTAAGGGCTTCTGTTAACTTAATTGTAGCGGGAATCTTAATTTCTATTGCAACCTCTATGAAACTTCCGTTGTCTACTACCTATGTAACCTTTATGGTAGCAATGGGAACTTCTTTAGCAGATAGAGCTTGGGGTCGTGAAAGTGCCGTGTATAGAGTTGCAGGAGTACTTAATGTTATTGGAGGTTGGTTTTTAACCGCAATTACAGCATTTTTAGCTGCTGCACTGGTTGCATATTTAATTAGTTGGGACATGGTTATGATTCCAATTTTATTAGCAATTGTTGCTTTTTTAATTGGTAGAAACACGTTAATTCATAGAGAAAAATCTAAGAATGTAAAAAAACGAGAATACATAGAAAGATCTGAATTGATTACCATTAATGGGGTGATTGAAGAAAGTGCTGATCATATTTCAGAAGTTATCAATCGTGTGAATAAATTGTATTCAAATGTTGTAAATGATTTGGCAAATCATGACTTAAACAAATTGCGTAAAACAGACAAACACGTAGCCAAATTAAATGATGAAATAGATGGCTTAAAAGATGGTGTTTTCTATTTTATCAAATCTTTGGATGAAACCTCTGTTCAAGCAAGTAGGTTTTATATCATGGTCCTTGGATATTTACAGGATGTTGCTCAATCGATTAGTTATATTTCAAGAGCAAGTTATAAGCATGTGAATAATAACCACAAAAACCTAAAGAAAGCTCAATTAAAAGATCTAGAAAAAATAGACAGTCAGTTGTCTTCTTTACTTGCAAAAGAAGCTAAAATTTTTGAAAAAAGAGACTTAGACAATCTAAATGAACTTTTGATAGAAAAGAACGAGTTATTAAAAAGTGTTTCTTTATCAATTGAGAGTCAGGTTTCTAGAATTAGAACGGATGAAACAAGTCCTAAAAACACCACGCTATATTTTAGTGTTCTTTTGGAAACAAAAGATTTGATAAAAGCGTTGATGAATTTATTAGAAACCTATGAAGAGTTTCATTTGGGAACAAAACAAGGAAATTAAAACCTCTTTATAAAACAAAAAAACCATGAACTTCTTCATGGTTTTTTTTTGGTTTATTTTTAACCTTCATTAGAATGAAAATATTCATGTACCTTGGTTGCTCTTGCAATTCCTATGGTTTCTTTTAATTGATCAAAAGAAGCTTCTTTTACACGTTTTGCGGACTTAAATTTTCGTAATAGAGTAATGATTGTTTGCTTACCAATATTAGGAATCTGTTCCAGCTCTGATTGAATGGCACTTTTACTTCGCTTATTTCTATGAAAAGTAATTCCGAAACGGTGTGCTTCATTTCTTAAAAATTGAGTGATTTTTAAAGTTTCAGACTTTTTATCTAAATACAATGGAATAGGATCATCTGGATAATAAATTTCTTCCAGCCGCTTTGCAATTCCAATGATGGCAATTTTACCTCGTAATCCTAGAATCTCGAGACTTTTCAGAGCTGATGACAATTGTCCCTTTCCTCCATCAACAATAATTAATTGCGGTAAAGACGCTCCTTCTGCTAACAATCGTTTGTATCTTCTATACACCACCTCTTCCATAGAGGCAAAGTCATCGGGCCCTTCGACAGTTTTAATATTGTAATGTCTATATTCTTTCTTACTTGGTTTCCCATCTTTAAATACAACACATGCTGCAACAGGATTGGTTCCTTGAATATTAGAATTATCAAAACATTCTATATGTCTTGGCTCTTCAGAAAGACGCAAATCTTTCTTCATCTGCGCCATAATTCGTTTTACATGCCTATCTGGATCTACAATTTTAATCTGTTTAAATTGCTCTTGCCTGTAATATTTTGCATTTCTTTCTGAAAGCTCTACAATACGTTTTTTATCTCCTAATTTTGGAATGGTCACCTTTACACGTTCTCCTACATTAAGTGAAAAGGGGACATAAATTTCAGGAGCTTGAGAGTTGAAACGTTGTCGAATTTCAATAATAAATAACGCCAATAATTCAGCATCAGATTCGTCTAATTTCTTTTTAATTTCTGTAGTATGAGATTGTATAATTGATCCATTTGAAATTTTTAAAAAATTAGCATAACCATGGGTTTCATCAGTAATAATAGAAAATACATCAACGTTATTGATGGAGGGATTTACGATGGTGGATTTTGATTGATAATTGTTGAGTAAACTAAGTTTTTCTTTTATTTTTTGAGCTTCTTCGAATTCCATATTTTTGGCAAATGAGCCCATCATGATCTGAAATTTTTCGATACTTTCTTTAAAATTTCCCTTGATAATATTTCTAATTTCCTTGATCGAATTATTGTAATTTATTTCTGACTCAAGAGCCTCACAGGCTCCCTTACAATTTTTTAAGTGATATTCTAAACATACTTTGTATTTACCCTCATTAATATTTTGTGCACTTAAATCATAAGTACAGGTTCTAAGCGGATAAAGCTCTTTAATTAAATCTAATAGTACCTTTACTGTTCTAACGGAGGTATAGGGTCCAAAGTATTCTGAACCATCTTTGATAACGCGACGCGTCATAAAAATTCTTGGAAAACGTTCTTTTTTTATACAAATCCAAGGATAACTCTTATCATCCTTCAAGAGAACATTGTAGCGAGGTTTGTATTTTTTAATTAAATTATTCTCTAATAAAAGGGCATCTGTTTCCGAGTTAACAACAATGTGTTTTAGATAAACAATTTTTTTTACCAACACACTGGTTTTACCATTCTCATGATTTTTATTGAAGTACGATGAAACTCTTTTTTTTAAATTTTTAGCTTTCCCAATGTAAATAATCACGTCCTGTTTATCAAAGAATTGATAAACTCCAGGTTCATTTGGTAAGGTTTGTATTTGAAGTTCTAAAGGTGAAGGCATCCAACGAAAATACACATTTTTTCAGACAGTTAATAACGGAATATGAAGGAACAAATAAAGAAAAAGCAGAATTCTTGAAAACAAAAAATGTGATAACGGTCAATTATAATCAAGGACGTTAGACCCCGAGAAAACTAAAAAAAGAGGTGCTAAGTGGTTTCCTCTTCTTTAGGAAACGCTTGTTTGCTAAAAATAAATAACAACGCAACTCCGATACTTATGAATGCATCTGCTGGATTAAAAATATATTGAAAAAAAGTAAAAAATTCTCCCCCGATAAATGGAACCCAATCTGGCAAGACCCCTTGCCATAGAGGAAAGTAAAACATGTCAACTACTTTTCCATAAAAGAGTTCCCCATATGGATTGTCTGCAAAAAGAGTCGCTACTTTGTGATGAGAATCATCAAAAAGAACTCCATAGAACACAGAATCTATGATATTCCCTATTGCACCGGAAAAAATTAAAGCGATGGCAAAAATTACGGCATTGTGAACTTTTCTTTTGATGTTTTGATACAGCCAAAAAACGATTCCAGTGACAGCAACTAACCTAAATAAGGTTAAAAATAATTTTCCTGCTTTGCCTCCAAATTCAAAACCCATAGCCATCCCATTATTTTCTGTGAAATGGATTTTAAACCAATCGAAAATAACTACTTCCTCTCCAAGCACAAAATGTGTTTTGACATATACCTTGAGTAGTTGATCTAAAATAATTGCAATTAAAATTGTGAGAATTGCAAAATTTTTTTTTGACATGATGTTTTTATTTACGCGAACAAAATGAATCCGATTATTGTTTGCGTTTTGCTTCAATGCTTAAAGTGGCATGAGGAACTAATCTTAAACGCTCTTTCTGAATCAATTTNNGTAACTCTACAAACACCATAAACGCCGTTCTCAATTCGTAACAAGGCATTTTTTAGATCTCTAATAAATTTTTCTTGTCTGATCGCTAATTGAACGTTTGCTTCTTTGTTCATGACATCTGACCCTTCATCAAAAGATTTGAACGATGGAGAAGTATCATCTGTTCCGTTATCTGAATCATTTTTATATGCCTCTTTTAACAATAGCAAATCTTCTTCTGCTCTTGCTATTTTTTTTTCAATAATTTCTCTAAACTCTTGTAAGTCTTCCTTTGAATATTTTAATTTTACGTCTGACATAAGTCTTATATTTTTTCAATTAATATTTTACTCTTTATCGTGTCAAATTCAACCACTGTACCGTTTGTTAATTCATCAATAAAAACCAACTCTAAGGTAAGTGTTTCACTCATGATGTATTCTTTGTTTTCTATAATCGCTGCTTGTAAGTTTTGATCCTCTAAAATTGATAATTTAATTTTATCCGTTACTTCTAAGCCCACATCTTTACGTGCATTCTGAATTCTATTTACTAGCTCTCTAGCGATACCCTCTTTGTGCAATTCATCTGTTATGGTAACATCTAAAGCCACTGTTAAAGAACCTTCGTTGGCAACCAACCAGCCCTCTATATCTTTGGATGAAATCTCTACATCTTCAAGTCCTAAAGTAATATTTTTTTCATTAATACAAATAGAAATTTCACCCTCTTTTTCAATTTTATGAATATCTTCTTGAGTGAAGTTCTGAACTTCAGCAGCAATGAAACGCATCTCTTTTCCAAATTTTGGCCCCAACGCCTTGAAATTTGGTTTAATTTGTTTGATTAAAATATCTGAGGCATCCTCTATAAGTTGAATTTCTTTGATGTTTACCTCATGTTTTATCAAACCAGCAACAGCTAAAATTTCTTCCTTTTGTTGCTGACTCCCTATAGGAATCATTATTTTTTGAAGTGGTTGACGTACTTTAATCTTTTCTTTGGCTCTTAAAGATAATACCAATGAAGAGATGATTTGAGCACTTTCCATTTTTCGCTCCAAACGTTGATCTACAAAACTTGGATCAAATTTTGGGAAGTCCGATAAATGAATACTTTCTGAAGGTTCTTTTTGAGTTACAGAATTTAGGTCTTGATACAGTCTATCAGAGAAAAAAGGAGCGATTGGCGCACTTAATTTTGCAATGGTCACCATACAAGTATACAAGGTTTGATAAGCAGAAATTTTATCTGTTTGATAATCTCCTTTCCAAAAACGTCTTCTACTTAAACGCACATACCAGTTACTCAGGTATTCTTGTGTAAATTCCGAAATTGCTCTTGCAGCTCTTGTTGGCTCATAAGCCTCATAGAATTTGTCTACCTTAGCTATTAAGGTATGTAATTCTGATAAAATCCATCGATCTAATTCTGGCCTATCATTGAGAGCTATGTCTTGTTCAGCATATGAAAACTCATCGATGTTTGTATACAAGATGAAAAAAGAATAGGTATTGTATAACGTTCCGAAAAACTTTCGTTTGACCTCTTCTATTCCTTCCAAGTCAAACTTTAAATTATCCCAAGGATTTGCATTTGAGATCATATACCACCGAGTTGCATCTGCTCCATAAGTGGATAAGGTTGTAAAAGGATCTGTTGCGTTTCCTAGACGTTTAGACATCTTTTGTCCATTTTTGTCTAAAACCAATCCATTAGAAACTACATTCTTGTAGGCAACAGAATCAAAAACCATTGAAGAAATTGCATGAAGGGTATAAAACCAACCACGTGTTTGGTCTACTCCTTCCGCAATAAAATCTGCTGGAAAAGATTCATTTTGATCTATTTTTTGTTTGTTTTCAAAGGGATAATGCCATTGAGCATAAGGCATAGAGCCAGAATCAAACCAAACATCAATTAAATCACTTTCACGTTTCATTGGTTGTCCTGATGCTGATACTAAAACAATCTGATCAACAATATTTTTATGCAAGTCTATTGTTGCATAGTTTTCTTCAGAATTATTGCCAACTTCAAAGCTTGAAAAAATGTCTTTGTCCATAAAACCTGCCGTTACAGCTCGCGACATTTCAACTTTTAACTCTTCCACTGAACCAACGCAAATTTCTTCTTTGCCATCCTCTGTTCTCCAAATTGGCAGAGGAATTCCCCAATATCTTGAACGAGATAAATTCCAATCGTTTGCATTGGCCAACCAGTTTCCAAAACGACCCGTACCAGTAGATGCTGGTTTCCATTGAATCGTTTTATTTAACTCATGCATTCGATTCTTTACATCGGTTACCTTAATAAACCAAGAATCTAACGGATAATATAAAATGGGCTTATCTGTTCTCCAACAATTTGGATAACTGTGTTTATATTTTTCGACTTTGAATGCTTTATTTTCTGTTTTCAACTTGATTGCTAACTCAACATCTATAGATTTATCTGGAGCTTCACCGTCATTATAATATTCGTTCTTTACGTATTTTCCGGCAAATTCACCAACTTCTGGTCTGAATTTTCCCTGAAGATCTACTAATGGAACTAGATTATCATTTTCATCTTTTACCAACATCGGTGGTATTTCTGGAGTTGCTTGTTTTGCAACCATGGCATCATCTGCTCCAAAAGTTGGGGCAGTGTGAACGATTCCTGTTCCATCTTCTGTAGTTACGAAATCTCCGGAAATTACTCTAAAAGCGTCTTGTGGATTATCATTTGGAAGACAGTAGTCTAAAAGTTGTTCGTATTTGATATCTACTAAATCCGATCCAATACATTCATTTAAAACACAAAAAGGAATTTTTTTATCTCCAGCATTGTATGTCTTTAATTCGTCTGGAGACGCTACTTCAATCGTATTTTTCCCTCCAAATTGTTTTCCTATAAGTTTTTTAGCTAAAATTACTTTTATAGGCTCAAAGGTGTATTGATTAAATGTTTCAACCAAAACATACTCGATTTTTGGACCTACGGTTAAGGCAGTATTACTTGGCAATGTCCACGGAGTGGTGGTCCAAGCTAAAAAATAAATGTTCCCTTGATTTTTTAAGAAGTCTGGAAGTGTATTCTCAACAGCTTTAAACTGTGCCACAACAGTGGTATCTGTTACATCTTGGTAAGTCCCTGGTTGATTTAATTCATGAGAACTCAATCCCGTTCCAGCTTTAGGTGAATAAGGCTGAATAGTATACCCTTTGTAAATTAACTTTTTGTTGTAAATCTGTTTTAAAAGCCACCAAACAGATTCCATGTACTTCGGCTCGTAAGTAATATATGGATCTTCCATATCTACCCAATATCCCATTTTCTGGGTTAAATCATTCCAAACATCGGTGTAACGCATCACTGCTTTTCTACAAGCAGCATTGTATTCTTCTACGGAAATTTTTTTTCCAATATCTTCTTTGGTAATCCCTAATTCCTTTTCAACGCCAAGTTCAATCGGTAAACCATGAGTATCCCAACCAGCTTTTCGCTTTACTTGGTAGCCCTTCATCGTTTTATATCGTGGGAAAATGTCTTTGATAGCTCTTGCCAGAACATGATGAACTCCCGGTAAACCGTTTGCAGAAGGAGGTCCTTCAAAAAACACAAATGGTTTTGCGTTTTCTCTTGAAGTTACACTCTTTTCAAAGATGTTGTTTTCTTGCCAATAATTCAGAATTTCTTCTGCAACTTTTGGTAAGTCAAGTCCTTTATATTCAGGAAATTTAGCTTTCATTTTCTATCATTTCTAATAAGAATGCGAAATTAAGGATTTTCTATAAAACGGAGCCTTTTAGAAACAAAAAAAAGAACTGATTACATGCCTCTTTCATTTTTTATGGCTTCATAGGCAGATTGTATGCTCTGAAATTTTTCATTGGCCCCCTTTAAATGGACCTCTCCCAGACCTTGAATTTTATCTGGATGGTGTTTTTTTACCATTTTCCTATAGGCTTTTTTCACTTCTTCATTAGTTGCTGACTGACTTACTTCTAGAATCCTGTAGGCATTTCCCGTAGCATCAAAGAACATGGCTTTTATCGATTCATAATCTTGTGGATTGACATATAAGTATCCCGCTATTTTTTTAATCTCTTCTAGCTCAGCAGGAACAACTTGTTGATCTGATTTTGCAATCCCAAACAAAAAATGAAGCAACTGTAACCGAGAAGCATGAGACATATTTTGTCGAATCTGAATGCATATTTGACGAGCAGAAACCTCTTTTTTTATAATTCCATTGAAAAGTTTAAAAGCATTATTAGCTCTTTGTTTTCCGTACATATTTACGAATTGAATTCGAACAAAATTCAATTCTCTTTGATCAACTTTTCCATCTGCTTTGATAACAATAGAGGCTAAAACTAGAAGGCAAATTTCAAAATCTCCAGACTGGGTTTGCTCAAATTCTCCTCCTGTTTTTCTTCTTCTTTGGTAGGTTTGTTGTTCTTTTGTTAAATCTTCCTCAGAAAAGCCTCCTACAAACTGACCTATTGCAAAACCAATTACAGCTCCTATTGGTCCACCTAAACTAAATCCTAACCCTGCACCGAGCCATTTCGTAAAACTTCCCATGTCATAAATTTGTTCCAAATATATAAAAATAGCCTTTTGTATTTGTAAATATATTTATTAAAATAAGCTTTGAAATACTAGTTGAATTCCGATTGAATTATTCGTATATTTGTCCTCTAAATTTATCATAAATATGTATCCAGAAGAATTAGTTAAACCAATGCGTGATGAGTTAATAAACGCTGGTTTTGAAGCATTATATACAAGTGAAGATGTTGAAAACGCACTCTCAAAAGAAGGAACGACTTTGGTCATGGTCAACTCTGTTTGCGGATGTGCTGCAGGTACTGCCAGACCAGGAGCCATTGCTTCTCTTAACGCAGAAAAAGTCCCTGTAAATCTAACGACTGTTTTTGCAGGAGTAGAAAAAGAGTCTACACAAAAGGCCCGTGAATTCATGGTTCCTTTCCCACCATCTTCTCCAGCAATCGCTTTGTTTAAAGACGGTAATTTGGTACACATGTTAGAGCGCCATCACATTGAAGGTAGATCTGCACAAATGATTGCACAAAATTTAGTTCAAGCCTATGATGAATTTTGTTAAAATAAATGAATCACACTTTCTAAAAGAAAGCACTATAAAATCCATTCTATTTTGAATGGATTTTTTTATTTTTATACAATAAATCCTAAACAAAGGAGAGATGCATCAAGAAAAGGTCATTGAAAACGCCATTACATTTGTAAAAAAGACATTAAAAAATGCCGAAGGAGGTCATGATTGGTTTCATATTGACCGTGTTTTTAAAAATGCCATTTTAATTTCTAAGGAAGAAAAAGTAGATCCTTTTATCGTTTCTTTAGGAGCTTTATTTCATGATATCGCAGACCCTAAATTTCATCATGGTGATGAAACAATCGGGCCAAAAATAACAAAGGCCTTTTTAAAAAAACAACAGGTAGACGAAGTTGTGATCAATCATGTTATTCATATTATCAAACACATCTCTTTTAAAAATTCTCTAGATGATAAAACAAAATCTTTCAATTCTATAGAATTAAAAGTAGTCCAAGATGCTGATAGACTAGATGCTATTGGAGCTATTGGTATTGCTAGATGTTTTAATTATGGGGGGTTTAAAAATAGAGCGTTGTATGATCCTGAAATACTTCCTAACCTAGAGATGGATAAAGAAACATACAAAAATTCGACAGCTCCAACGATCAATCATTTTTACGAAAAGCTATTACTTTTAAAAGATAAAATGAACACAAGTTCTGGAAAAAAAATTGCGCTCAGTAGACATGATTTTATGGTAGAATATTTAAATCAATTCTATAGTGAATGGAATGGAATTAAGTAATCAATTCTCTTTTGCGACCTCTAAAGCAGTTATTTTGTGTTCTAAAATTGCTAATTCTTCTCCACATTCAATAATTTTATCGATGGTTAGGTTTTGATTGGAATTTACATACGCTAACAATTCGTTGCTTTTAAATGTGTAATATTCAATTGCTTTGTCTATTTTACCTTGCATACTATTTACTTATTGAATTAAATTCATCATTTCATTTCTATATTTTGATGCCGATTTTCCTGTAAACTCT
>ENA-UZWT01002488-UZWT01002488.1-metagenome-genome-assembly--contig:-Day-1-50m-contig-2488_pt1 | contig 18565 bp, 18 predicted proteins | sample MGYA00260338_ERZ794898 | MGnify/ENA metagenome assembly ERZ794898 | reverse complement strand
ACTATATTATCATCATCTAAATATTGATCATCTTTGGTGTTATATGCATCTATAAAAGAAAAGTAATCATATTTACTTAAATAGTAAATGTAATTATTAGGATTAGCTAAAACGAATGAATTACTTTGGTAAGGTGCAATTAATCTAGTAAATGATGGATCTTCACTATCAGAACCAAACATAGGATTTCGTACAATGTTTAATGATAGTACTGTATTAAGATCAACTTCATTACCTTGTGAGTCAGTTCCAGGATCTTTAAATTTAATATCTAAATTTTTACCACCAATATTACCAGCAGATCCTCTAGTCTTTATATACGTTACTTTAATAATTGATCCTAATGCTGGTGGTTGACCGAATTGATTATTACCAAAGAATATAGTTAACCCACCATTAACGCTAGTCTTAACCATGACAGCCTCTTCACCATTATTCATATCATACAAAGAATTTACATTCTTCCATAGCTTACCATCAACATAGATATCCACCATGTATTGATCCGTTGGATCTTTTGTTGTTAAATTATAACTTTGTAATGCCTCACCAGTTCCTGTAAACGTTTGATCTTCAATTTCACCTTGTATTAATTGAACATTAGAAAATGCCGTTGTAGTTTTTTCTAATCTTATATAATCACTATCAAACTTTATAAAATAACTTAAACCATTTTGCCCTACCTCAAGAGCCGCATAATTTAGTATTTGTACAAAATCACCATCAACTGAAACAGCCGCAGAAGTGTTTAGTCTTAACCCAATTATACCTTGTGCTGATATACCTCTAGTAGGATCATGACCAGTCAATCTGGATAATCCGTAAATAGATTCAATATTTCTAGCTCTACTAATGTTAAGCTCGGTGGCAACAGCTTCGATGTAAAATAAAATAAGTTCTCCTAAATTAGCAACCACGGTTAAAATTTGACCAAATGGAGATGCTGGTGTAAACACTTCACCTGCCTGGTCATACTGTCGTTGTAAGTACTGAAATGCATCAAAGAATAACTCTGTTGCTTTTATTCTGGTTTTGCTAAAAAATGACATTAACTATTTTATTTTTATTTTTAAAATAAAGCCCCTATGACTCTTTCCTCATTTATGAAAATATCAACTAAACAGCCATTTCTTTCCACTGTGCTGTAAAATTGTACTCTCGTATCAACCCCAAAAGCATTACTACTACTGTTTAAGCAATACGATTGAATCTGACTTGTAATTTTCTGTGCAATAACAGATTCATTTAAAACTAAAGAAAAGATAAGATCTTCTAAGTTACATCCCATATTAGGAGATCCTAGTACCTCACCTTGCCTAGTAAATAAACAATTTTCTATTTTAAGGATAAGTTGTTGCAATTGATCTGTTACTTCAATTACATCATCATTATACTTTGGTGCATCTATGTCTCTACTGTATATTTCCTTTATCATTGAGAATATTGTTTTATTATATATTCTCTACATTTTTTGAGGGTCTTAGATTATATTTATCCAGTAAAAAAGTAATCAACACCTTCATCTCCTTTTATTTCTTCTACTATAGCATCAACTTCTTCTCTACCTTCACCAGAGATCAAATCATAATTAATAGTAATGTTACCTGGTAAATTAAATTGAAACGTACCTACTATTCTAGCTAATTGAATTTTAGCCATACCGCAACAATACCTAATGAATGCTTCATCTTGGAAAAGATCACAGTCAGGAACAGTATTATAAACTTGAAATATACATGCACCGTTTTTAGGTAACTCTCCCATAAATCTAAACTTCTTAGTTAACCTATTATAGTTATATGATATCTGAGCCTGTAAAGCCTGCCTTGCATTATCAATAAACTTAGAATTAATTACATAATACATGAGCTCTTCAGAACCTATACCTGCACCATACACATCAGAGTAAATAAATTTGTCTAATGAAAAATCCGGATCACCTGCTGAAAATGAGTTATCACCAAATCCACCATCTTCGCCAGAAAAACCATTTATTTGAAATACATTATTAACCGCATAAACAGTTGGAGGCATTTTTACAACACCTCTAGGATTATTAACATCTTTCTCTGTTAATACATTAGGATTAGCTCCTGATGTTGAGCTATGACTTATGCCTTGCCTAAAGTCATTTTCTTGCCAAGCAGATCTAGGTAATGCAATAAACATTTCCTCAACACTATCTTCATATATTTTATAAAAGTAATCCTTTGCTCTACTAATGATATGAGCAAGTTCTTTCTTAGGCACTGTGAAGGGTATTTGGCAACCTACCGTAAGGTCATCATTAATCTCTTTAATAAGAGCATCCAAACATTCTTGGTTATCTGGGTTACACCAACTTTTATTCCTAGCCATATCTTTACTTAATTTTTTCTATTTCTATTACTTCAGTTTTATCACCAAACCTAGCAAGAGGTGTTGCTCTACCTTGTCTAAATATACCTCCAACCATCTCACCACTAAATACACCTCTTTTACCAAACACGTAACTATCTTCACATATTACATTTTTACTAACATAAGATTCTTCTATTTTGCAATCTTCTGCTACAGTGGCACCAAATAAGTTAGATTCAAATACTGAAGCATTCTTAAGGTCACAACCAAAAATATCACAATTAACTATATTTCCTTGGATAACTGAATCAACAATATCAACGCCGTTTATTTCGAAACATCTCATTAACTTAGCATCTTTAATCTGTATTCTACCAGTATCACTATCATAATTAACCAGACCTTCATTCATATCAGCTCTAGTAATTAAATCAAAAATCTTTTCTCTAATTTTAGGGTAATACATTTCAATAAGTTGATCATACGTTTGAAGATCAACCATTAAATGAACATTTGGAAATTTTTCTTTAAATGAAGAATATGTTCGGTAGGATTCAATAACAGTTTTATGTTTTTCTAAAATCTTATCTAAAACCTTTAAATCAGATTCGTTATATTTTGGATTAATTAAAGTTTCATATAATGAAGTAATAAAATGTTCGGTCATTGAAAGTATTGTAGAATACTTCTTTTCATAGTCGGCGCCACCAAGATATCTAAATTCAATATAACCTTTTTGTAATTTCTCAAAATTAATTCCATAATACTTCTCTTTGACAAACATGTAGTTTTTCCAAAGATTTTTTTCTGGGGATGGTTGAGTCATACCACTTAAAGGTACAATAAACTTTATAGACTTTGCATAAACAGAATCTCTTCTATTTGGAAAGGCTTCATATACTCTGTTTTCATCAAAGTTAAGTACAAATTTACCTACATCTAATTTAGACATATTAACTATAGGTCCTAATTTCTTTCCATCAAATGCAATGTTAATGTGAATAGAACATCTTTCATTAGTCTTACCGTTCTCTCTAATCCATTTTAATGTTTTAGCCATAACTAACTTAGCCTCAACAAAAGGTAATGGGCCGGTTACTAGCTCTATCATCCCAGTACCACCAGAGTTATCCGGTTCTAGTTTAAAAATATCTTGAGTAGGCGCAAAATCGCTATGCGCCTTTTCTTCTACTCGGATTGTCTTATTTAAAGTTTGTGCTAAGTTATCTTTAGTATTATCAAGGTTCTCGTTTGAAAAGAATTCAAACTCAAAACCTATCTTTGAAGAATGTATAGCATTTAATTGTTCGTTAGAATACATAGTTATCCTGATTTGTTTATATATTCCAAACCAGGATAGAGGTTATACCAAGTTCATAGTAATCTTGCGATCACTAACATTTACACTTCCAATTTTAATATTAACAATATCTCCTTTGGTAAGCTCCGTGTTCTTTAGCTTGGTTTTATGGATAAGACCACTTATACCTTTTTCTAATTCTACAAATGCACCATACTTAGTTACCTTTGTAACTTTACCTTCCGTAATCATCATAGGTTTATATTTATCATCTACCCCATCCCATAAATTAATTTTAGGACCTTGTTGGCTCAGGATAATTTTTCTATCTGATATGATTTCCTTTGTCCAAAAATTAATTTCATCACCTGGTTTAATATTTCTATTATCAAATTCTTTTAATGTAGATTCATCTAATTCATTTTTAGGAATAAGGCCAGTTAGAGATTCATTAAACTCAGCAAATATTCCAAACTTAGTTGTACCTGTTACAAAACCAGTGATATGTTCTTTAATATTTTCTCTAAGATTTTCTACTGCGGTAGGAATCATGGTTCTTAAATATTCTCTGTGAGATACTACAATGGTTTGTTTTTCATTTGAATATGTAATAGGCATTACGATTAATTCTTTACCTACTATAGCTTCAAAATTATGTAATTTATTTAGTCCTCCTAATGAACCTGGCATAAAGCATTGCACACCACCAACTTCAACCCAATATCCGCCATGTATAAGTTCTTTTACTTTACCTTTAAATCCGATTCCTTTATCACCTATGGCATTGTAAATTTCATTACGTTTAACTTCATCCATTGCATCACTTATAGAAGCATAAAGAGTACCTTGTTTATAACTCCTAACTTTTATATCAACAGACATTCCTACTTCTAATTGATCAACAATTTCTTTAGGTTCTTTTTCTAAATTACAAACTGCCGTGTTCTTTTTTGAAATATCAACTAATGCTTCTATCTTAACCTCAACAGCTTCTCCGTCAATGTTTCGAGTTTCTTTTTTGATATATGCTATCTCACCTTCGGTAATATAATTTGTAATTTCTTCAGATTTTTGTACCTTTTCAACTTCTTCATCTACCATATCATATAAAGCCATTGCTTCAGCTGCATACATTTCAGTACTCATTAATTTTGTTCCTTTAGGTACCTTTACTATAACTGTTTTAGTATCAAATGGATCATCACTTAATTGGATTGTGATTTCTTGTTCTGTCATTATTTTTTTATTAAGAGTGTTATTATAGATTATATATTACTCGGTTTAGATTTAATTATTATACCTTTTAAAATGTAATAGTTTAAGATTATTTTATCTCTCCTGGCCCAGTTGTGACACCAGCCTGAGCAGTTGGACTACCTGTGGTAGCAACAGGAATTCCTGGGACCACCTCTGCTGATTGAATATATGCAGTAATTGCAGGTCCAGCGATAGCAGCAAACGCCTTTGCACCTGCGGAAATAACAGTATCTTGATTATTTTGTTGTGTTCCTTCCTCTCCTGTAGAAAATGCTGCCATGGCTTCCATTCCTGCGTAGAATGCAGCATCCATAGCTTCGGTAATTTCTGGTGGTACTAAGGGCATAATTTATTGTTTTAATTTATAGTTTATATATCAGTCAGTTGTATTCTTAGCACTAAGTGCCGGTGCAGTAACTTTATTGGGAGGACTAGTAGGAGCACCTAAATTACCAATATGACTATGAGAATCAAATATTCCTGCAAAAGTATCTCCTTTTATAACGGCCTCAGCTGCTGCCTCACCTAATTTAATTCTTGGCGAGTTAATATGTGTTTCACCTGTTGCAGTTACTACCGCGTTAACACAATTAATAAGAGTATCCTTTGTAGCATTAACAATAAAATTAGTATCGGTATTAATTACTGTGTCAGCTCCACTATTAATTGTAAACTGAGCAGAATGAGTAAAGGTTATATTTCCATCATTAAGCATTACCATAGAATCTCCATTAGCATTAATTATATGAACCGAGTTATCAGGCTTTACATTAATTGTAGTTGGTCCTTCTGTAGTGGTATAATCCATCATCAGACCTTTTTCTTCTGTAAAGAAAACTTTAATATGCTCACCTTCTCTTTCGTTAGTAACCTCAGGATCTCCAGATTGTAAATCACCAGTTAAACCAAATGCCGTATCATATATTAATACATGTGAATTAGGATAAGAGGCTTCTATCTCTGCTCTAGTCTCATCAGAAGGGTATAGTGACTCATGATATACAGGAGCATAATAATTACCGTTATCAAAACTTACTCTTAATACTGTCCCTATTTTAGGAAAGGAGAATGTACCACTTCCAGTGTTACTTCCACCTGATGAGGCTACTGATGGTCTTGCCCAAGGCAGAGATTCAGTTGGCATAACATACGCACTAGTTGGATCTTCAGGATCTTCTCTCTGGTCCATTTTACCAAACACTCTAACTTTACACCGACCTTCAAAAATATCATCTGCATTATCTTCAACAATGCCTACCCATTGAGTACCTTTTAGATTATCATCCTTTAACTCTTTTGTTGTTAATTTTCCCATATATTAATCTTCAAATAAATTATCTATCCTCTCTCTTTCTTGTATACTTCTATCTGGTGGAATATCTCCTTCAAATAAATTATCTATCCGCTCCCTTTCCTGTGTACTTCTATCTGCTGGAATATCTCCTTCAAATAAATTAGTTATTCTCTCTCTTTCTTGTATACTTCTATCTGGTGGAATATCTCCTTCAAATAAATTGCTACTTTGTATTTCTTGCGTACTGCCACCTGGTGGAATATCTCCTTCAAATAAATTACTACTTTGTATTTCTTGTGTACTGCCACCTGCAGCAATATCACCTTCAAATAAATTACTACTTTGTATTTCTTGTGTACTACCTCCTGGTGGAATATCACCTTCAAATAAATTACTACTTTGTAGTGCCGGTCCTGATGGCTGAGTACCAAATATATTACTAGTTTGTAAAGGGTCAGCTTCATCGCCTTCAGGGAGGATTCTTCTCGACTCTAATGTTTGTGTACTACCACCTGCAGCAATTTCACCTTCATATATATTAGCACCTATAGAATTTACAAAACCAGGTGTAGTTGCTTCTTGTACCAATGCACCTTGTAAAGCACTTAATAACCCTTGCGGGTTTTTAATATTATTTATAATTGAATTTCCTAAACCATATACATTACCAAACTTTAAGCCTTGTATAAAACTCAAACCTTTTCTCTGAACAAAATTTTCAGCACCCTGTTTTACTTTATCTAATAGTTTTGTACCTACTGCTTTTGCTAAATCTTTAAAGGTTTTAGGTTGCAGATTTGCAGTATCACTTAATGACGAATCATAACCTGCAAACTGAGATGCTATTACAACATTACCGAATGACCATTTCATAGATGATGCAGCCATAGTCTCCTGGCCTTGTACATTAGTAACATTTGCAAATACTGCTCCACTAGCAGAAACATCCCAAACACAATCAGTAAACTTAAAGGTTAGTCTAGATGCATTTTCATTTACGAATCTATTAAGATCGTCGGCAGGGTCGTTTGGGTTTTTTGCAATCTTTGTAATAAAAGAATTTAACGCACTCTTAATAGACCTAAACTTTCTAATTTCTAATACATCTACTTCCACATCAAAATACATTAAGTTTTTTGGAAGAACATGTCTTCTATACTTAACATCATAACATGCTGCTTTATAGAGATTAAATAATGCAGACATTTTTAAATCTACCGCCTCTAATAAACCAACGGTAATTCCTTCACCTTCAGCAGAACCACCATAAGGAGTCATATTAACAGTTTTGTTATAAGCCTCTCCTAACCCTTCAATAGTTTGAAAATAATAAGGTCTTTTATATTCAATTTCTTTTATACCTTGACAAAATGCTGTTAAATATGTAGCTCTAGTTGTCTCGCCAATTTTATTTAAATATCCAACTGCCGATTGTGCAGCTGGAGTAGATGCTACACCATTAGATGTATTTGATAGAGCTTGAAAACTGTCGATAGGATTTGCAGGTATAGCAGGATTTCCTTCTATTGCACCTTCAAATAAAGGTGAGTTAATTATAAACCTAAGATTAAAACCTAAGTATGTTGGATCATCTAAGCTAGTTACACCATTACCTCCACCGGCAGAAGACTTTGAAGTCTGTACAAAAGTTTTAGCAAAATCATAACTATTAGGAAATGATTTTTGGAAATTACCAGCAAGATTCTGTAGACCTTCAGGTATTGGTGCATTAAATAGATCTGTTAGTGGCATCTATATTTTTTTATTTTTTTATTTATTCACTATGTAGATGGAGTTACTTCTCTTCTACGTAAATGCAATCTTTGTTTTAATCCAGCACCACCAGGTTGAGGACCTTTAGTTAAAAAATATTCAATCCCAGTTATAACATAAAATCCAGAAAGGAATTCATTAACGACACCAAATTCATTGTTAGTATCACTACCTGCATTATCTGGTGTTTCTGCTCTACGAACTGAATCATTAGGTGCATTCTCATCATTCTCTGGTGCGGTTAAGGTACCTTTTACCATTTGTGCAGTTTCCATCATATGACAATAAATTCTACTGTACCTTAATATAGCAGGGTTAATTGTATCTAACTCAACAGTCATTCCTAATTTATTAATCTCTGCAAGGTTTTGAAAATTTTGTATAGATGCATAATAATAATTATCATGTACATTATCGCCTTGTGTACCTAAAAATTTAAATTTAACTTGATCATTAACAGGGCCTTCTACTTCACCGTTAATAGTTCTACCTTTAGTAGCAGGTACCATTCCTGGCGTATTACTAGTTATAGGATCAACAAACTCACTTATAAATTCTTTTGCATTTAAATCCCAATATTGAGTATATCTTTTATAGCCATTATTTTTACTAATCTTACCACTGTTGTTAACTTGTTGATATTTAGATATGTATCTGGCAGTACCTTGAAGATCTAATTGATTACTTAACATGTTAGGGAATGTACTTTCGCTATCCTCTTGGTCACCACTTCCCATAGTATCCATTGCATTTTGTTGAAACATTTGGCTAACTTCTAAATCATCTTCCATACCAAAAAACTTATTGGCATCAACAAATGTTAAGTAATAATAAGGATCAATATAGGATGTGAGAAATGTGTCATCATTTAAATATGAATTTGATGTTATATCTTCTATAAATTTTTGAGCAGTATCATATGGGTTTGTCCAAATTTGCTGATCTGCAGTATCTTCAACATTAGATGCATATCCTAATTTTAATTCTTCTGCTATTGCTAATAAAGAATTCCAACTTGTATTATCCTGGAATTGTACCTTTTCCGTAAATAAGTTAGGTACATGCATTCTACCTTCTACCATTAACTCTGATGATGTATCCGTTGCACCACCACCACCAAGAGGAGTTATTTTTTCAACAGTAAAATCAATTCTTATTGGCTTAAACGTTGTTTCATTACCTTGTGATCTAATAAACAATTGAATAATATCACCATCCTTTGGAAAAAATCGTGCAGTAAACATCCCATCTCTATCAAAAAAACTAAATTTACATGTTGGATAAAATCCTGTACAATTTAATATAAACGTTTCTAACCTGTCACCTTGTACTTCATATGAATTAATCTTAATAAGAGGAATCATTGTAGAAAACTTACTAGGTTTTTCTTTCATAGTAGTACCATCGGAATTTTCAGAACCGCTTTCTACATCAGTCATCTCTAGTTCATCAAGCTCAATGCTAGGTTCTACTACTGTTAAAATATTTCTTTCTACTGCTGACATATTATTTTGGTTGTTTAGTACTTCTGCTTGGTAAGTTAGTTCCTAATTGAATTTTTCCACCAGTGTATGTTTTGGCTTCTTGTCCTGGTTGTAGCATATTAGGTGGCATTGGTTGCTTTACGCCATTTTCACTGCTCTTAGCTTTTTCAATTAATCTTTGTATTCTTGCTTGATCCTTTTCACTTTGCCTTCCTGTATCTACATATGCTTCTTGTACTTCATTAGGTCTACTTGCAGGATTAGGTCTTTTGTAAACTAAATCTTTTCTACTTAAATTTGGGATAACTAAAATATCACCTTCATTAACAGTAAAAGGGTTAAATATATTATTAACCACGCATATAGCATCTATGAACTCCCCGCCTCCAAAATACACTTCTGATATCTTATCTATTCTACCTACCTGATCCATAGTGACATAATGTAATGCTTTTACCCCTAAATCTGAATCATAAACAAATGAAGGTGCTGTAAGGTCCCAATAACCTTCACCCGTTTCATCTATGATTAATTTATTTTTTAATGTTAATGATTTTATGTTCATACCTTTTTATTATATTATGAATCTATAAACATACTAACTGCATTAGAAACGTATGCTGCCGAGTCAGTAGTTGGCTGTTTTCTAATGTTGCTAATTTGCTCATTCTTTACAGCAGCAACAGATCCAGATTGCGTAGATTGAATATTAGTTGTACCAGCCTTAACAGAACCATAAGTAGGAACATCTGCTCCAGCTAAATTTAAAATATCCTCTTCTCCTTTAGCAGATGCGTAAATTCTACCACGCCCTGCATTAAACATATTTTCTATATCACCTTTATCTCTAGGCTTACCGTGCTTAAGATCTATTTCAAATTTAACTTCCATTGGAAAATCATCATAACCTAAACCATTACCTAACGTCATTGTTGAATTATCACAATACATATTACCCATTGTTACAATAGGATTGAGTGGATTACCAACAGTAACATGCCAATCACCAGTAGGCTCGCCGCTTATTAATGCTTTAGATGCCTGTGTACCAGAAACCGACCCAACATTATCATTCAAAAATCCACCTAACATATTACCTAGCATCGTCTTACCAACCTTTAATAAACCTTCAACACCATTTTCTAAATTAAATTCACCAGTACCTCCACCGAATACATTCTTAAAACCGGTTTCAACATCGGTAACTACACTTCCTATATAGCCACTGAAGTCACCTTGTTTTAATTTATTAATATCTCCAAATTGACTAGCAACAGCTCCAGCAGCTCCATAATATCTTTGGCCTCCTCCGAAGAACTGAGCATTATTATAAGTCATGGTTAACATATTACTTATAATATCAATCATAGCAATTTTAGGATTAACATAACTTAAAGATTTAAGTTCATATTCAAAATTTAATTTTATGTCCTGGCTAAACTTTAAACCAGGCTCTCTAATCTGCGTTTCATTGACAACATTAACTGGACCTATTACAAAATTAGCATAAGTAGTACCTAACTTATCGCCAGTAGACATATTCTGCGCAGCAAATTTTTGCCTTGAGCTAATTCCTTTAAATGCATCAGCTGTAGCTTTACCAACACCACCCATCTTAGAATAAAATGGCTGCTCAGTATAACCACCATCTTGAGTATCAATTTCTTCCATTTCAGATTTAACTTGCTTATAATTTAAGCCATAAGAAAACTTAAGTAAATCATCTAATTTATTTCCAGCCCTCTCGCCCATATAAGTAATAGCAGTAACACCTGCAGTTTGAGTAGCACTAACCGATTCGGTTGGGGTTGGTGCGTTAGGATCTTTTGATCCAGGTGTTGCAGTTAAATCAAATATGTTATCGTTTACTGGTGTTGGAAACCTTCTTAGCGTAATAAGATGATTAACAGGAATTTGTTTATAGTATTTACAATATAAAAAATCCTGAGCAGAATAACCTATTCTTGGATAGTTGTCATTAAAGTATTCAATTAATTTACCAATAGAAACCTGCTTAGCATTAACAGTGCTGCCACCTGATGCAGGATTATCTACTGAATCAGTATACCCATTAAAAACTGCACCACCTGTTAACCCACCATGCATTCCTCTGAAGTTAAATAATGCAAATTTATTAAAAATAGATTTAGGTACAGGAGCATTCATTCCTACCGCAACACCAAATTCATCAGGCACCGCCCTATCTTTATAAAAAGTTTGTGCAAATAGAGTATCTACGCCATGAGCAAACCCAAATGATTGTCCACCAAATACACCTAACCTATCAGCGGTTTCTTTACTAGGGTTTGTTGGAAATAATGCATCATTAAGTGATTGTATTTTATCTGAGAATGACATATGTTAAGTCTATTTTTAATATATATTCAGGTTAAGCTATTGAGATACTTATCAATATCAATATCTCCATTTTGGAATTTATCTGCCCAGCCCTTTTTAAACCTAATATTAAACTCTTGTGAGCTATCGGTAGAAAGAGAACCTTTAAAAAATGGCCTTGATGATATATCCCTTATTTCTTTTAGGTTTTTTGATATTATATAAAACTGAACTTTTTCAAATAAACCTTGTAAATCATTTTTAGTTTTTTTACACATAACAGATTCTACTATTACATATAACCGTTCTCTATCACTTTCATCAAATCTAGCCTCTAATGATTTTACATTTTTAAAGTCTTCTTTTTTAATAGGCATTTTTCTAGCTCTATTATTAAATTCATACTTAAAGTTCATATCAAAAAAATGAGTCTTAAGATACTTCATATTATCATACATCTTAATAATACGTATTTGGTAAAGAGGGTTAACAGGATCCCACTGTGTATCTACAATAAGACCTTTTATTGGCAACAAAACATTAGGCCTACTAAAAGATGATAGTAGGCAATATACGGTTTGTCCTTTAGTAAATATTCTGTGTGCTTTCATTCAAACTCTACAACATTTTCAAATAATTTAGCAGTACCGTTTACATTAATGTCAGGAGAATGATATATGTTATATTGGAATTCTTTATTTGATAATGTTTCTACATATCTTTTAATTCCTTCAACTGTAGGTTCATTTAAATTGCCTAATACATAGAATATAGATGTTGTTGTACTTCTGTCCAAAATGGTCTGAAGTTGTTTCATGAGGTAAGACGATACCACAGCATCAGACGGCTCAAATTGATAAAAGTCATTTTTAGTTAACTTGTTAAAAATATCCATGTAATTAATACATTCTATATTTCTAGGTACGTTTCCTAAGAATGCTTTTACTTTTACCGCATCTTTAGAATATATGAAATTAAATTCTATGTTTGTTTCCATTCAGTTAATAAATCGATCTCTGCCTGGAGCTCTTTTATTTTGCTTTCTATTTCCTTCTTATTAGGTTCATAGTGTGTACCCCATTCTTTTCTAATTCTTAGGACATCTTTTTCAAATTTATTACCACACTCTAATCCGAGATCTTCACAGAGCTCCCAAAAGAATTTCATAATGTATTCATATTTATTTCTATGATCATCATTAGATTCAAATACATCGGTTGAAGTCCATTGTTCTTTACCACCTCCATGATTATCATCTATGACTCTTTTGATAACGCCGTTTCTTGCAGGTTCTAAAACAATTTTAATCATTCAATCTTTTATTTAAAGATTCTCTTGCTTGTTTCATTAATTGTCTAGCTTCTTTCTTATCAGTCTTCAAGGTTTCTTTATCCTTTATAATTAAGATTGCATTAGCTTCTCTTAGCATTTTTATTTCATCTTCATTATATCCAACTTCTCTCCATGCTATTATTTGCCTTTCTTCGATACTTTCTAATCTTTCGGCTATTCCTTTTTCAATTATATCGGTATTAGCTGTATGTAATTCTTTTCCTCTTTGTAAATTTTCTTTAGTCACCTCCATCCACTTATGGAATGGTAATTTACTTTTTGCTTTAAAAAGTCCTTGATACTTCATCGCTAATCTTCTCTGTCTTCTATTTGGTGCTTGTGTCATATGATTAATTTTATTATATATTATACCTTAAATTGCTTAGTCAATTTTATACCTAGTCTTAATTAATTCTTTAATGCTATCAAAAAGGCTATCTAAAATTAAGTCTTCTGATATTTGATTTTTAATAAAAGATTCTAATTCATCATTTACTTCTTCACTATCAAATGAGGAGCTAATAATTTCATATATGGCTTTTTTAGGAACTTCTATTGGAAAGGTAAGATTCAGTTTTACTTTATCATTCCTTTTCTGTTTATCAAAAAGAGTTCTTATTGGAGATGATGTTTCTTTTTGTGGTGGCACCTTTTCTTTATATACCTCGGCTGTCTTTGTTAATGCTGGTGTAGGTGGATTAAAATTTAATGGTTCACCATCTAGAGGTTCTAAAAATTCACTAAGTAAATTTGTTGCTATTCTACCTCCGCCTTCAAAGGTAGTCCATTCACCTTCAGTACCTTTAATAGTTTCAACTGAACCAAACTTATCCCCTTTAATCCACTGTAGTCTTTCTTGTTCTATACTTTCCATACTTTTATCCTTTATAGTTATTATACTTAGAAAAAGAAAATTGTTTACGGTTACTGAATCGGTTTAAATAATGTCCATGAACATTTAAGTGGTCCATTAACTGGTGAATCATCAGACCCACTTACTAAGCGACCGTTAAAACCAATAATTAGCCTTTCAGTTTCAGCATCTACTGCTTGAGTTGCACTAAAGACATAATCATAACATAAATCAGCATAGGAGCTAATGCCTCCCCCTGTTGAATTATATAAGGTAAATTGATTTGATGATTGAGCAGCTGTAATTGCCGTAGGTATCTTATCCCCAGATGAATCGGCGGTACATGGCAATGACCATATTGCCGAATATACAGTAGCGTTATTTAGCCAAGCACCAGTGCCCTTATATCTTGATGAGAAAGAAACTCTAAGTACAAGCTCATCATTGGCAGCTATATCATTTTGCAAAGGAATACCTATCCCTCCAATATCCCACGTGTTAATGGCTGCTGAACTAAGGAATAAAAATGCTGGACTACTAGCTGAAGCATCCCTCCATATTGAAGATGACCATCCTCCAGAATCATCATCAAATGATTCTCCTATAATAAATCGAGAATTTGCTGGATTACCAACATCATATATCGGTACTTCTTCTATTAGCATTGAACTTTCAGCAATTTTTTCAGGCCATGGATCATCTACATAACTTCCTTCTATACCTTGAACACCTTGTAAACCTAGTATTCCTTGGGTACCGAAAAACCCTTGTGTTCCTGTGGTACCTTGAGTTCCTTGTAAACCTTGTGTTCCTTGTGTTCCTTGCGTTCCTGTGGTTCCTTGTGTTCCTGTGATTCCTTGTGTTCCTTGTGTTCCTTGCGTTCCTTGTGTTCCTTGCGTTCCTTGTGTTCCTTGTAAACCTTGAGTACCTTGAGTTCCTTGTGTTCCTTGTGAACCGACGGTTCCTTGAGTTCCTTGTGTTCCTTGTGAACCAATAATTCCTTGTGTTCCTTGTAAACCTGTGGTTCCTTGTAAACCTGTACTTCCTTGTAAACCTGTGGTTCCTTGTGAACCAATTGTTCCTTGTGAACCTGTAACTCCTTGTAAACCTGTAGTTCCTTGTGAACCTTTAGCTCCTTGTGAACCTTTAGCTCCTTGCGAACCAGTATCACCGGCTGTTCCTTGCGTTCCTTGTAAACCTGTGGTTCCTTGTGAACCTGTAGCACCTTGTGTTCCTTGGGTTCCTTGTGATCCAGATCCTGTTGTTCCCTGGGTCCCTTTAGCTCCTTGAGTACCTTGAAGACCATTACCAATAACTTTAGTTAACGAAAAAGATACATTATTCATTGTTATATCAGATGAAGTCGAGTTATCAGTTTTAAACCTAATATCAATAACATCACCATCTGCAAATGTTTCTAAACCGTTTATTGAAAAAGATCCACTTGTATTATTAGCAAATGCTCTACTTGTTTCTGTCTGTGCAATAATAACTCCATTTTTAAATACCCCCACAGTTATTTCTCGGCTAGCACCAGATGTAATGGTATAAATACCAGACATTTTATAAACCCCACCTTCGCCTGCTGCAATAACTAAAGTATCACCTTGTGAGCCACCACCAGATGGGACATATGACATTTGATTTATTTCACCTACCGCTGAAGTATCCCATCCTTTATAAAGATTATCCCATCCCGATACCGGGGTAGAACTTAATTCATACATTTCACCGTATGCAATAGAACCACTAACCGAACCTGTCAGGCCAGTAGTTCCTTGGGTTCCTTGTGTTCCTATTCCTGTTGTCCCTTGTGTTCCTTGCGAACCTGATCCTGTCGTACCTTGTGTACCTAAAAACCCTTGAACACCGGTTGTTCCTTGTGTTCCTTGTGTTCCTTGTGTTCCTTGCGAACCTGATCCTGTTGTACCTTGAGTTCCTTGTAAACCTTGAACACCTTGTGTTCCTTGGGTTCCTTGTGTTCCTTGGGTTCCTTGTGAACCTGATCCTGTCGTTCCTTGTGTACCTTGCGATCCTGCTTGACCAGTAACTACAAACGATACTAAAACATCCTCATCCATTGTGAACGGTGAACTTTCAGTAGAAGCAACTGGTTGTACATCTAATTCCCACCAATCAGTTTGATCTGTCAATCCGTCAATTTGCCAAAGAATAAATTCGCTAGGATCTGCTTTAGCTGATATTCTAACGTGACCTTTTATAATAGCCGGGTTAGATGCAATAGTTAATAAAAAGTCTGATATGTCAATACCAGTTACACCAAAGTCATGTATTGACATAATAGTAGCATTATTCTGGGTTGCATCATTTAAAGCAACATAACTAAATTCTGGATTCTGAACTGTGGTAGATGTATTAAATTCATAATCAAATGTTGCTCCACCAAACCCACCATCACTACCACTTAAACCTTGGACACCTTGTGTTCCTATTCCTGTTGTTCCTTGTGTTCCTTGTGAACCTGACCCGGTCGTTCCTTGAATACCTAAAAACCCTTGAACACCGGTTGTTCCTTGTGTTCCTTTTAAACCTTGGGTTCCTTGTGAACCTGATCCTGTTGTACCTTGTGTACCTTGAGTTCCTGGAAAACCTTGGGTACCTGTTGTACCTTGTGCTCCAGATAAACCTGCAGATGAAGGTGCTATTGATTGCCAAACAGTACCATTGTATTGTAATATATCAGATGTTGCAGCACCAGAGGAAACGTTAGATAACATATCTAATGTTGGTGATCCATTATTAAGTGTTGCTAAATCAACATTCCCTGAATTAAAATTATAATTAATATTCTTATTAGTAGCATCAGTAGTAACAATTAAGGCATCACCTAATGATACATCAGAATTAGATGAACTAAAACCTCTAAACTCTAAAGTAGTTCCATTCATTCCTGCAAAAACGTTTTGCCCGCCTATACCTATATTAGTACCTTGATTTATTTCTCCACCGGCAGATGTATTAATAAGCTTAATAGCATTAACCGTAGCATCATATTGTAATTGTACACCATCACCTGCAATTAATCTAAAAGTATCATTTGCTATTGTAGAATTTAATGATATATCATTAGCAGCTCCTAGGCTAGGCGTGGCTCCAGTATAATTAACAATAATCTTACCGTAACTATTTGATGCTCCTACTGTTACCTCACCAGTTCCAATACCACCAATGATATCCCACTCACTAGTTACAAATGTACCTTTGGTGGTTCTTTTATTTGCTCTCCACCAAACTAAAGTTTCTGTTACTATACTAGTGCTCCCGGTTGGATCAATTACTTCTACTGGGTGATATATGATATGCCCAATGTCATATGTTCTATTGTCTACCCAAGGGTTAGCTACCGCTTTGAAGTTTTCATCTACCTCACCGTTAAAAAGTTCTCTTTTAACTTCATTTCTATAGATGATATATTCTTTCAGATTGAATGCCATTTATACTAGTCTTTTTTTATTTATTCAGGAGGTTCATTAATAATGTTAACATCATCATACGGAAATTCAGATGTGTCGCGCTGTGTAGTAAAAACTTCTCTTAGTTGATTTAAATACCACGTTCCTTGTGACCATCCAGGGATAGCATAACATGGTGAATAAATTCCTAAAGTATATATCCTATTAATTTCAGCCCAATAGCCTTTATAATCATTAACCGATTTGTTTATAAATTCTATTTGTCTATTAACCAATACAGTCCGTTGTTCATTTCTTTGTATATCAAAAGAAGACCCTGAAGTTAATTTAAAGTTACCAGTTAGATCTGATGCCCTGTACTCTGTAGCAAATTCATATAAAGAACTACCTCCTAAAAACAATTGTATACTCGCTAAGTCACCTACATAACATGGATCAAAAGGTACATAATTAGTTTGATAAAATAATTCCATTTCAGCAATACTATTAAAATCAGTGTACTCGGTTTTACCTGCAGCCTGATCATAAAATCCTATTCGAATTTTAGTCACATCTATTTTATACTTTTTAAGATAAGTAAAAAAGTCAAGGGATAGTTTAAATGTTAGAGCTTCGACGACCAAGAGGTTATACTATTTTTTGTATATATTCAGCTCTTTATTGTGTGGTAGTCATTTAATAGGTTAGAAATTTTACCGTGTGTCACATTACATTCATTAAAAATTTGAAGATGTTTAGTATCTCTATAATCTTGTATCCAATAAACATGCTTAAATCCTGCATTAACCAGAATTTTAGTACACATTTTACATGGTGATAAAGTTAAGAGTATTATATAATTTTGTGGATCGTATTCTTGAAACTTAGCAATCATATTTACCTCAGCATGAATAAACCCGCTTTCTCCTGGTGTTAAAGAATCTTCTTCAGTTCCAGTATCATTATTAGCCTCAGCTCCGCTGTAAGAACCGTTATATCCAAAGCTTGCTATTTTACTAAAGTCTTTTTTTAAGGCCATACAACCAACCTTGGTAGTAGTAGAATTTGAAAGATCTCTAATACTTAATAGAATATTTGTAAAAGCATTTAGCTTTAACTGAAGTCGCTGAAGTTTGGAATCCATTTTTGTTTAATTAAAGTAGCTTTCATTTTTACCTCAGG
>ENA-UZWT01002200-UZWT01002200.1-metagenome-genome-assembly--contig:-Day-1-50m-contig-2200_pt1 | contig 18606 bp, 17 predicted proteins | sample MGYA00260338_ERZ794898 | MGnify/ENA metagenome assembly ERZ794898 | reverse complement strand
TTTTTGGTAATCTTACGAGTAACAAACTCTTCTCCACGACGAGTCCCTTCGTGATTAAATAACCATCCTTGAATTGCGAATAAGTTATAAGAGTCCCTCCATACTTTTACCATATGCCTCGCACTAGCCTTAGAAACGCCATAGGGACTTCTTGGTCGTAACGGATGAAGTTCTGACTGTGGAGAATGCAAAACGTCCCCAAACTCTTCTGAGGAGCCAGCATTATAATACCTACACTTCGGACAATATTTACGAATTGCCTCTAGCTGGTACAAAACAGCCATTGCATTTGTCTCCATGTGGTTGACAGGCATTTTCCAACTGACACCAACAAAAGAATTGGCAGCAAAATTAATAAAGTAGTCTGGCTTTTCTTCTGAAATTACAATCTCTGTATTAGCCTGATCAGCAACGTCTAAATCGATAAGCTTAAATCTTGGGTGGTCTAATAAATGTTGAATGTTAGTATGGTTCTTTACACTTAACCTACGGACACCAGCCACAACAGTGTGCTCCGTATTCTTAAGAAGGTAGTCTGCCATAAAGCTACCATCTTGACCTGTTACTCCTGTAATTATTACCTTCTTCATTTATTTATATTATATTCAAACCCACCAATCTAAAACATAATCTTTCGCAGTTATTTTTTAGGTTTAAAACAAGCTAAGCTTTCAATAACCTCCACTATGTCATAATACTTCATAACATGATCAGTGTAATGCTCTCGACCCCCCTTCGCAAAGAGAATCTATCATATCTCTCTCCACTTCGATTTCAAAAACCATATCTGTAAAATTGTCTTTAATAAACTGAGACCCGTTCCCAGCAATAATTTTACACTCTTCATCGTGAGATTTGCACCAATCAAGCTTTTCTTTAAAGTCTGAAAAGTCTCGCTCAACTTCTACATAATGAACCCCTGATTCCAAAAACTTCTCGCATAACCAAGAATGAAATCTTGGTTTGGGCATAATAGGAACGGAATTAGAAGCTAAGACCCAATTTAATGAAGAAGACTTGTCATTACCATCGATGACAGGAAGATATTTTCTTTTAAGAAAGTCCTCTCTAGAGCAAAATCCCTTCAACCACTCTTTTGAATAAAGGTACGGTGAATCGATATAATTTTGAGAATAATCAGAAAAGGCTACATCATACTCCCCGAAAAATCTCGACACAAAGTTTACTCTATCATTGTTGTGTAATTCATGCCCTGTGTCAGCCCCCCTCCAATAAACATCATTTAATTTATCTGCCCAAGCCACATCTTGAGATAAATTTAAATCCCAATGCCTCCCGCTGTTTAAATTAGCGATCACTCCCCTGCTCAACTGATTAAAAGTATCTCTAGTTTTCACAAGAACAGGGAAGTTATTACCAGTGTAAGGCTTGTCTCCACAACAAAACCATAGTTTCCTAAGCCCTGCCAGCTTAACGTATCTTATTAAATCTTTATCATAATGCCTCCTAGAACGGCACTCCTTATTCTTCGCGTCTATGGAAAATGGATGATCAAATAGTTCATAAGACTCAAAATCAAAGGGGGTATTCTCACAAGAAAATTTAATTCCTCCTGTATAGTATTCAATGCGCTTTTCCTTTGATAATTTCATTTTATTTCAACCAAATTATTAAAATCAAAATCCTCCTCGAAATCTTTTAACCCCATACGGTAGAATCTATAGACATCATTTAAATACTTTTCTTTATTTATGCAACCTTTAGATATATCACTAAGGTCTCTAGAAACAATGTACTGGAATACTTCTTCTAAATCATAAGGATCTAGACCCAACCCCATAAGCTCGTTCAAAAAAACAGCCCTTATAGAAAAGCGTTCCTTTATAAACTCTACATCTTGTTCACACTTTAAAACTAAATGATTCGTCTCTGGATAAAGATAATATTTTAAATTATGCTTAACAAACTGAAACTTATCTCGTTGTTCAGATCGGACATTTGTAAAAAATGAATCCTTCCAATTTGGTAAAGAAGATATTTCAAAAGATTTGGTAACTCCATCTACACCGCAATGTGGATTTAATTTAAACTTAGTGCTTTCATTATATCTAAACATAAAATGTTTACCCCGTAAATAAACTCCATTGATACCAGAGTTATTCAATTGATTACATAGACTCTTCAAAGAAGAAGCTAGTTCCTGACTAATCCTTTCAGTATCATCAACGACAACAAACCAATCTCCATTTTTAATTGGAGACTGAAATAAAGATGTATTGCGACTAAAATCAAATCTATTACACCATTTACTGTAAATGATTTCTCCCTCTGCTTTTATCGACTCTAAGTAATCAGCACCCTCATCTTTTGGATAATGAAATGTCCAAACCAATCCATTAAAATACTTTCTAATTGGTTCTAGTAACTCAATTAGATTTTCTTTATTACCTTCGCAAGTAATTCCCGTAAGCCAAATCCTATTCATATTTCAATAAATCCTCTATAGAATAAATTTTCTTCATATAAGGGCTAACATTTTTTAAAACACTAACTGGGATGTCCCCATCTCTTCTGGGAGAATATTCAAAGGATACATCCAAATCATTAGAAGTTTTGAAAAGTTTAAACATTTCTAACACCGAAGTGCCACATCCATGACCCAAATTTTCTATACTATTAGACGGATTGTCTATGGCTGAAGCAATTGAATCACAAATCTCATTCACATGTACATAATCTCTAACGCAAGTCCCATCCTCAGTATCATAATCGTTGCCAAAAATCTTAAAAACGCCCGTTTCCTTAGACTTTAAAAGATTATAAAATAATCCATCTGGATTTTTAACCTTTATCCCATCTTGCCCTATGACATTGTAGAATCTAAAAATAGTGTAATCAATATTGTTTTCAGAGCAGTACTGAGAAACCATTTCTTCTGAAGCTTTTTTGGATAGACCATATGGAGAAGCTAAACCTTCTGCCGCCCCAGTTGAAGCAAAGATAAAGTGTTTGGTTTTTATATTTCTCAAGACGTTTAAAGTCCCAAGAACATTGGTTTCATAATATAAAATTGGATCTTTTACTGATTCTCCAACCCTCATTTCAGCAGCCAAATGGACGACACAATCGAAAGAATATTTATATTTTAAATATTTATCATTCCTAATATCCCCATAATAAAATCTATCAGGATAAACTTTATCTGGATTTTCTTTGTCTAGTCCCGAAACACTATATAACGAGGATCGGATCATCCTCTTCAAAAGATGAGACCCAATATAACCAGAAGAACCCGTTATGAGAACCTTACTCATTAAAGTTTTTCTGAATAATCCGAATCTCAGATTTACAAGAAAACTTGTTCTTGTACCTGTTATAAGACTTCAATTTAGATCTTACCGACTCTACTTGGTCAAGAATATCAGAAGTTAATCTATAATTAGTTAACTTTATCTCCATGTCTCCTAAATACTCCTTAACAGACCCATTGTCAACATCTAGAGTCAATACTGGAGTCTCTCTTAGTAAGGATTCTATGGTCAAAACATTACCCGCCTCTTTTAATAAAGAAAACTGACAAAAGGCAATAGCTTTAGAAAAAACCTCGTCTTTTTCTTCGTCAGATAAATCAAACTTTATTTTAAAATTTTTAATCCTAGACTGGGCTGAGATTAATTTTTTTTCAAGATCTGAAGAGTTCCACCTACCTCCATAAGCTATAAATTCAAAATCTGGATTATACTGAGCCATTGTTATAAATGAATTAAGACCTTTTGCGTCTAATCCCCATCCTAGACTAGCACACCAAAGAAAATACTTCTTAGGGTTATCTAAAACCTTGTACTCTGAATTCGAAAAACCATGATGACATATAAAAGAGTTAGATTCATCATAAAATCCCTCGCAAAGATCCTTAACTGCTTTACTCAAGAACCTAAGCTTAATATTCTCAGAAGTATACAACCATTTTGTTGGCTTATCATGGCCAGAGCAATAAGAATTGCAAACCTTCAATCCTTTTGACTCAAGCTTTTCGAAAATTTCGTCATCATCTATCATAAAGGATATGACCAAAGAATCCGTATTAATTTGATCAATTTCACTATAATCATAGACTCCACTAAGCAAAGAATTACCTTCCAAGTAATTCATTAAAACATTCGCTCTTTTCCCTATACCAGAAACTATAGATGGATTCAGAACGTCTTTTTTATTTTTATATAGGATCGAATATTTCATAAAAAACTCCTTCTAGGTAAGCACGACCTAGAAGGAGCGATATAAGTCACTTCAAAGCCTACTTAACTTTAATCATTATATCTTTTTGTTCCTCTTTCTCAAGAGGTATTTTGATTCTCAATAGGCCATTTTTATATTCTGCCTCAATGGAATCCTTATCAACGTTCTGGTGCAAGGTAAAGTGCTTCTTGACAGAGCGTCGAGATATTTTCCTATGGTAGAATTCAGCATCATCATCTTTTTGCTGAGATCCCGCCTCAATCTTTAAGGTTTGGCCAGATACAGACACAGAAATATCTTCCTGATCTAATCCGACCAATGCAAACTCAAGAATGAAATTATCATCCTTGTCTTTATAAGCATCAAAAGGCTCTGAGCCTGAATACAATGGAGTGTTAGCTTGATTAGCTAACGATTGCATCCGCTTAAAGATATCTCCCTCGAAAACCAAGGGAGCCAACATTTTGTTTATCATCATTGTCATACTACTATTTTTAGTTAGTTTTTGTTTTTCTAGCCCCAATTTGGGTACTGGAAATTCTCAGACAATAGAGATATACTAAATTAATCCTCGTCGAGTTGTGCTTCGTCGATACGATCTAGTATAAATGCTATTGTTTCATCGAGTTCTACCTCGTCTGTTAAATTAATTTCTGGTTCGGTCATGGTGCATGTATATACACAAATCAAACCTTTGGGGAAAATTACCCCTCACAAGATTTACATTCCATCAAAGACCTCGATAACTCTTGACTTGGATTAGCGCTCCTTTGGTAATATAAGCCTTTTACTCCATTCTCCCAAGCGAAAATCATAAGCTGATTAACTTCTTTCATCGGAGTCTTTGGTGCTATCATTAAGTTAAGGGACTGACCTTGATCTAAATACTTTTGCCTCTGAGCTGCTTGTATGACAACTTCTTTCTGAGAAATCTCCTCGAAAGTCTTAAAAACCTCTTTATCATTCTCCGACATGAAACTCAAATGTTGAACAGAACCTCCTGTTTTAAGTATACCAAGCCAGACTTCATCATTATCCTGACCATACTCCGCCAAAGATTCCTTCAAATAAGGGTTTTTATAAGTGAACTTGCCTTTCGCTAAGTTCTTGACAAAGTAATTTGAGTTTAAGGGTTCAATTGAAGGAGAGACTTGACCTAAAATAAATGAGCTACTCGTCGTAGGAGCTATAGCTAAAGTAGTCGTATTCCTGCGCCAATATTTTTTAGCATACAAAGGACCGCCAAGGATCTGGAATAATTGGCCTGTAGCCTTATCACTTCTCTTCCTGATCTCCTTAAATATCGAGCTATTCTCCAACTTAGCTCCCATGCTCTCAAATCCAATCTTCTTACTTTGTAGATAAGAATGCCAACCAAGAACACCCATGCCTAAAGCCCTATGCCTTTTCGCGAAATTATGAGAAGACTTCATGAAAGGAAGATCCTTGGTTTTTTGGATGTACTCCTCCATAACTGCATCAAGAAACATTGTTAAAGTCTCGATAGCATCCGTCTTTACTATTTCGTCCCACTGTACTAAGTTCAAGGAAGACGAACAGCAAACAAAAGATTCATCTTCTGTAGATGGTAGACTAATCTCATTACAAAGGTTCGAAGCAAAGATCTCCATCGCATTTTCCTTGTAGCAGTCTGGAGCTTGATTATTAGCAGTGTCCTTAAAAAACAAATAGGGATAACCCGTCTCAAATCTTTTTTTGATTACTGAAGCCCAAATCTGGCGCTTTTCGGGATCTCCATCAATCATCGATTTCATCCAATCATCTCCTACGGTTACACCGAAAGACATTTCTTGAATGGCATTGCCTTCACTCCGTATCCTAAGAAATTCCTTAATATCAGGATGCTCTATTGGAAGGTAAGCCGCGAAAGATCCTCTACGAACATTTCCTTGAGATACTACTGCGGCAACTTTATCGAACAATTCCATAAAATGGACTGCTCCTGATGATTCCCCACCAGAATTTATTTTTGCTCCACGTTCCCTCAGATCTCCAAAATAAGCCGAAGTGCCAGAGCCATGTTTGGTTTGCATTCCCACTTCCCCCTGTTTGGCTAAAATCCCATCCATACGGTCTGGAACATAAACACCATTACCAGAAATTGGTAATCCTCTTTTTCTACCAAAATTAGACCAAACGGGAGAAGCTAGGGAATAAAAACCCTGCTCCATATAAGAAATAAATTTATCAGAAAATCCATCAATACCCAAATAGCGTTGGGCTGTTTTAGCAATATCTTCTATTCTTTCTTCTGGAGTTTCTCCTTTTAAGTAACCTCTCTCAAGGAAAATCCTTGAGTCCTCATTAAGCCAATAATTTTTTGTCATTTAGAACAAGTCGTCTGCATTGTAAGTCTGGGAATTTTTTGAATATTCCACGGGTCTAGAATAAAAAAAGTCAGTAGCATTATTACCAAGTAACTCCTCTTCAAACCAGATGGTATCTTTTAGCAGATTTTTGTCAACTTCAAAAGGCTCTTTGAACCCAATTTGTTGCATAGACTCATTAATTCTATTTTTAATGAATTCCTTCAAAACGATAGCATTCAATCCCTTTTGACGAATTCCGTTAATCATCCAGTCAACAATCTGACTCTCAGCCTCAAAAGCACAAACAGCCTCTTGAGATATCCTCTCCTCAAGCTCTTCATCAAAAAATTCTGGGTGTTCTTCACGGATCGTATTAATAAGCTTCATCCCAATAAGGGCGTGTAGATTTTCCTCGTTCCTAGTGTACTTTACTTGCTGATCTGTATCTTTTAAGACGTTCTTATTGCGAGCAAACCAGTTTATGACGTAAAATTGAGAAAACAATGACACGTTCTCTACAAAAAGGGTGAATAGGATTAAAGCATAAACATATTGCTTCTTATTATTCTTGTAAAACTTGTGAGTATATTTACGCAAATAGTTTACTCGGCCCTCAATAAAATCTAGCTTGAGATTCTGCTCGAAAACCTCCTCTAAACCAAGAACTTCGAGGAGTCTTTCATAAGCATTATTGTGAATAACCTCTACGTTAGCCATAACAAACCCCAAATCACTGAGAGAGGGGTGCGGCAAATTGTCACCTAACTTGCTCCAGAATTTTTTAACAGCAACTTCTATCTGCCCTATAGCAGATAGGGTACGTACAATAATTTCTCTTTCCTGATCATCAAGGGACACGTTGAAGTCCTGTATATCAGAAGCAAAACTAAATTCTTTGTCGGTCCAAAATCCGTTATGCATTGCTTCGATAAAATCCCCAGCCCAAGAATAATGGTCTGGCTTGCGTGATACTTGCTCTTCAAAAATCATGTCTTAATAAGTTACACAGATGGTATCCATCTTGGCGTTTAGGTCAACGAAAATTTCAATAAATAAATTGGCGAAGCCATTTTATTAATACGAACGTAGAGAGTGTTAATAAAATACGTATCCTTACAGCACTGGTAAGATACGTATCCTAACTACAACGGTAGGATACGTATCCTTAGAACGATACCGATACGTAATAATCTCAAGAAAAAAAAACATGTCAAGAAAAAAAATAAACTTGATAAATGTACCATTTAACCTGATTATAATACCTACAACATGGAAATTTCAAAATCTTCAGACCCCTACTTGACAAGTCTAGTCAAAGAAGATGACAATGAAGAAGCTTTAAGCTTGCTAATCAACAGACATTCTGGTATTTACGCCGATATGGTTAAAAGGTATGCATCTAAGTCATTATCGATTCATGAAATTTATGACATAATGAATGAAAAAGATTATGTGATTTACAAAGCAGCCTTAGAATATGATGAAAGTAAGGCTAAATTTTCTACTCATGTTGGCAACAAAGCAAAATATATTTGTTTGAGCAAGAAGACTTCGAACAAGAAAAACCACAGGACGCTTTCTTTCGATTCCATAGAATATGCGGAAAGTTCTGACGACCTACACCCGAATGAAAAATGTGAGATAAAAGAGAGCTTTTCAAATATAATGGAGATGATAAATGAACACGTTGATGATAGAGTAAAAATTATATTTAAAGAGCGTTATTTCGGTGGAGAAAGAGGGAAATTGAACACTTGGAAAAAAATAAGCGAGAAGCTAGGCTTATCTGCTCAAGGTTGCATCAATATACACGACAGAACTCTAAAAGAATTTAGACAATTAATCAAAAAAAATGCATAAACTAAATTTTGAAGCTCCATTCAATTCCCTGAGTCTTGGGAACGTTTCTCTTAATTTCGTTAGAGAATTAAAGAAAAAAAATATCGACTTAAACATTTTTCCTGTAGGTAATTCTGATTTATCAGCTTTCGACAAGATACCCGAAGAATTAATCAAGTACTTTAAACAGAGGAGTTTAGATTCCCTAAAAAGCTTAGATCGAAACACTCCAACATTAAAAGTATGGCATATAAATGGATCTGAGAAAAAGATTGGGGATAATCAATTTTTGTACACTTTTTATGAATTAGATTCCCCCACAGAAGAAGAGGTTAGTATCGTGAAGTGTCAAAACCACGTATTTTTTTCTTGTTCAGAAGCTTACGAATTCTTTAAGGCAAAAGGTTGTGATAACGTGTCTTATGTCCCCCTAGGTTTTGATCCTGACTTTTATCGAACAGATAAAGAATATTTAGGCGAAGATATCATTCACTTCGGTATCATAGGTAAAATGGAGCGCAGAAAGAATACACAAGCTTTAATACAATTATGGTGCAAGAAGTTTGGTAATAACCCAAGGTTTCAATTAAGCTGTTTGGTAGAGAACCCCTTCTTCAAGAAGGAGCAAATGGACCAAGAAATGAAACGCGCTCTTAGTAATGAGAATTACTCTAATGTAAATATACTACCAAGGCTAAAAACAAATAGCGAAGTTAATGATCTTTTAAACGCTATAGATATCGATCTATCTGGACTTTCAAATGGAGAGGGGTGGAACCTACCAGCTTTTAACGCCACAGCTCTTGGAAAATGGTCTATCGTTAGTAACTGCACATCTCACAAAGATTGGGCTAATAGTGAAAATTCAATTTTGGTTGACCCCACGGGAAAACAGCCATGTTATGATAATTTATTCTTCAAAGAAGGTGGCCAATTCAATCAAGGAGAATACTATAGATTAAATGGAGTAGATATAGCTGCAGCTATGGATCAAGCAGTACAAGTGGCAAAATCTGAGAATGGAGAAGGTCTGAAGCTTCAAGAGGAATTTACTTATGCCAAAACTATAGAGAAAATCTTAGAAAAAATTTACTAATATGGCAATCTATATTTATAAGAACCCAGACACCGAAGAGCACAAGGAAGTCGTTCAAGGAATGAATGAAGAGCACATCTATATCGATGAGTTCGGTCTAGAATGGAAAAGAGTATTTACAGTCCCAGATGCATTAATTAACACAAAAGATGACGCGTGGGACCACAACCAGTTTGTGGAAAAAACTGGAAAAATGAAGGGAACAGTGGGGGATGTGTTAGATTACTCTTCAGAACTTTCTGAAAAAAGAGCGCAAGCCAATGGAGGGGAAGACCCGATAAAAAAGAAGGCGTTCAATGACTATGAAAAAAATGTCGGTAAGAAGCATCTTTCTGATAAAAAGAAGACTATTGAGACATCTAAAATTAGAATCGATTTAGATTAAGAGCCCTTTACGTAATCGTTTGTTCTAAAACGATCAAAATCTAAGGTTCCAGTGAACCCTTTGATACAAAAAATAAAAGTCGCATTCTGATGCCCCGTAATTAGTCTACCAGTAATTATTTCATTTTCAGCAGAAGAATGGTTCGCTAAAAGAGAAGTGCCGTTGGAATAACCTAAAGATGAAACCATATCTCCTGTAAGTCCAACTGGGAGATCATGATTAATTTTATTACCGACCCAAGTCCTAGAAGCTGCAACAGAATTATCACTCAAAGTTAAATCTGCATTAATGTCTACGTCTGAATTAAAAATAGAGTCAGAATAAAAATAAGAAATCCCACTGACATAAAGACCTCCACTAAACATTCCTGAATGATCACTATCTACATGCAAATGAGAGTTGAAAAATGCCTCGCTCCCGTTATGAGTGATATCTCCATTTTCAAATGTAGTACCGCTATTAAAAGATATAGTTAAAGAGTGGTTTGTTTCAACTGTAGGAGTAGATTCATGATCAGCCAAGATTACAGACCCAGTTACGGCATCACTAAATGTACCTCCATCAGAAGAAATTATAGTATTTTTTTGTCCACTTGCTCCAAAATTCACAGATTTACCATTCAACAAGGTATTGTAATTTCCTGAAAAAGTGTTTAGAGTGCCATTCACTAAAACATTATTATTGCCTGATACTAAATTAGTCGCTCCTCCGATAGTAAAGCTCAAATCAGAAGAATTATTTGTGTTGTCCGTAAATAAGACTTCGTTAGAAGAAACCTTCAAGGAACCATCAAAATTAAAATCTCCCGTTAAAGATCTACTTAAATTCGCGCTTACTCCAGTTACATTATCTGTAAACGTAAGATCTCCACTAGGACTTAAAAAAGTAGCTAGTTGCACTTGTTGTGGTTGAATTTTAGTAAACGCCATACTACAATAGATTATCTAAAGAACATTACACTTTTTCTATGAAATTTACACTTTATAAGCCAAATGCTAAAAATACAGGGTCTGCATTCACTTTCGATGCTACAAAAGATAATAGTGGAAAATCAGTATTATTTGTATCAATGATCCAACAATACAGTTGGGATGATCAGAAAAAAACTGGTTCTTTTAAGCAAAACGCGAAAAACCCAGATAAATCAACGACCATTAAGTTGACTGAAGTTGAAGCGGGAGAATTTATCTCTTCCTTCAAAACCCGTATTCCTTTCGTAGGATTCCACAAAACCCAAGAAAAAACAACAGTCATCAAGCTAACCCCTTGGGATAAAAACAGAACCATTAAAAACAAGAATGTTCAAGGGGAATGGACAGAGCAAAATTATAAAACTCCAGCATGGGGATTTACGATTACGAAAGACTCCTCCCAATACTTCAAGCTACCTATGGAAGCAGGAGAGGCAGAAGCGTTATCCATATTACTAGAACACTACATTAAAGAAAGTTTCACTGCTCAAGCTGAAGCCTATAAAAAGACCTCAAATAATTCTTACCAAAAACCTGCTCCAAAGCCCTCTCCAGTAGAAGAGGATGACGATGATGTCCCGTTCTAAAATAAAAGTTTTAGTACAATCTAATTACTCTCGGATGGTTACTGGATTCGGGAAGAATATGAAAAATATTCTTCTCGCTCTCCATAAAGACCCTGAAATAGAAGTAGTCGAAGCCTCTAATGGAGTTCCATATGGTCGAGATATGGCCACTCCTTGGGAATCTTATGGCACTTACCCATCAAATAAAAATATACTTAAAGCTGTCGAGGGAAATGCTGCTAAAAAAAGAGCCGCGCAATACGGATTTTATCATATAGATGAAATTGTAGAAAAATGTCAGCCTGATGTTTTCTTGGGTATAGAGGATGTGTGGGCTTTCAGGGAATACGAAAATAAACCTTGGTGGTCTAAAACAAAAAAAATAATCTGGACCACTCTGGATAGTCTGCCAATTTTAGACCATGCCCTTGAAGTGGAACCGAAATGTGATCAAATGTTAGTTTGGGCTTCTTTCGCAGAGGAGGCTATGAAGAAACTTGGGCATAAGACAGTTTCTACAGTACATGGAGCCGTTGACTACAGTCACTTTAAACCTTTAAAAAATAGAAATGAACTACGAAATTTACATGGTCTTGATAGCGATTTCATTATTGGTTTTGTATTTAAGAATCAATTAAGGAAATCTGTGCCAAACTTATTAGAAGGGTTCGTAAAATTCAAAGAAAAAAATCCAGACATCGCAACTAAATTACTACTTCATACCGATTGGGGAGAGAAATTATTGGGATGGGATATCCCAAGGTACTTGAAAGAAAAAGGTCTCGATAACGGAGAAGTATTAGCTACTTACGTTTGCCACAAATGCGATGATTACTTTATCCAACCATATTCTGGAGAAGATAAAGATTGCTCCATCTGTGGTAGTAAAAAATCTGTAAAAACAAAAAATAGCGGTAAGGGAGTAGGAGAAAAAGAACTAAACGAGATTTACAATCTAATGGATGTTTACTGCCACCCATTCACAAGTGGTGGACAAGAATTGCCCATACAAGAAGCAAAGGCGGCTGGATTAATAACTTTAGTGACAGACTATTCTTGTGGAACAGACTCCGCTTATGAACATCAAGGAGGACTCCCTTTATCTTGGAATGAATATAGAGAACCGAGCACTCAGTTTATAAAAGCGACAACCTGTCCGAAAAGTATTTGCGATAGACTTCACGAAGTTTATACAATGAGTGAAGACCGTAAATCTAAACTTATCGAAACTGGAATTAATTACGTAAAAGAAAAATTTTCCGTACAAAATACAGTTTCTCAACTAAAACATTTTATAAAAAATGTAAAAAACAGGAGCGATCAGGGTAAAGAAAAACAAACAGGGAATAAAAAGCCTGTGAAGAAAACATCTTTCGAAGACTTGCTGGAAGATGTAGATAGAAAAGATAGGATCGCTGTAGTGATGCCAGAATCTGGAGGAGATATTTTAATGATAAACTCTTTAATAGAAAATTTACAAGAATTATATCCAGACAAAAAAATATTCTTTTTTACAAAGCCTGAATTTTTTGATTTTATAAATGATAATCCCTTTATACACAAAGTCTTGCCTTACAATCAAAAAATAGATAATTTATTGAATCTAGAAGGTGTTGCGGAACACGAAGGCTTTTTTGAAATAGCTTTTTTACCGAACGTCGGTACTCAAAAAGTACTTAACTATATACATAACGGTAAAGATAAAAATCAATTTGAATTGAGATGAGCCATCTGGTAGAAGTATACGCAAAAGATTTAGGGGTGAAAATAGGCAAACCTTATTTTCAACCCCATTACTTTCCAATAATTGAAGACGAGTATATAACCATACATACAGACAATAAAGTAGACTCAAAGCATTATGATTATTGGGAGGAAGTGATCATCATAGTTAAATCCGTTTTTGAAAAAGTTAAATTTATTCAGATCGGGAGCGGCAAAGAACCTAAAATAAAGAATGTTGACAGTTTCATTAAGACCAGTTCTATAAAACAGTCTGCGTATATAATTGATAAGGCTCTACTTCATGTGGGTATTGATAGCTCCCCAGTACATATAGCTTCTCACTTAGATAAGCCGATTGTTGCTATATATGGTCATACATACTCAAAGACCTGCGATCCTCTTTGGGGTTCTAAAGCGAATCACTGTATTATAGAATCACATAGAAATGGTAAGAAGCCATCGTTTTCTCTAAAAGAAAACCCCAAAACGATCAACTTCATAAAACCAGAAGAAATAGCGAACTCAATCTTAAAGAAGCTCGACAGGGAAAAAAGTAGTAGAGAAACCTTATATATAGGTAAAGAATACAAAAATCAAAGTAATCATATTATTCCAGATGAAAAATATGACATCTCAAATAAGACTTTATCCATTCGTTTAGACCTATTAAATAAAGAAGAGAATATCCTACATCTTTGCACTAAAAATAAATTAAGTTTAATTATAAAAGAGCCAGTTAGCGATTTATTATTGAGCCAAGTAAATATTTCATCAATATTTTATATCTCTGACTCCTTTAATGCAAACTTTATAGAAAAAGTTAAGTCTTTAGGTATAACTATAAATCTTTTATGTTCGGATAAAGAAAAAATATCCGAACAAAGGTATGTTTTTTTTGATTACAGAATCTTTCTACTAGACGAAGAAGAAAAAATAAATAAAAATAAAAAGAAGATAACCCTAGAAGAAAAGGACTTTTCCTTGAAGTCGTACTCTTTGTTTTATAAGAACGGAGAAGTGTATAGCTCTTTATACGAGGCAAACGGCAAAGAAAATTTAGATGATATTTTCCTTGACTTGGAAACCCTAATGATTTATAGTGAATGAAATGAGTAAGTTTAATGATTACGGCCCTGACATTTACAAGAGAAATGAGCATGGGTTGCTTGAAAATGAGGTTTACGTCTTCAATGAGGATGGGTCTGTAGATTGGAGGTCCATGGTTAAAGATGAGTTCCTTTATCCAAACAAAGGCTGGTTTGAAGCTAGAAAAAAAACTGTCCCTAATTCGGTAAAGGGGCTGAAGGATAACCAGTTATTGATAATGCTTGGGGGCATTAAAGAACTCGCTAAACTGAGGGGCTTTGAATCAGTGTCTTTTGATACAGAGAACTTAGGAGATGCTTATGTAAAAGCGACCTGTAGAATAACTTGGAGCAAAAATTATGAGAGCACTAGTGACAATACTATTTACGAAGATGTTGCTAATGCTTCTTTACACAATACCAGCTCTTTCGCAGCTAAATTCTTAGAGACAATCGCTTGCAATAGAGCCTTTGTTCGTTGTGTACGCAATTTCTTAAATATTCATATTGTTGGAGCAGATGAAATAGATAAGTCTAAAGACGCTTTTACTGGACATTATATAGAAGCGTCCAGTGATGAAATTAACTCAGTAGCATCTTTATCGCCTCAGGCTCAACTCAAGACGGTTTTCGCTGACGAAATGAACGGAGGTTCATTCTCCGACTTCAAGGAGCTTCTGCGTACGTTCTGGTCCCAAGAAAAGTACCAGAATCCAGAAGCCAAAAACTGGAATGAATTTTCTGACATCCCAGCCAAAGAAGCCAGAAAGATTAGAGCACTACTTAAGAAATCAAATCTTTAACGTATTCATTTGAGTTGCCGAAAACTTAACGTTTGATGCTGAATTGTTCATACTGCTATGGATTTGTAGGTTATTATCGACAATAAGTTGTTCTGCTGGTTTTAATAATTTTAACGTAGATTCGTTGATTGTTGTAGAAACGCCAGACCCATCAAACTTAATAGAAAGAGCCGATAAGGTAACCCTATAAGAATTAGGAAGGCTTAGTCCAACAATCGTTCTAGAGGAAGTGGCTGTATGCACATTATTTGAATACATTGAGTCAAAATTGCTCGCCTCTAACTTTTGAATATCTGAAAGGCTACCATTTTTGACGCTAAGTTGGACTGGATGTAATGGAGATCCATCTGCACCATTTGGCTGTACACTATAGTACCTTAAGTCAAATCTCTCATTTATTTCATCTGTTTTCTGCTGTATGGCGTTCAAACCAGCTTGAGTGGAACTTTCTTCTTCCTCCTCTCTAATGCTTAAATCTCCTTCTTTCTCATCTGTAACAGTTTTACCTCTAGTATAATAAGCCTTTAAGGTAGTAGCTAATTTTCTCTCATTCGTAACGTGCTTCCAAATCTGAGAAGAAGATTGCAAAAGTTCTCCTGTTTCTTGGTAAATACCTTTTTGTTTTTTCCCTCCCCCTTCATAGGAATTATCAAATCCCTTCAAAGCTAAATATTGAAGACCTCTAACGGTAATGAATTCGTAATTTTTTCTGTTAAATACATCATAATCATACGATTGTGGTTTTGCGCCCCCATGATTTTTAGAATTTTGTGACACTACCCCTATAAAACCATAATCTCCATCTCCTGTAGAAGGGGAATTATCAAAAACAAAACGAGCTGTTAAATCATCCTTTCCCGCAGCATTAACCAAAGTATGAAGATTTCTTAGAGCTTCGATCTCTTTTATTTCCGTAGACCTTGGATCATCTACCTTATATGGTCCTGATATATTCATGGGGCTACCTCCCCAAACCATCCTCCTAGCCTTCCATTTAATGAACCGATTGGAAACATAAATAGAGTTGGTAATCAGCTCAAATATAGCAGTTAAAACTCCGAAAGTAGATTTTTGAGACCCAGAGGGTCTGACAATAATGGGGCCATTGGCTGTCTCATTAGCACCTTCACCTATTGTTTGATGCAGTCTAATAAATTTACACGTATCGATGGGTTTAAGTGGGCCTTTGTATGCATCTATTCTTTTCTGTGCCATTGTCCCCTCTCCATAAGCCTCTTGAATCGATTCTAGTTTGTCTGACACGTTATCAGCATCGTCCCACCAATCACCCCACTGTAATTTTTGATTTGCTGGCTGAAGACTCTTGTTAGCAAGGTGTGTCGCTATTATACTATAAACATCGAAAGTTTCCTCATTCCACTTCCCAGAGATGTAAAGTCCATAGAAGAATTTGACTAAATTTTCAGGTATTTTCAAAACCTTAAGATAGGGAACGATATCAAGAGGGTGGAATCTAGTCATTCTTTGCCCAGTTCCGAACTCAAAAGTTTGAGTGTTTTTCTCTATATTAGAATTGAACGCATTAAATATTTTTGGCCTTATAAAATTTTCGGAATAAGAGGCGCTAGAATAAGAAGATTGAAGCGCTTGAGACTGCTCAAGTGGATTAAAAACGGGTAAGTTACTAGCAGAATTTGAACTGATAAACCGAACAACTCCAGTCTCAAAAGGATCTACAAACCAATAAAATCCATACTTCGAAGCTATATTAGATAATATAGAATCTAAATTTCCAGACTCTTCAAATAAGACAGATTTATCTTTAGGTAATCCTATAACTCTAATGCCAGCTGCTGTAAAACCCTTCACAGCTTCATCTAATGTATAACCGTACTTCAAATTATAATTAGCCCAATCTGGATTTTGCTCATAATAGTCGCTAATTTGATCAAGGTTAAATGACAAATCTTTTTTTAATTCCTTGCTTTGGTAGACTAAAGCTGTTTTTTCTCCAGCACTCGTTACAGAACTTTCTTCATTATAGATTTGGCCAATGAATATCGCAGATCCCATCCTTTTTGGCTCCTTATAGGGGAACCTTAAATCAGCTGATCTTTCTCCAACCAAAGGGCTGTTCGAAGTTTCTCCAAAGTAAGGTATCCTTTGTATTTTATTTGGGTCAATTGAACCTCCAAAAGAATTTTGAGAACTCCCATTTGTGAAATTCAATCCATTAGAATTTGTGGTAGATCTATCATAAATTGGTCCTAAATTACCTTTGAAATTTCCAAAGCCTAAATCTTTTGGATGAGAGTCTCTACCTCTAACAACAAAACAGTGAGACTTTAATTTCAATGAAGTAATATCTTGATATTTTCTTGAAATAGATATTCCATTAGCGTCTTTGCTTCTTGTAGATTCAACTTCAATAAAGTTAGACATTAAAGTTTGAATCTTTTCATTAGAAAAGGTTGTGGACCTACCCCTACTGCCTATGAGTGTACCCAGTTCACTTTCATCATCACTCAAGTCCTTGGCTTTTAATACCGTTTTAATCGAAGCTGAATGACCACCAGATCCATTAGAAAAATTTACGTCTAATGATACTATAGTCTCTTTTTCTAAATAATTCATTATATATTGTAACTTTCTATTGTTGGGTTATTAATTGGGAAAGAGGTTTCAACGCCTGTCTCTATAGTATACACTCCCGTATATAGTTGAAGGATGTCTGAAGTTTCTTGCTCCAAACCATTTAAATATAAATCTAATTGGTTCTCTATAAAACCACTTCCATAAATATCAACCAACTCAGAATTTATTTCATTTTTAAACGCACCTTTCTTTATAGAAAATAATTTTCCAGTTACAGGGTTACTGGGATAATCTAGTTGATAAATCTTTTGCCCATTAAAGAAAACGTCATAACTGGCAAATAAAGCATCAACATTAGAAGAGTCTCCATAAGCTAAATGAGTCTTTTGAGTTAAATTGCCGATAGAAGTACTAAAAGATTCATTGGGGCTAGATTTGTTTACCGCTATCCCTATAGAGAAATCCCTTTGATCATAAATAGCTATATCTGTTTCTGTTAAAGGCAAATTTTTGTCAAAGTGAAATAATCCGTGTTCGAACTCAAAATTAACAAAATAATCTCCAGTATTGATCGAAAAAACGTCTTGGTTGATTCCTGCTTGAACCGTAGGCTCTTCTTCCAAAAGGGTCTGAGAATTTAAGGATAGCAATGAGCTATGCCTACCCGTAATAATAGTGGGGTCTAAGGCGAAAGGTTCTCTTTTTTGATTTCCCTCAGAATCTAAAAATGTAAATCTTCCGAGGAAATTTGTTATATGATTTCTGTCTAGAAAAGATTCTCTGTTTTTAGAGAAAGGATTGCAGGAACTCCCAGAAATAGTCCCGTCCCCAGTGAATAATATATAATTAAAGTCCATCCCTACCTCCTAAATAATAAATATAGTTTTTCTTAAAGTCTTCTGAATCTTGATCAAAAGATACTCCCGATGAGGCTGGAGTAACAATTGTATAATTTTCAAATCCCGTGGTAGTTATTACACCACTAACATCACTCATGGTACCATATAAAGGTGTGTTATTATAAAGATCTAGAGTTGCAGTTCCTTGTTC
>ENA-UZWT01027587-UZWT01027587.1-metagenome-genome-assembly--contig:-Day-1-50m-contig-27587_pt1 | contig 18840 bp, 30 predicted proteins | sample MGYA00260338_ERZ794898 | MGnify/ENA metagenome assembly ERZ794898 | reverse complement strand
ACAGCGGCCATGTCCCTTGATTTGTGGAGCGTGTCCTCCTCTCCATCGTTGACTGTAATTGCGAGCCGCATCAATTCTTGCGGCGCCAAGATTTCCAGAACTAACTGGGCCACACAGGCAGGGTCGGAGAAAGGTAACGAGTTCAGGTTCATGACTGCACCTCCATGCTTTGCGTGTCGTTGTTCCAAGCAAGCTTGTGCTTTGACGTTGACTCGATGGTTTTGAGTAGATGCTTCAGCGCTGTAAGCTTCTCGTAGGCGGCAACCTGCGCGGAATCAATCGAGCTTGTGCAGATTGACACCCATTCGCGTTCGGCGTTGTTTCCCCAGTCACTCGCCAAAAGAACATCGATTGTGTCATCGACCCCCTCGAGCCTATCGATCTCGCGACTGAGTTGCGTGGTTAGTAAGTGCATTTGTGCATGATTGAGCTTGATGGTTAATACGTTCTTCATGACTGTTCCTCCTGAAGCTGTTTCGCGGCATAAATGGTGTGGTTCAGGTAAAAGCCAACCTTTATAAGAGTTAGTGAAGCTTTGTCGAACTGATCGAATCCCTCGCAGTCTTCGCTGATCTTTTTGAGGTGAAGTTGCGCCAGACAGGCGTGTTTGTAAGCTTCGCTCAGCGCGGTCACGCTACGCTTTTTAAGGGGTCTCATGACTGTGCCTCCTTTGCAGGCTCGTCACGCGCAATGGTTTTGCACACGCGCTTGATGATTTTCCAGTGAGGGGTGCAGTCGATCACTGGGTCGACCCCAGCCTCGAAACTCAGCCCACGCTTTAACCACTCCGAATGGACTCGTCGCCGCTCAGCCACAGTGCAAGCGCGAAGCCAGTGCTTGAACTCGTGAGACCAAAAGTAAGCTACGCCCATGTAGTCGGGGGTGCCGATGAACATTTGATCGAGACGGATGACGGCCTGCGATGCGCGCCCAGTTGCAGTCTCTAGATTGATTGAATAATTGCTCATGATGTCTCCAAAAAAATCGGGGCGGGGAAAAGAAAACCACCACCCCTATGCCTGTTATTCGTAAGGGGTAAGACCACGGGGTAGAGAGCGACCCTGCTTGAGTAGACGCAGGAACTCCTTAACGGTCCCGGGGAATCCTGAGCCCTGCTCGTTGAACTTGGAGATGTCTCCAAACCAGCAGTGATCGGGGTCGAGGATGCCTCGCTGAAATGCCATGCCCTGAACCTCTGCCCAGTCTGCATCGTTCTGGTAAACCGACCGGCAGATACGGTCACCGATAGGTTGCTTCTTGAAGCCTGAAAGTTTCACGACTTTGTTATTCATACAGTCCTCCTGATTGGACGGTAGAGTGGTGAATTCCACAGACGCCCGGTTGGGCGTTTCGGCCAGTGTTCCTCTGGCACTCATCAGTGTGGTTGCTCAAGATTTCTTTTCCTTAACCACGTCGGCGAACTCACGCAGTCGGTTGTCTTCTTGAAGCTTCTTGATGGCTTGCTTGTACACATGCTGTGCACCCATCCGGCTGAGACCGATCTCTTTACCAATTTCAGCAAAGGTCATTTCGATACCGTCCGGCAGGTTGTTCTTGCTCATGCTGACACCCCCTCGATACCGGCCTCGCGGATGCTGAACTGCTTGCCCAGTTCGCCGTTGTGATGCGCGAGGTACTTCCATGCCTTGACGGCGTCCTCGAGCGAGTCGTACTTGCAGTAGGGTTGAGGGACGTGTTGCTTGCCGTCCCACTCATCGATGAATAGCTGGTACTTGAGGTTCATGCCGCCACCTCCTGCTTCGCCCTGAGGCGGCTGTGTGCTTCCTGCACGTCGATGCCGATAGATGCCAGCTTGCGCTCTACAGTAAAGACTCGCTGAGCGGCGGTGTCGGCCCACTCGTCGATGAACTCAGGCACATAGCCGTCTAACTCTTTGCGGTAGTGTCGCTGGCGATCGAGTGCGTAACCACAGTCTCGACGGGCGTCGACAAGCTCTGCGATGTCATCGGCGATCAGCCCCGCTAGTACCAAGCAAATTGGATTGTTGGTTAAGTCGCTCATGCCGTCACCTCCCGGTACTCGTTGCCAGTGACCTGCACGTAGCGCTCAGTGGCGCCCATGTGCTGGCCGGTGAAGTCGTAGGTTGGTGCGCTGAGCTGAACCACCCCAGTGTCCCGGTCGTGCCACTTGGTGCTGAAGCTGGCCATGTTCTGGCCGAAGAACCGCAGGGTGTCTGCGGAGAAGAAATACGGACCAAGAACGCCGGCCTGTTTGATTTGTGCTGGTGTTGGTTTTCTCATGATGATCTCCTGTTGATCAGCAGTCGGGTGGATTCCCGTGACGCCCCGAAGGACGTTTCGGCTGGTATCCCTCCAGCCTCATCAGACGGGTGTTACTCGCTAACCATTAAGACTGCCGCCTGTCCGGTCTTGCGAAGCTTGCCGCCCTTGATGACGTACTCATCGATGGCGTCAAAGTTCTGGATCTTGGCGCGCTTGCGAACGTGCCAACGAGAGCCCTCAGCGGGCTGGTGCCGACGGTAAAACTGGTCAAGCGTTTTGGCCATGATTGCGATACCGAACTGATCGTTTTGATTGATGTAATACATGGTGACCTCCTGTTGGTCGTTAAAATATGTAACTAGCTAAGATGTACCCGGAAAGGAATCCGCCGATCAGGCAGACTCCGATGTCGTGTGATGTCAGGCCGTTCATGCGCACGCCTCCCAAGCGGCGGAGCCTTCCTCGATAGAGTTCTCGTCGAGCCATATCTCTCGCTGGACCTCTGAGCCGCCCTTCTTGAGGAGCGCGTAGGCCTCATCATGTATCTGGTCGAGCTGATCAGCGGTCCAAGTGATGGATTCGCAGTGCGCGTGCTGGCCTGCCTTGGTTAGCTCAGCCTCAGCCTGCTCGAGCGCGATAAGGGATTGGCGTAATGCGGCAAATTCGGTCTGCCGGCCCACATGCACTTGGATGGCCTGTCGGGTCCACTCTGAGTACTGCTCGATGTCGTGCTTCATTGTTAGGTCAAACATGGGTAACTCTCCGTGTGTTGGTTTGGATTAAAAGCCGCGCAGTGCTAACAGCTGGCGGACGGCATTGGTTAGTTCACGCTTTGGCAGAAGTCGCTCGAGAGCATCTGCCCGATCGAACCACAACTCCTCCTGTCGTGCGTGGCGATCTACGTCGCGTTGATTGTCGACGTCATCAGCTCGTGCTCCTGCATCGACGTGGAAGTCGACAGTGCGTTGAGCCTTGGCCCATCGGTTAACGGACACCTGCCATTCTGGGTTGACTGAGCGGATGGCTTCGAGGCCGGTAAGGTAAGTCGCTTTGTTCATGTCTAGCTCTCCGTGTGGTTTGTCACAATTGACACATGCCGGTCAGCGACCGGGCACGTAATTATAAAACACAAGAGATTTTGCATGTCCACATGTTTTTCTAAAAAGATTCGAAATAAGTCTTGTAACAGGTTAAAATTCAGAGACAGATCAGCAACTTAGGCCTTACACAATGGAGAGCGCACAAGCGATGGATTTACAGCAAACCCTGTCAAGCATCGACGGTAAGCTTGACCGCCTGTCTGCGGATGTCGCGGCCCTCTCAAATCAGGCCTCTAGGATAGATGAGCGAATGATTGGACAGGATGCGAGGCTGAAGCGTCACGAGATGAGACTCGACCAAATGGAGTTCGATCAGCGAGAGATCCAGCTGTCAGTGGCTAAGGCTCACGGACGCGGTGCGATGATGGAACGAGCCGCTTGGATAGTGTTCGCGGCGGCCCTTACTCTAGGCCAAAAATTTATTGCCGCGGGATAAAAAACAACCCACCCCAATGCCGGTCTCTCCTATACGGAAGTAAGGCAAGGACGTATGGAATGACAGAACGAAAGCTGACCATCAAACAAGAGCGATTCATCGACGAGTATCTGCTCACCGGTAACGGAACAGACGCCTGTCGGCGCGCTGGGTACAGTCAGAAGAGCCAGAACTGCCTCAGAGTGCAGTCGACTGAGAACCTAGCCAAACCTAACGTGAAAGCAGAGATCGAGCGCAGGAGGGCTGTAATGGCTGAGGAAACACAGGACAGACGTGCGAAATGGGTTAGTCGTCTCGAGGAGCTGGGAGTTTCAGCGGAGAAGGACGCCGACAAACTGAGGGCCATCGAGGGCTTGTTCAAGGCTGAAGGATGGCTGGCCCCTGAGCAGAAGGAAATCACGACGTTTGAGTCTTCTTTTTTGGCTGATTTAGAGCTTGATGACGAGGAAAATGGGCAGGCTTTGCGGGCGGACAATTTGCTGGTGGTCGACTTCGGTAGCGATAACAACGACTTAGACGATCGGGACTGAACCTTTGCTAGGTTCGGCTCCTCAGATCCGGCGAACGAGGCCTGTAGATCTGGCGGGTATGGGGGGGGTGCGCGTCTGGATGGGGCGGCCTCGACGACCCGGTACCATGGAGGGCTATGCGATGAGTAGAACGACATTTTCTATTTTTGCGGGTACCCCCTACCCATCATATTTAGGGGGGGCGGTGCTTATGAGAGTACCGACGCTAAAAAACTTGCAATATTTGAACGAGAATTAGACGATCTGCACCATAACTTCATGTAGAGGTTGAAAAAACGATGGCTACACCACGTAAAGGCAAAGCAAAAGTAAAGGTTACTGCCTCTGGAAAGAAGGTTTCCTATGGGCAGGCAGGCAAAGCCAAGGGTGGCGGTCCTCGTGTTAAGGCCGGAACTAAAAAAGGTGACAGTTATTGCGCCAGATCTCTCGGGATTAAGAAGGGATTGTCTAAAGACAAGCAGAACGATCCCAATACCCCTAACAATCTATCTAGAAAGCGCTGGAAATGCTCTGGCGCCAAATCGAGGAAGTAGCAATGGATCAGTTACGACAAGCATTTAAATCTCGCACAGTGCAATACGGGGCGGCTCTCGCGTGTCTTTCGGTGTTACAGGGTTTCGTAGGCTTTCTGCCGGCCAATCCTGCAATCCAAGCGATGTTCGGCTGCGCGATTGCAACGGGCATTGTGGTTTTGCGCTTCATGACTACTCAGCCGGTAGGTAGCAAGTGAAGAAGGCCAAGCCCAAGTCGAAAGTAAATTCGGCGGGCAACTACACGAAGCCAACCATGAGGAAGCGTCTCTTTGAGAAGATCAAGGCCGGCAGTAAGGGTGGCAGCGCTGGGCAGTGGTCAGCAAGGAAGGCGCAGATGCTGGCTAAGGAGTACAAAGCTAACGGCGGAGGATACAAAAACTGATGGCACTGAAAAAAACTCAGAAGAGCCTGAAGAAGTGGACTGCTCAGAAGTGGAAAACCAAATCGGGCAAGCCGTCGACGCAAGGCTCCAAGGCGACAGGTGAGCGATACCTACCTGAGAAGGCCATAAAGAGCCTCTCAGCGAAAGAGTATGCCGCGACTACCCGTAAGAAGCGGGAGGACACCAAAGCCGGTAAGCAGCATTCTAAGCAGCCTAAGCGGGTTGCAAACAAAACCAAGCAGCATAGGAAGTAGCGACCATGATGAAAACATGTAGCAGTTGTTCTACTAAGGCCAAGTGTAAGAAGGCCGGCAAGTGTGCGAAGAAGTCTTTACCAAAGCGCGGTCAACGTGCCGCAAAAAACAAAGCGACCAAGAGAGATAAGTGATATGAACTACGCGAGCAAAGGAAATAAGCAAGCTAAAAAATCTGGCCCTGCTAAGGCAAAGCCAATTAACAAGCAGCCTCGAAAGACAGGTCCAGTCAAAGCAAAAAAGGCTAACAAACAGCCAGTGCCACCTGCACTTCAAGCAAGGCTCAAGGCAGCAAAGAAAAAGTAATGGACATAAATATCCAACGCTTTTGCTATCACCCCAAGGGCACTCTCGGCGTCTGTACTGTCGCTGGTGAGACGTTCTACACAATAGAACGCCCTTGGTTAGATAACGCACCAAACGTATCCTGTGTCCCCACAGGCAGCTACAGCATGACGTGGCGAGAAAGCCCTCGCTTCGGTTGGACGTGGATGCTCGAGGATGTCCCGGGCCGAACTTATATTTTGATACACGCAGCCAATTACGCGTCAGACGTACAGGGTTGCATTGGTCTTGGTACTAGCTTAATGGGAGATAGAGTGGCCGTCAGCAACAGCCGAAAAGCGGTTGCAGCATTTGATGAGCTCACTCAGGGGGAGTCGTGTCAAATAAACATAAGCGATGCGTTGTATGCCGCATTGAAAAATCAGTAAATGAGTTTGAGGTAAAAAGGAATGTCTGCTCGACCTGCCGAATAGTTCGCAGAAAAAGGTCTGCGGTAAAGACGTCGACATCGTATTTGAAGCAAAGAATTGTTATCGCAAGAAAGCGCGCGATGAAACGCGAGATGGACTTCTCTGAAGACGTGACAATAGATTACCTTGTCAGCATTCTCTCTCGTCAGGAAGGTTTGTGTGCGCTTACAGGGATACATATGACTCACGGCGGCGGTATGACAGACACCGCAATGAGCATTGACAGAATAGATAGCAGAATCGGCTACATACCCGGCAATTTGCAGCTGGTATGCCACCGAGTAAACGTAATGAAAATGGATATGCCTGACGATCAGCTGTGGTGGTGGGCAAAAAATCTGGTGACCCATGACGAACGACGAGAAGATAATACAAGCAGCGAAGAAGCTGAAGACTAACTTCCCGTTATATGCGAAAAATATCCTGCGAATTGTCAACAAAGAGGGAGCGATAACTCCTTTTGAGCTAAATGCAGGCCAGCGATGGATGCACCAAACCCTCGATAATCAGTTAGAAAAGCAGGGGAATATCCGCGCCCTAGTTTTAAAAGCCCGGCAGGTAGGCATATCGACCTACGTGGAGGGGCGATTCTTCTGGAAAATCACACAAAATCGAAACGCTAACGCGTTTGTACTCTCGCATCTGGCCGAGTCGACCAACTCAATCTTTAATATGGTGCGTCAATTTTACGACCATATCCCCCACCCCGCTTTCAAACCCGGACTGGCATCGCAATCTGCGAGCACGCTGGCATTCGAGGGACTGAACAGTCGGTACAGGGTGGGTACAGCAAGATCGACTCAGACTGGCCGGGGCCAGACTAACCGATTCGTGCATGGGTCCGAGGTCGCGTTTTATCCACAGGGTTCAGATATCGTCGCGGGACTTTTGCAGACGGTGGGCGGAAAGGGCTCGGAAGTGATTCTCGAATCGACGGCGAACGGCGCCGGGGGCTGGTTTTACGATCAAGTGATGAAGTCGCTGCGCGGCGAAACTGAGTGGGTCGTGTGCTTTATCCCGTGGTATTGGATGCCGGAGTACCGCCGAAAAATAAACCCGTACTTCGAGCGCACCCCTGAAGAAGAAAAACTAGCGCAAGCCTACAAGCTAGACGACGAGCAATTGATGTTCCGCCGGGCAAAACTTGACGAGCTCGGATCATCTGATTTGTTCCGGCAAGAATACCCGAGCACTCCGCTCGAAGCGTTTTTGACTTCCGGCCGGTGCTTTGTAGAAGACGCGGTGCTGCGTGACGCTGAAGACAACTGCTACACCCCGGACTTCCGAGGCGATTACCGTTCTGGAGTTTTGGAAAATTACACGCACGGGCCTTACAAAGAGTGGTGTAACCCAGATCCCGATGAAAATTATGTGATTGGGGTGGACGTTGCCGAGGGTCTGTCCTACGGAGACTACAGTTGCGCGCAGGTCTTAGACTCGAGAGGCAACCAAGTAGCCTGCTATCACGGGCATATAGACCCTTTTGAGTACGCTAATTTCTTAGGAAAGCTAGGTGATAGGTGGAATAGAGCCTACATGGTGGTGGAAAGAAACAACCACGGCCTCACTACATTGCGCCGATTACAGGAGATCCAGTATCCCAATCTGTTTGTAGAGAGTTCAGTTGACGGTGCATATGGTGACAGGCTCACCAAGCGTGGTGGTTTTCTAACCACATCGAAGACAAAACCCCTGATTATCGACAATTTGGCCGCCCTACTTCGACAGCGTGAAGGGGGTGTTGCAGACATCGAGTTAGTTAATGAATTACGAACGTATGTTATTGATGATAAAGGGAGTTTCAATTCTCAGAATGGATGTTATGATGATAGGGTGATGGCGTATGCCATCGCCTTGCATGGATTAGCCTCAATGCCTCGACCTCGCATTCATATTGCGCGGCGCGGCTTTAAGAGTTTGGACTCGACTGTGGGCTATTAGATGCAAGATCCAGCAGAGTTAATGTACGAAGAAGAGTTTGTCTCTGACGAAGACCTAGACGGGCAGCAGGAACAAGAACTGCAAAGCTTGGGTCATCGCCTGAAGGACATCTTTCAAGAGTACAAAGACGCACGAAAAGAAACTGAGAACGAGTGGCTTAAAGATCTGCGCCAATACAATGGGCAGTACGAGCCAGAAGTCCTTGCGCGCCTGAATGATCATGGCGGCGCCCGCTCTAAAGTTTTTGTAGGCCTCACCCGAACTAAGGTAATGGCCGCGTACTCTCGTATTGTTGATCTGCTATTTCAGCACGGCGACCTTTACTTTTCAGTAAACCCTACCCCGATCGCTGACATCGATCCTTTGACCGCTGCGCGAATGCGCCAACAGGCAATGCAAGAAGTCATGATGGCGAGTGGCATGGCTGACCCAATGCAGAACCAAGACCTGATGGTCGAGCGAATGGGTGAACTCGAAGAGGGATTCAAAGAAGTCGAGCAGAAGATGGCGGAAGAAGCCGCCAAAAATATGACGGTTCAGATCCAAGATCAGTTGATCGAGGAAAGCGCCGATCAGAAGCTGAAGCAATCCATACTTGAGGCTTGCATATTCGGATCAGGGGCAGTCAAAGCGGGAACTGTTCGAATCGATACTAAGCAGTCTTACGGGAAGGCTATAGACCCTGAAACTGGCGCGCAGACCTACGCACTGAGCGTAGTTGAGACCCCAGTCCCCGAGATAGAAAGCGTATCTATATTTGATTTATATGTCGACCCCTATTGCACGACTCTTGATGATTGCAATGGATTATTTCGTCGTCATGTACTAACGCGTCGCCAGTTCCGGGACTTGGCCGACCTACCAGACTTCGATGATGAGATGGTCCGGTACTTACTCAAGATGAACCGGACGGGTAATCATGTTGAGGAAGAGCATGAAAGAACACTGCGTAGGATTGCTGGCATTAGGGATCATGCTGAGTCTAACCGTTTTGAAGTATTTGAATACTGGGGCGATGTTGACGGTTACGCTCTAGAAGAGCATGGGATAGATGTCCCAGAAGGTATGGAGCTGAGCGATCAGTTCTCCGCGTGTGTCTGGTTATGTGAAAGCAAGATTTTAAAAGTCATGCTAAACCCGATTGCCGGGTACAAAATTCCATACCATATCTTCCCGTACGAGCGTAATCCTCATCAGTTTTGGGGTATCGGCGTGCCTCGCATGATGCGTGACAGCCAAACCACGATGAACGCTGCTGTTCGGATTTGGCTAGACAATATGGCTCTTTCATCCGGCCCAATGGTTGAGGTTAATACTGACCTTTTGGCTGCGGGCGAAGACCCCACAGACATACACCCGTGGCGAGTATTCCTGCGCGAAGGTGGTGATGGTTCTATGCCGGCCGTACGCTGGTATCAGCCAGTCGCTAACGCGAACGGATTAAACCAGATTGTAGAAATCTTCCGCCGATTTGCGGATGAGACGACCAGCCTACCCTCCTACACTCACGGGGAGCAGACAGCATCGCTAAACAAGACGGCCACGGGCATGTCTATGTTGATGGGAGCTGCGAACGTAGCGCTCAAGAGTACGATTAAAAACATTGATGACTTCCTTTTGGAGCCAATGATTGAAGCAATGTTCCACTGGAATATGGAGTTCAATCCGAGGGAAGAGATCAAAGGCGATCTCAGGATCGTCGCAAGAGGTAGCACTGCTCTTGTTCAAAAAGAAGTGCAAAGCCAGCGACTGCTCCAGTTCCTGTCACTGGTTTCTAACCCCATGGATGCGGCTTTAGTGGATCGACCTAGTTTGTTGCGCGACATCGCGCAGACATTAGATATCGACCCGGATGAAATTATTAAGTCTGAAGAGAGGTTGCAAGCTGAACAAGCACTCCAAAATCAAATGCTCGCCGGAGCAGGCCCGGGCGGTACTGGAGCTCCGGCTCAGCCCGGCATGGTCCCTGATATCGGACCTGCTGGCGTCCCGATTGGCTGACGCTAGAGACCGGCTAGAGCAGGCAGACGAAAAGAATTTTAGGTTTGAGCAAGGCCGCGTAACTGAGTTGCGCTTTGTGCTTGAACTTGAAGATACCGCGAAAGCGGTACTAGACCGAGAGCGGACCCCTAACCGGAAATCCGCAATTACTTAACGGACATCCCCTTGTGGACCCGAGGAAAAATATATGGCTAGTAGAAATGACCCTGAGCGTTTAGAAGCTGAAGCACGAGAAATGCTCAGCAAGCTGACAGAAACTGAAGCGGAATCTCCTGTCGACGTGGAGCAAACCGAAGAAGTGGAAGCGCTTGCTGAAGAGACCCCCGAGCCTACGGATACGGTCGAAGTTGAAAGTGCGGATGAGGCTCCAGTATTTGAGGAAGAACGCGGCGAAGAAACTCAAATGCAGGATCGGCTAGACAAAGCCGAGAAAGCGATGAAAGGCGCTCAAGCGAGGATGACCAAAGCAACCCAAGAGGCTGCTGAACTCCGAAAGTTAAATTCGGATTTGATGCAGGCTGTTGGCGATCTTAAAGGTCAGCTGGAGGAGAGACAAAAAGACAATGAGCAACTGGCAAAAATCCGGGAGGAATATCCCGACATAGCCGGCCCGCTCCTTGACGAGTTAAGTCGAACCCAAGCAGAGGTTTCAAGCACCAAGGATGCCTTGGCAGCTGAAGAACGCAGACGACAGGAAGCCGTTGCAACACAAGCGCAGGCTGAGCATTTTGACCGAATCCGAGCGATTCATCCCGATGTAGATCAACTGATCGAAACCGCGGACTGGATTAATTGGCTGGAGGTTCAAGATCCTCGAACGCACGAGTGGGTGGAACGCGGATCTTCTAACGATGTCAATGCGATTTTGACGCGGTTTAAGACTGATATGGGCATGAAACCACCCACGCCGCAAGAGCAGGCTCTCGAGAAAGCAAGGAAGGTTGCAGAACCTAAGATGCCAAAAACTCGGAAGCCTAATACTGGTGGAAAGAAAACTTGGACTGTGGAAGAGATCAAGCGGATGCCGAATCGAGACTTCGAGAAGTATCAGGGTGAGATCTTAAAAGCCATGGAACAAGGATCAATCCGCCGTTAATTAATACTCTTGTGAGGAATTAAACAATGGCTTTTTCATTTTTCAGCACGGGTGCTACATCTGAAGTAAATTTCGTCCCAGAGGTGTTTTCAAAACTCCTTCAGGCTAAGTTTTACAAGCAGTCTGTACTGCCCGCAATTTCAAACACTGACTACGAAGGCGAGATCTCAGGTCAAGGCGACAAGGTTGTAATCCGAACCGTACCCGCGGTAACGATCAACGACTACGCTGGTACTGTGTCAAACCAAGAGCTTACTACTGCCAAGGTCGAGATGTTGATCGACAAGGCTAAGTACTACAGCTTCAAGATTGACGACGTATTGGCAGCTCAGGCTGACATCAACATGCTCGAAGCTGCATCTTCTGATGCTGCCGAAGGTATGCGCGTTGCGGTTGAGTCTGACGTAATGTCTTCTGTGATCACTGGTGCTACTACTATCGGTGCTCAGACTACTATTACTTCGTCAAACGTATTGGCAGAGATCCTCGAGCTTTCTACAGCTCTGGATAACCTGAACATCCCAGAGGAAGGACGATTCATCGTTTTACCTCCTTCGATGATCAGCCTGCTCAAGCAGTCAGAACTCCGTCAAGCGTACTTGACCGGCGACTCAGAGTCTCCTCTGCGTAACGGTCGTGTAGGTATGGTAGATCGTTTCACTGTTTATCAGTCAAACATGCTCTTCACAGCATCTTCAGGTGCTGACGATACTTACACTCACGTACTTGCAGGCCACCCAAAGGCTATCTCATTCGCGTCACAGTTCACTAACACTGAAACTGTCCGCCTTGAGAGCACCTTCGGCGACGCTGTTCGCGGTTTGAAGGTATACGGCTCTAAGGTCGTAGTTCCTGATTGCCTCGCTGTAGGTAAGTGGAAGGTCTAAAGACCGGCACGGGGGGCGAAAGCCCCCCTAACTTATTGGATTTATTATGGAAACTGGTAAGCGCTTTAAAAAGGACGAGCTATTTAAAGAAGCTCAATCGGAGTTCAGTGTAAAGCTGGATCGTCGACTAAGCCTCGAACAGCTTGAAGATCAGATTGCCCGACTACGTCAGCACGGCAAAGAGCCTGCTGAGTCTGAGAAAAAGCAACCTGTACCTAAGCGTGTCAGGAATGTCATCACTGGTAACATTTTTGACTACAACCCTGTTTGGAAGGGCTTGCCGGACCTTGAAGTTATTGAGTGGGAGGATTGACGATGGCAACAACAAAGGTTGTAGACATCTTAGACAGAGCCTCGATCATTTTACAGGACAGCACCAACGTCAGATTCCCAAACTCTGAGTTGCTGAAGTTCTTTAATGACGCGCAGAAAGAAGTTGTTTTGCATCGCCCAGACGCGAAGATGGTCAACGAATCATTTTCTTGTGTTGACGGTAGCAAGCAGACTCTCCCGGCCGCGGCATTACGCTTGATCGAGATTGTTAGAAACGTAAATGGCAGAGCTATTACTCAAGTTGATCGAAAGATCCTTGATGAGACTCTACCTAACTGGCATGAAACGGCTGCCGGGACAAACAAGATCGAGCATTATATTTACGATCCTGCTGACCCTAAGCATTTCTATGTTTATCCGAAAGGCGCAGCAGGAAGTCACGATATGGAAATCGTGTATAGCTCTGCACCGTCAGACATTGCTGTCAGTAACTTTGATACTGACACTACGACGATCAGCCTAGATGATGTTTACGCAAACTGCATACTGGATTACATACTGTATCGTGCATATCAGAAGGATTCTGAGTACGCCGGTAACGCAGAAAGAAGCATGATGCACTACTCGTCATTCGCTAACGCTTTGGGTATTAAGACTCAAGCTGACAGCGCAACTACGCCAGTGCCAAATACTCCTGATAGGAACGCCGGGAGAGCTTAATGAAATACTCAGACCTCAATGTTCACATCCGACCCGAAGTTCAGGGGTGCCCTGACTTCATCATAGAGCGTGCAGTTCGCGATGCAGCAATTGACTTCTGTCGTAGGACAGACGTTTACATCCCGGAGCCCGAGTTCGTTATTGTGATCGGCGGGGTCAATGAGTATTCCGTTACTATCCCAACCGGGACCGAGCTTAATCACATCATCGACATCTTTGATAACCATAGGGCGTTGCAGCCGATTAGTTATAACGAGCTGCTGCGTCGTCTTGGCGATGAAACAGAAAGGGGCAAGCCTGCATATTACTCACAGCGTGACAACGCAGAGTTCTTTGTGGCACCCATACCTAATGACAGCGACTCCATTCGAGTCGTTTATTCTGTAAAGCCGACCTCAACCAGCACTAGCATTCCCGACACTATCGGTAAAGAGTATCGAGAGGCTCTTGTGCATGGTGCGTTGTTCCGGCTGCAAATGATGGCTGGGCATCCGTTCACAAATCCCAACATGGCGTCGGTTAACAAGAACCTCTTCGAGCGTGAAGTTGGTCGCACTACCCGCCAAGTTAAGTATGGATTTTCAGGCGGTACGCTCACATGTAAAGCGAGGGCGTTTATCTAATGGCTTACATAACGACTATCGATCTTGTTCAGGGCGACCAGTTGCCCGAGATAGAACTGACATTAAAAGACTCTAACCAAGCTGCTGCGGGCCTAACTTTAGACACAGACGACCCTTCAACATTTGCTGCTCTTACTCTTTCTGGTGGCTCGGTACGAATGCGTCTACGCAAGGTGGGTCAGACAGCATTAATCGACACGCTCGTAGGGACTGTTACTGATGCGGCTGCTGGCAAGGTCACGTTTGTTTTTGACAGCGACACTCTTAGTACAACGGGCGTCTTAGAAGGTGAGATCGAATTCACCGACTCAGGAAGCAGAACTCAAACTGTGGTTGATCTAATTAAGTTCAAAGTTAGATCACAATTCGGGTAAGAACATATGGCGATCCATGCCGAGGTCAAGTTCCGAAGGCTGGTCGCGAGTGCTACGAGTCGCAAAATATACGTTGAAGCTTCTCGGCGTACCTTTGCGGCAGTTGTTTCAGAGCGAAATCTATACTTAGATACCAGCTATCGAGCTTTATCGACTGAGATAAGCTATCAAAAGTTGCACGCCTCTCCTTTGTGGCGAAACCTTTTCCTGCACGACGTTCATGTTAATCCAGAAAGAACTATCTACTTCTTTGCTGATCAGTTCTCCTTTGGCGATATTCATTCTTTATTAGTCGAGCCTTCTTACAGCGATTCGTTTTCGTTATCTGACTCTCAGACCTTCGATATAGGTCGCTCTTTAAATGACCTAGAAGTGTTAACGGACGCCGTTGTAAAGATTGTTGAGAAGAATCCTTCAGACACAGCGGCCTTCTCAGACAGTCTGACTCACGTTATGGACTTCAACAGAAGTCATAGCGACATTGTTACTGTTTTAGACTTGCCTCTTTTTAATGTTTCTTCTGCGTTAAGCGACTCTTACTCAGTGACAGAGAGCGCACTCTTTAGCACCGGCAAGATAGAAACTGACACAGCGACATTGTCAGACTCGCAAACGATTGCCACGTTAAAAGTTGAAAGTGATTCGGTTAGCGTGAATGAAGCTTTTCAGTTTACGGCAGGCCTTAGTAAGAATGATGTGCTTAGTGTTACAGAAGTACTCACAGCAAGAAGAGACCCGTTTGCTTTCGAGTTTTCCTTTGGGGACGGGTTTACTAACGTATCTGGGTCTCCAGATGATCAGTTTTCGTTTGTCGATACGCAGGCATTTGGCGTTGAATTTCAGCTGCAAGACTTTTTTACTCTTGACGACTTTAACCAGATTGATAAAGAGTCTGGAGCAAACAAGACAAACGTATACTCAATGCAGGATGAGCATGCCTTAGCGTTTGGAAAGCTTGCTAGTGATGCGCTTGAGTTTGATGATCCGTCTGTTATCTCGGTGAGCCTGTCAAAGTCAGATGCTTTTACATTTGTTGATGATGCAGACTTAAACGTTGCGAAAAGTAACACCGACTCTTACTCGCTGACAGAGTCAAGTGAGCGCTCTGTTGGAAAGACGCTACAAGATTCAACTAACCCCTTGACAGATAACGCGATTTTTGCATTTACCAAGGGAGCTTCGGAGAATATAATCGTATCTGAAGTGCAGGCTTTTTCTGTGTCCAAGCTTGCACAAGATGATTTAAGTATATTGGACACACCCGTGCTGTCTCCACGGAAAGGTATTTCGGACAGTGTAACTATGGGCGATGTATTAGTTGCCCAAAGGTTGGTAGCCAGTTCAGTTCTCAATAAAGGAGATCTGGGCTTTGTGCTACTTAACGCTGACTAAAGTGGAGACTAACGATGATCCAAGACGATCTTAAACTCAAGGGGCGGCTGGATATTGTCGTTACCTCTCAGGATGGTGTAGTAAAGCAAGAGCAATCTGTTGACAACTTGGTTGTCACAACAGGCAAAAGCTTTGTTGCATCTCGCATGGCCGGAAGCTCAGCAAGTGTTATGAGCCACATGGCAATCGGAACCGACAATACAGCTGCCGCTGCAAGCGATACTGGACTTGGTTCTGAATCAGCCCGCGTTGCATTAACCAGTACCACTGTAAACAACAATGACGTCGTCTATGTTGCTAACTTTGCTGCTGGAACTCCTTCTAGTGCCGCTGTAATCACGGAAGCAGGAATCTTCAACGCAAGCAGTAGCGGAACAATGCTTTGCCATACTGTATTTGGATCAATCTCAAAAGGCACTAGCGATAGTTTGACCATCACTTGGACTGTATCCGCTTCCTAAGTAACTGTTTTTGTTGAGGTTTATCTATGGCCGTTAAGTTTGCCAACCTCGCCAGCACAACGCTTGCGAGTGGTATTACAAATTCAGCTACCTCTATTACGGTATCTGATGCGTCGTCCTTCCCTGCGCTAGGGTCGGGCGACTACTTCTATGCATCCATAGGTGAAGGATCTAACTCTGAGATCATAAAAGTAACGGCTATTTCCTCAAACACATTTACTGCAATACGAGGGCGGGACAGCACGACAGCGGGCGCGTTTTCGGCAGGCACTGTAATAGCTCTTCGAGTAGTAGCTGCTGCTCTTGATGAAATAGCGACGGCAGCTAATGGAACGATTTTCACGGTTTTTGGAAGATCAGCAAACACAAACGTCAGTCTGGCAAATGCGGCTCTTACCGTAGTTGGTAGATCGCAAAATATAGCAGTTGGAGTAGTGTAATGGCAGATAGATTCCCCCTTATTGTCGATGCCGACAATACGAACATCAAAGAGCTTCCCTCGGGCGACAACTTAGACCTGACCGGCAGTGATATTGTTAATGTTGTAGATGTAACAACGTCTGGAAACATGGTTGTGGGCGGAAATCTAACTGTCAACGGCACCACTACAACTATCAATTCTGCAACTTTAGAGATTGATGACAAGAACATCGTGCTTGCGTCTGGCGCAGCAAATGCCGCTGCGGCTGACGGAGCTGGTATCAGCATCGACGGAGCAAGCGCAAACCTTACCTACTCATCTAGCTCTGACGAATTCTCATTCAACAAGGGTGTAACGGTTCCCAGCCTGACTACGACCGGCAACATCTCATTCGGCGCCAACGACAAGGCTATCTTTGGGTCTAACGACCTACAGATTTACCATGATGGGTCTGATAGCTACATTATTGACAACGGCACAGGCAATTTGCGTTTACAAGGTGTTGTTCAGGTTGCAGACGACCCGTCATCTAACGATGGTCGCATTTTATTTGGCGATGACGGTTTCGCCAAAGGCATTATTCATTACGACTATAGTGCAGGCGATTTTCTATTTGAAAATACTTGGGCTAATTCTGCTGGAGTTTTTAAGTTTACAGCGAACAGTGTAAATGCCCTTACCGTTTCTGACACAGGCATCGACGTAACTGGCACAGTGACTGCTGATGGTTTGACTGTTGATGGGTCTTCTACATTTGATGATATTTTGCTAACAGCAGTTGCCTTGCCAGCCGCTGGTAATCCAAGCATTGCGCTAAGAAACACAGATAATAATATTTATATACAAGCCGGTTCTGGGAACAGCATTACATTTCTGGACAGTTCTCAAAACACGATGGTTAATGCAACGCCAACCAGTCACTCTCTACAAATATCAAACGGAAACGCATTTTCTATAAATAGCGGAAGAGACATCAGCTTCTACGAAGACACTGGCACGACTCCGAAGTTGTTCTGGGATGCGTCTGCGGAACGACTTGGAATTGGCGCAACATCTTTAACGCACACTCTGCATGTAACAGGCTCATCAAATGAGATGGGTTTATTTAAAAGGTCTGCGGGAGGTAACTCTGAAGTAAAAATTGACACTACAACATCGGGAGATGCAAAACTTACTTTTGCTAACGATGGTACTGCGGCGTTTACAATGGGCCGTGATAACTCAGACAGTTCTTTCCGAATTGCTTCGGGTGGCACTTTAGGTAGCAATGACAGGCTCGTAATTAATTCCTCTGGCAACGTCGGTATTGGTACTAGCAGTCCAGCGTTTAATTTAACAACACAAGGTAGCAGTGGAACAGTAACGATTGCGTCTAAAAATACAGGCGGCAATGCAAGTGTTTATATAGAAGCCTCTAATACTAATACTGCAAAACTAGAACTAGCAGAAGCAGGCACAGGTAGTTATAGCTTACAAGTAGGCAATGACGATGCTTTGATGTTTTTTGATGACTCTGCTGAACGCATGCGCATCGACTCTAGCGGGAATGTTGGTATTGGCACTAGCAGTCCAACAACATTTAGTGGATATCTAGCAGTACATCAGAAAAATACTTCTGGCGACGCTATCCATTTAGTTGAAACTGATGGAGGCGTAATCAGTCAAATTATTGCTACCGATTCTAGCAGTGGAAAAGTGTTAATCGGGTCAAGAAGCAATCATCCAACTGTTTTATGTCAAAATGATACAGAAGCCATGCGCATCGACTCTAGCGGTGATTTAATTGTTGGAGGAACTTCTTCTGGTGCAAATGACGCTGTAAGTATCAGTAACACGGGTTACATCCAAGCTATTATCAATGACGACATTGCTGGTTACTTCAACAGACGAACAAACGATGGTGAAATTATACGCATAGAGAAAGACGGCTCTTCAGTCGGTAGTATTGGTAGTGCTTTAGGTGACTCCTCTGTTTCTACTTTGTTTATTGCTGATGCTGGCAACGTAGGCATTCGCTTTGACCAAGCATCTACAGATGACATACAGCCGTGTACCTCTGCTGGTGCTAATAGAGATGCCGCTATTAACTTAGGAGCCGATGGCAACCGCTTCAAAGACCTCTACCTGTCAGGCACTGCTCACGTTGGAACGTCGATCGGTATCAACACGGGTGCTGACCCTACTAGCGTATTGACTTTAGGTGCAGGCACTTTTACAGCCGCGTCTGCAAACACTTCAGCTTTATACACAAGTACTACCGATGGCATGGTTGCTCTTGCTGACGGTTACACTTGGAATACTCGCGGCGGTTCAGAACGCATGCGCATCGACTCTAGTGGTGATTTAATTGTTGGAGGAACTTCTTCTGGTGCAAATGACGCTGTAAGTATCAGTAACACGGGTTACATCCAAGCTATT
>ENA-UZWT01005789-UZWT01005789.1-metagenome-genome-assembly--contig:-Day-1-50m-contig-5789_pt1 | contig 18891 bp, 10 predicted proteins | sample MGYA00260338_ERZ794898 | MGnify/ENA metagenome assembly ERZ794898 | reverse complement strand
ACTTACTCATTATTGATTGATTCATTAATTAAAGACACGGAAGAACAAGATAGATTGTTTAACGCAATTGAAACTATTCCTGCAATTCAAAAGAAAGCGGAATGGGCACTTAGATGGATTGAATCTGATTCATTTGCGGAGAGACTTATTGCATTCGCAGCGGTAGAGGGTATATTCTTCTCAGGATCATTTTGTTCTATATTTTGGTTAAAGAAACGTGGTTTAATGCCAGGTCTTACATTTTCTAACGAATTAATTTCAAGAGATGAGGGATTACACTGTGATTTTGCATGTCACTTATATAACAACCATATTGAAAATAAATTACCTAAAGGAAGAATTGAGGAAATTATTCTTTCGGCATTGGAAATAGAGAAAGAATTTATCCTTGAAGCACTACCTGTTAGGTTAATCGGTATGAATGCGGATTTAATGGAAAAATACTTAGAATTTGTTACTGATAGATTGTTAGATTCTTTAAATATTAAAAAGAAATTTAACACTGAGAATCCATTTGACTTTATGCAAAACATAGCATTACAAGGGAAAACTAACTTTTTCGAGAAAAGAGTGGCGGAATACCAAAAAGCGGGTGTTAATAACGAAACCGAAGAGGACATAGATTCTGCGTTCGGAGATATGGATTTTTAACAACTAAGAAAGATGAAGGTAAAAAAGAGAAATGGTTCCTTAGAACAAATGAAATATGACAAGATCACAAGGAGAATATCTGCATTGTGTTCTGATCTAAACTTAGATTACGTAGACCCCACATATATTACTTTAAAGGTTACACAAGGAATATATGATGAGATAACCACAACAGAGTTAGATACTTTGGCTGCGGAGACTGCGGCGTCTATGACAACCACTCATCCCGATTATGCAAAACTTGCGGGTAGACTAGCGGTTACTAACTTACATAAAACAACACCTAAAAAGTTTTCACAAGCAATAAAAGAACTATATTCTTTTATCGAACCAAGGACAGGTAAAGAATCCTCATTAATATCTGACGATTTATATGAATTCGTTATGAAAAACAAAAGTGCCATTGATGGTGCGGTTGTTCAAGAAAGAGATTTTGATTTTGATTATTTTGGGTTTAAGACTTTAGAGAGATCATATCTATTAAAAATTAGTGGTAGGATCGTTGAACGACCTCAATATATGTATATGAGGGTTGCAATGGGAATATGTAATGGGGATATAGATGAAGGAATTAGGATTTATAATGACTTGTCTCAACACTTTTATACTCATGCAACACCAACCTTATTCAATGCGGGTACAAGACGACCACAAATGTCATCTTGTTTCCTTATTGGTAATAAAGGTGACGACATTGATTCATTATTTAATACCGTAAAGGATGTTGCTAATATATCTAAATGGGCCGGTGGTATAGGTTTACACGTACACGATGTAAGAGCGAAAGGTTCATACATAAAAGGTACAGGTGGTGAGTCTGACGGGTTACTACCAATGATGAAAACCTACAACGAAGTTGCGAGATGGATAAATCAAGGGGGTAAAAGAAAAGGGTCATTTGCAATATACCTTGAACCATGGCACGCAGATGTCTTCGAATTTATCGACCTAAGAAAAAATCATGGTAAAGAAGAGATGAGAGCAAGAGATTTATTTCTTGCAATGTGGACTCCTGATTTATTCATGGAAAGGGTTAAACAAGATGGGGATTGGACTTTATTCTCACCTGACGAAGCACCTGGTTTATCAGATGTATATGATTCACCAGAATCTAAAAACTTTACTAAGTTGTATGAAAAATACGAACAAGAGGGTAAAGGTAGAAGAGTGGTGAAGGCGAGAAAACTTATGGATGCGATATTAACCGCACAGATTGAAACAGGTACACCATACATGTTATATAAAGATGCCGCTAACTCTAAATCAAATCAAAAGAATTTAGGGACCATTAAGTCATCTAACCTATGTACTGAAATTATTGAATATAGTTCACCTACAGAACAGGCGGTTTGTAACTTAGCATCTATAGCATTACCAAAATATATTGTAGATGGTGAGTTCAGTCACAGTTTACTATATGACTATGTTTATCAGGTAGTAAGGAATTTAAATAATGTAATTAACTTAAATTTCTACCCTACAGAAGAAACTAAGAGATCTAATTTTAGACACAGACCAATTGGGTTAGGTATACAAGGTTTAGCGGATGTATTCTGTAAACTTAAAATACCTTTTGAATCAGAAATTGCGGATACACTTCAAACAGACATATTTGAAACCATATATTTTGCAGCAATGACCTCATCTAAAGATATTTCTTCTGATGTTGGACCATATGAATCTATATCAGGATCACCTATAGAAAAAGGTATTTTCCAATACCAAATGTGGGGATTAAAAGATAAAGATTTATCAGGTAGATGGGATTGGAAATCACTTAGAAAAGAGGTGGTTAAGTACGGTGTAAGAAATTCACTTCTATTAGCACCTATGCCGACAGCATCTACGGCACAAATATTAGGTAATAATGAGGCGTTCGAACCATTTACTTCTAACTTATACTCAAGAAGAACATTAGGTGGTGAATTTATTGTTATCAACAAACATCTTGTACAGAGTTTAATGGAAAATGATTTATGGAATGATGAAATCAAGAATAAACTTATAATGGAGAATGGGTCTGTACAGAATATTCCTGAAATCCCTGTTGATGTTAAGGAAGTTTACAAGACTGTTTGGGAAATGTCTCAAAAAACATTACTGAATATGGCGGCGAAAAGATCTGTTTTTATTGATCAATCACAATCACTTAACCTTTTTATAAGTAATGCTACGAAGGCGAAGTTGTTGGCAGCACATTTACATGGATGGAACTTAGGTTTAAAAACAGGAATGTATTATTTAAGAACAAAATCTGCGGTCGACCCACTTAAAGGTTTAGGTGTAAGTACGACTAAAAATAAAACACCTGAGGTAGAGTCGGAACCACAAAAAGAAGTGGTTGAAACCAATACCATGCCGACCTCTAATTCCTTAATAAGTGATAATAAAGAATTACAAATGGTTTCACAACCTACAATACGTCCTGATGACTCACCGTTCGAGTGTGAAGGTTGCGGATCGTAAGTTTAACCACATTTTGTCAGTTTTTTTTAAACCCACCACCAAGGTGGGTTTTTTATTTACAATCATTTTAGTATTGAATATATTTATTAGTATGGCAGTAACATATGGAATTGACTTTCCTTTTAGAGAAAGTCTGACAGGAGATTATTTAAAAATGAGCACAAGCCCCGAAAAAGAGGTCAGGGCAAACCTTATTCACCTTATTCTTACAAAGAAGGGTAGTAGATATTACTTACCTGATTTTGGGACGAGGATATACGAATACATCTTTGATCAAAACGATATGGTTACATTTAATTTAATTGAGGAAGAAATTAGAGAGGGTTGTAAGAAATACTTACCGAATCTTGATATTAATTCAATTAAAGTGATTTCTTCAGAAGATGATTCCGATCCCGTAACAACGGTGGATGAAGAAGATGATGAAAGATTATTTAGACTTGCGGACGAATCAACTAAACCATACACCGCAAAAGTTAAAATTGATTACACGGTTAATAATGGTGCGTTTTCGTCATCAGATTTTATAATAATTAATATATAAGATGGCAAAAAAAATATCATACGCTAAAAGAGACTTTGCAGGATTAAGGGAAGAGTTGGTTAATTTAACTAACGATTTTTATCCTGACTTAATAAAGAATACTAACGATGCATCGATTTATTCGGTGATGTTAGATCTTAACGCCGCAATAGGCGATAACCTACACTACCACATTGATAGGGTTTGGCAAGAAACGATGTTAGATTTCGCACAACAAAGGAGATCACTTTTTCACATTGCAAAAACATATGGTATTAATGTACCGGGTAATCGTCCATCAGTTGCATTATCTGATTTCTCAGTAAATGTACCTGTAAGAGGTGATAAAGAAGATGAGAGATATTTGGGTGTACTCAAGGCAGGGGCACAAGTATCGGGTGGAGGACAAACATTTGAAACTATAGAGGATATAGATTTCTCAAGTCCATTTAATAGTAAGGGAGAACCGAATAGACTTAAGATACCAAACTTTGACAGTAATAATAAGTTGGTATCATATACAATTACCAAAAGAGATGCAATAGTTAATGGTGTATCAAGAGTTTTTAGGAGAGTAATTGGGGCACAAGATCAAAAACCATTTTTAAAATTGTTTTTACCTGAACAAAATGTGTTAGGGGTAACGTCAATAATACATAAGGAAGGAACTAACTTCACATCTAACCCGTCAACCTCTGAATTTCAAGATGAGAAAAACAGGTGGTATGAAGTTAAGAGTTTAATGGAGGATAAGGTATTCCTCCCAAATAAAACCAAAACATCAGACACGGATAATTTTACTGCGGGTGAATACAAAAGAGTAACAAACAAATTTATTTCAGAATATACACCTGAAGGATATATGTCAGTGACTTTTGGATCTGGTAATATTGATCCACTTGATAACTTAGACAAGTTTAACGAAGGTAAGTTGAAAGTTAACCTGGCATCATATTTAAATAATTTATCATTAGGGTCAACACCTAAGAAAAACTCAACTGTGTTTATCAAATATAGAATAGGTGGAGGTAAAAATAGTAATCTCGGTGTTAATGTAATAACAAGTGTAGAAAATGTAGAGTTTAATGTAACAGGACCATTAGGAAATGTTAATAGTCAAGTTATACGTTCTTTAAATGCAACCAACGTAACCCCTGCGGTGGGTGGTTCAGATCAACCCACAATTGAGGAAATAAGAAATATGGTGGGATATAACTTTGCAGCACAGGATAGAGCGGTAACACTTAATGATTATAAAGTTTTGATAGAGACCATGCCTTCCACATACGGTGCACCCGCAAAAGTAAATGTCATGGAAGAAGACAATAAAGTTAAAATAAAACTTCTTTCCTACGATGATGAGGGCAACTTAAATGATACTGTTTCAACAACACTTAAAAACAACATATTAAGGTATCTAACGAACTATAGAATGATTAATGACTATATTGATATACAAAGTGGAGAAGTCCTTGATTTAGGGTTAGAAATCGATTTATTAATTGATAAAAATATTAATCAGACAGACGTACTCAAAGAAGTGGTTAGTCAATCAACATCATTCTTCAATATAGAGAAAAGAAAAATGGGTGACCCACTCTTTGTAGGTGAGTTACAGAAAGAAATATCAAATATATCTGGAATTGTTAATGTTGTTGACTTAAGAGTTTTTGGAAAAACAGGTGGAGAATATTCGCCGGCGGAAGTAAGTCAAGGATATAGTGACGAGGAAACAAAACAAGTAGCTCAGTCAGATTCAACAATTTTTATGAAGAGTAACCAAATCTTCCAAATTAGATTCCCTAATAAAGATATAAAAATTAGGGTTAAATCTTTAGGTTCCACTACATTTTAAAATTCTTTTTCTGTATTATTATTAATTAAGGGAAACTATGTTCCAATCTATTTATATGATATGATGCAGAAACACAGAATACGTACTGAAATAGGAAATAATCAAAAATTGACTGTAGAGTTAAAACAAGATTATGACCTATTAGAAATACTTTCACTCAAATTTAGTCAAAAAGATGCGTACACATCTCTTTGTGCTGATTATGGAGTTGTTTGTGGTAGAATTAGCGCAAACCAAGGATTTGGTGTTGCAAATGCAAGGGTCTCTATTTTTATACCCTTGGACGATGTTGATGAACAAGATCCTGTAGTATCTGCACTTTACCCATATAAATTAACACAGGACACAAATACGGACGGATACAAGTATAATCTATTCCCAAAAAGAAAACAACACACAGGACACACACCTACAGGTACATTTCCCGACCAAGAAGATATTCTAACAAGAGAGGAAGTACTATATGTTTATGAAAAATACTATAAGTACACTGTAAAGACTAACGACGCTGGTGATTTCATGATATGGGGGGTTCCTGTTGGTAAACAAACAATACATGTAGATGTAGATTTATCAGACATGGGATGTCAGTCATTAGTACCTTATGATTTTATTTATGAGGGTGTTTCTGAAGAAAAGTTTGAAAACAATTATTCATTTAGAAGTAGTTCCGATATTGGAAGTTTACCACAGACATTAACTTTTGAGGAAAGTTTAGAAGTTTATCCTTTTTGGGGTAACGAGGATTTATGTGAAATAGGAATTACAAGAACAGATTATGATTTATCCGAACAAGGTATTAGAATAGAACCATATTCGATCATGATGGGTGGAGTCTTTACTGATTCAGGAAAGGATTCGGTAAGAGTTCAATGTAATGTTGATAACCAAATGGGCGAAAAGTGTGCTCTCACGACAGGTGAGGGAGATATTGAGACTATTAGATTTACGGGACAATATGAAGAAAATGATGATGGAACACCAAACTACGAAAGACCATTATTAGAAGCACTACAGTTAGATTCTCAGATAGATAAAGAAGGTAATTTCTTTTTCAGGGTTCCTATGAATATGGGATATAGAATTACAAATGAATTCGGTGAATTAGTAGAGACTAAAGATACCCAAAGAGGAATACCAACAAGAGGAACATATAGGTTTAGACTATCGTTACAAAATGATAATGGTGCGAGAAAACAATACAGAGGAAAATACTTAATACCTCAAATAAAAGAGCATCAATTAGGTCCGACTGATTATCCTTATACGGATCAAAAATCCTACGCGTTTTCTACCGATTTAGATGATTATCCGACAGATGCGATGGATGATATTACGGGAATTAATAATAACGGATTCTCAAATGATATGTTCTACTCGTTTAGATATAATCGAGTTTATACGGTTTCATCATTCATTAATCAATACAATAATAAAGGATGGTGGGAGAAGAATTTCTCATTATTCACAAAAGATAAGAATGAATCTTTTATTGGTATTAAGGAAATACAACCATCTATTGAGGAGGATTGTGCTAATAATAATGAGTATTTCCCAATAAATGATGCGGTAAGTAATTTCAAGTTTAAATTCTTAATAATTATAATTTTAAATTTCTTAGAAAGACTTTATCTATTAATTACCCAATATGCTATAGATTTTATTGTTGAATTTTTATTTGATTTAGCCGAATTATTTAAATCGGTTAATGTTAAAATTCCCGTTATTAAAAAGAGAATTTATATATTTCCAAAGACGGCGAGGAGAGTAGCGGAGGCGGCAAAAAAAGTACAAGTGGCGACTGTAAGACGGATAGGTTTAGTTAATTACCCCGACTGTTATGAATGTAATACTACTCCTGGTACTGATGACCAATCTCCAGGAGGTCAAGAAAATACGTATGAGTACATCGATGTGGATGAAGGGGATGAATTGGATTTCATTAATGCTACGGGAGATTATTCAGACTCTACACCATCAACACCAATTGTGACATCACTTAGTTGTGTCCATAACTATGATCCTAACTCTCCACCTTCGAACCCACCTACTTTAACAATCAACATAGCGGGATTATCAGAAATAAAAAATTATATTATAAGGTACATAACTGTTGCGGAGATTCCCGAAATACCTGAAGTAACGGCCACTCAACAAAATATAGATGATGGAGATTTTACTGCAATCGACGGACCACAGAATGGTGCACCCGCAACGGACCTAACAGATATAATGGTTGTGTTTGTCCCCGCAGTTCCTCCAATATACGAATATAAGTTTATTGGGTATGCAAGTGCGTTCCCATTGGATAGTATAACAAATGACTTTATTGATTTAGCGAATCAGATACATGATGAGGTTTATGATGCGAACAATTTACAAGATAATGACCCATTACCAACTTCTGTTAGTGGGACAGCACTTCTATCAACAGGAGTTATTAGTATAAGTGCGGTATACTTCGTTTCTGAGTTGGTACAAACTTCTTCAGGAGTGAATCCACCCTCTGAGGCTGGTTGTGAGAAGTATGATACTATATATGACCCTGATGGTGGGATGAGACTAAAGGCGTACATAAATAACGCGGCAGGAACTCTTACATATGACGACTTTAAGGAGGATCCTGACAACTATGAGGACTATCCTGATATTTTCTATGATGGTAATGAAGACCCTTGTGATCCACCATTAGAAATTCCAGATATCATTGCATCATTCAGTCGAAGTGCGGAAAATCACTACCTTGGGACTAATTGGGTAAATGATAAGTGGCCAAGAAGACTTTCACTACAACAAGGTTGGGGTAGTATTCTTGGGGTAGATGCTGAAGATAGAGACGCAACCGCCTCTGGATATTCTGAGTTTGCTGATGGACAATACGCACTTGTTCCTGCCGCAGGTAAGAATAGGAAATTAATTATGAACTACTCAAGAAGAAAACTACTCGGTAAACTAATGTGTGCGGGGATAACTTCATATAGTTTTGGTAATAGTTGGTTAAATGGTTCACTATATTTCTTCCAATTCAGAAGAAGAAAGGGTGGTAGTAATGCAAGGTATTGTAAAGATTTAATTGAGAGAATATCTGATGATAATGGTATTCATTACTACTATAGATCAACACCATACCATAATGGTAATTTTATTGGACAGGTTGGAGAAAGTGGATATGGGGAAATACTGTTTCCTACCACTATAATAGATTTGGGTCCAAGAAACATGTTTATAAAAGAAATATGTGTAGATCCAGAATTAGATGTTAATTGTTCGGTATCTAAAAGTATAGGTACCACATCATACCAAGACATTAACGACTTAATGGAATACATTATTGCATCTAAAGAGGTTAAAGAGCAAGGTAAATTAAAAGTTCAAGACCTTTTTGATAGAAGGGGTGGGGGTAAAATCGATGGAGATATTGCCCAACTACTTAATTTTAATTCTCAAATGGGTATATATGGATATAACGATGAGGACGAAGAGAGTCCTTATTACTCACCAAATCAACAACTTTTTGATGGTTTTGGTCCCGTTGGTATTGATTATACTTTTTCCGAAGACGATGAGGATACAGAAATTGTTGAAAAAGACGGTACCTTACTTAGGTTATGTATAAACTCTGCAGGAAACTTGACAGAGACCGCTCAAGAAGTACCGTACTATAAATGGGACAAGGAAGGTCCTGGGTTCGGATCCAACGGTGGAGACTCAGAAAAACAAGAATGGAGTTTAGGAACGATACATACTACAAAATATCAAGGAGGTTGGACTTATCCAGGATTAATGAATCCAGTACCCAGTGGTGTGAACGAACCAACAGGTACAACAGAAAATATAAACACTAATTATTTTGATGGTACTATGTTACCACCAATAAGGGACTGTGACCATAATAATTACGCATCAAACCAAATACCATTAGGTGGACCATTCTTCTTTTACTTTGGTTTAAGAACAGGAAAATCTTCGTGGAATAAATTCGTTAAAAACTTTGGTCCATTATGATAAAAAAGAAAATTGTAGCACCGAGTAAACGATATAAAAAGGCGGAATCCGAGGATTTAACTTTAAGAATAAATTTTGAAGAAGATAAGAGTTTATTAAGAGAAGGTGATAAAAATATAGTATTAGATATTGCTGAACTTTATAGAAAGGAACGTAATGAAAGTACCAAATATAGAATTTACGGTAAGATGAACATGGTATTCAGAAACACCTATAGTGGAACGACTACCTATGAACCTTTACTAAATAATCTTTATGTTATTGGTGATGGTCTTGATGGAGATTTTACGGGTTATTTACCATATAATGAATTTGCATTTATTAGAAATGATTATGTTAGGGAAATATCCATCCCAACAGGAAGTACAATGGGTACTTATAGTCCGAATATATTTATAACAGGGGATACAACACATAGGGTAATAAATGAGATAGAGTCCGCATCTACAAATTGGAATGTGTTTCTATCCTATGTCTACGATAAAGATCCAACACACCAAATGAAATATACTCTATCGGGTGATACCGAGTATAGTTTCACAGCATCTAATGGGGTGCCATTTAGAGTTAACGAATACCCTAATTATTATGAACTTATAAGTCCAATACCCCATAACATGAAACAGGGGGAATACGTAATAGTCTCAGGAACTTCAATAAGTAGTGGTACTGAATTGGATAGAATATTTCCAATATCTTCAGTAGGTAATGAAATATTTGACTCTGAGAAATACGTTCTAATTATACAAAAGACAGCATTATCTAGTTCTCAAACAATGAGTGGAGTTGTTTTTGGTAAACGATGTATAGACAAATTAAGAATGTCGGGAACAACGTCTGAGTATTATGTACATAAACATAAAATACTCACAAATACTGACGACTGTATAATAGATAGGACAGGTTTTGAAACACCTGTTTTTGAAATAGAAAGAAAATTGCAGTTTGAGACCGCAGACAATAGAAATGATGTATATACGGTACAAAATAGACCTGAAACGGTCCTATTTCACTTTAAAGATGAGATAGATATAAATGGTTTAACAAATAATTTAGGATATACAATAACCGACGCGTACGTAACAAAGGTTTTTAAAAATGGTAACGGATATTTCCAATATCCCCCAAGACATGGATATAAATTTCATTTTCATAATAATTGGGTAGATAATCATTTTGATAGAACATTTGCGGGATCAGATTCAGGTCTCCAATCAACTAATTTTACTAACAGTGGAGTTACATTTACTCAGGGTACTGAACTTCAAAAAGGTGACGATATTTTAGGGGCATTTGTGGAGTATAATAAGGAAGATTTTAAAGAAATAATACTATCTGAGTCGTTTCATAAATACACTATTGATTTTAATATTTTTGATCACGGACAAATAAATCCAAATGCAGGATCGACTGTGACAAATCCTTTAGGATTATACTACCAACCCCATCAAAGAGTTAAATTAAGAGAATTATCACCATATGTGGAGACCGCAAACACGGATCAAATATATGGACTACCAGAAAATTCCGTTTACGATGACTACAGAGTTTTATGGAAATGGAGAGATTTATATGATCACGGTTATATCGATCCTGACGGATTTGGTACAAACCACCCATTTACAAACGGACAACATTACGTCAAATCTGACATAAACTTTTACCTTAGAAACGAAGAGACCTTTATGAATAAAAAAGACGGTCTTACTAATTTCAGCGAGGATAATGACGGAATTTGTTAGATGAAAATTAGAATTAATCAAAATAATAGGAACTTATTAATTAATAAGGAACAGAACTTTAAAACTGACGCGGGATGGGACGAGAATTTCCAATCGTATGAAGACGAGGTTTTAAGAGACATTATTAATCCTGTTGAAAATTATGAAACTAACAGATATATACATAAACCATATATATCTGGTATAGGTTTACCACCACCTTCAAACGGGGCGGATGAGGCTGACGATGCAAACAACGCGACAGACTCGGCATCGTTATTTACAACCACAGTTAATACTGTGGAACAGACAGATATATGGTTTCATTTCTATTTTAAAGATCCATCAGATAACTACACTTTAGATTACAATAATGTGGGTCTAACACAAACGGATAAATTAATGGCAAACCTAAAATATAGTTTTTTTAGGTTAGAGTTTTACAAAACACCGAACAATGAACCACCTAATAGATCTAATAGAAGATTGGTTTTTGCAAAAAACTTAGCACCCGCAGTTGGGGAAAGAGTGACTTTTACAAATAAGTTTGAAAAAATTTATGTACCTGTATTCTTTGGTTCAAGCATGAGAAACAAAGAGAATATGTATCTTTTTTGGTTCCATGATGATACTGTTTTAGAAGAGACGGAACTTACGGGAACTACTTTCTTCATGTCAGCAAAGTTTTATAATTCCTTTGATGGTAGTAAAGTACCATTTGCAAATAAAGAAATAACTACCACCTCCACTATCGTTGAAGAACAGGATATGTACTTCCAAGTGGAAATGGATAGGACCAACACACCCACATACCATTATACTATTTCAGAATACGACGGAACCTCATCACCTTATAGTTCGAATCGAAAAGGTATGAGCGGAGACCCCATAAAGTTTTATGAGATTCCATTACCAACAGTAGATAGTGGTGATCCATTAGCACCTACAACACCGGTAGGACCTGCAGACCCTAATACTTCAACTGATTAAATGATGGACAAAAATTATTATAAAATATTAAGATCGATTACGGGTACAACATATCACTTACCAATATACTTGGATAGTAAAGGTTATGAGATGGGTGGAATGGTTGGATTTGAAGGGGATATTGAACAGGTTGAACAAATAACAAATTTTAATTACCAACATACTAGTGGAAACACAATTAGGTTGTATAACTCAGTCAATAGGGATGTGTTAAGGATAATTAAAAACGAAGATTTTTCTATTGATTGGGGTGACGGTACTGTAGACACTATTGGTGTGGGTATGGGTAATAATTTAGAATTTAAACAACATACATTTCCTTCTTCAGGTACTTATAATGTGTCTATTGGTTTAAGTAATAATTGGGCTCAGAAAAAAATAACTAAAAAAATTACAGTACCTAAAAACACAACAGTAACTAACCCTAATGGGTCATTTGGTCCGTTCACGTTACCATATACTACGGGAGTTACAATCACCCAAAACTATATAAACGACTTAGATTATGTCGAGAAAGACTCAGACGGTCCAATATATTTTGCGGCTAAAGGGAGAAGTAGAATAAGTGAACTAAAGAGATACGGTGAAAGTACTTACCAAGGCACAACAATAGGTACAGACGGTGTAGGTAGTTATACGGGGTATACAATAGATAATTTATCATATAAAGATTATGATGATGGAATAACAACAATAACAGGGACAACAAGTGATTATGAAAAAGAAGAGGTTTTTAATGAGATGTTAACAAGGAACGAACATTTCATCGGTTTTATTGACGAACCAACTATTTTTTCTGATGTATTTGTTGAAAGAGGTAAGCAAGGAGTCTTAGAAATGAACCTAAGATTAGGAGAAATTGACAACGTAGGTGAAATAGATATCTACGGAAATGGATTTTTCCAAGTTAAAAAACAATAGAATAATATTTATTAATTAAAAGGATATGGCAGTAGGTAGTTATGGAACAGTAAGACCGGCAGATGTGTCACCATCAGACGTAGAAATTTTCTATCATTACGTCTCGGGGAGAACGTCGTCCGCACCTGTACAATTTAAAAAATTAAATTCAGAAGATATATTAACACCTATCTATCACAATTCAGATACGACGGATGCACCGAACGCACCTGATACGGAAATTTTAGGTGGACTATACAATCTAAAGTTAGATACGGCGGACTTCGATGAATTAGGTATATATACCTTACATCTTAGACCTAAACAAATAAGAACCTCCATAACCGACTGTGGGGTGTTAGCAGCACTACCATCGGTAAGAGGAATTATAATAGATTTAAGTAATGTACCGTCAACAGATAGAAATAAATTCAACCCTCAAGGGTTAGTTGGATACAGAATAGAGTATTTGAATAACGATGGAAGTAAAACCCCTAACTTTTACAGGGTTGTTACATCTTCATTCTATTGTACTCCAATTACGTCAAACCTGACAAGTACAACTCAAAAGGCAATAAGATATCAATATACAGATCAAGCGACTAATTTGTTGTTTTTAACGGTAACTCCGTCATCTGCACCATCTAATAGACCGAATACAGTTCCTTTTATTGGGGAACCGTCTCAAAACATAGTTTTATCAAATACATTTTTTAACCCAACAACGATTGAGGTTGATATGGTAGAACACGATGAGACAACATTGGCTTACGCGTTCTACGGTAACCAAACAAAATCTATTTCTGATGGAATATACACGATATACACTGCGGAAAACAATATCTACAAACAATTTAACTTGTTTGAGGTGAGAGATGAGTTCAACGAAACACTTTACGAGGTTAGAGAAGAGAGGGACGAAATCGATGAAACTAAAAACTTTGATGATATCACTGAATAATGGCGAAAAGAAAAGTTCCAAGTCAATCTGCGAGTGGAGGGGATACCTTTAATGACAACTTAGTTGGTAATCAAATTACCAATGGGTCAAGTCAGTTGACTGCCACAAACTTTTCAATAGATAAGACAATACCACAAAGAGATACTAAGAGTTTTACATCCGTACCTTTTTCTGATTTTTTAACAATTGAAGATCTTAAAGAAGAAACTAATGCACCTAAAACAAAATCAGATAGATCTGTAAAGAAAGAAGGTAAAGTAAAGTTCAGGGAGAACAAAGACGCGGGTTCTAAGACACTATTTGGGTCTTTAAGTAAAAGACTATCATCTTCAGTTAATAATATAGTAGAACAGTTCCCTGCGGGTTTCTTTATTGACAAAGATACCCCTATATCATTTTCACAGTACACTGCGGAGAATATTACTTACGATCTTAAGGCAAGAACAACAACTTTTAAGTTTGAAAGATCAAAAATATTCAATCCATTAGACGTAGTACTTGAAAAACCTTTAAGTAATGTAAGTCCTGATGTTAATAACGAATTTAAAAACTTCTTTGAGAATTATTCTAAGTACTCCCTTATTATTGATGAGGTTGAGTATGAGATATTAACATATACAAAGGCGGGTAACGACGGACTTATTACGTTAAAAGTTAAAGGAAAACCTTTTATTGGTAACACATACAGTGAGAGTTTCTTAATTAGACCAATTAATCAGACAGTAGAAGAGTTTTTCGGAAGTTTAAATGAGTTAGAAAGTTTAATATTAGATAGAGAATCTACACCTAAGTACACCGCTGAGTTTAAACTACCAAAAGATTCCTTAGATGGTTCTAAAACAGAAACTACAACAACTAAAATTAGTTGGCCATTATTCAAAGATGGTTGGAACATAAAGATCGGTGGTACTGAATATATTGGATACTTAGAAAGTTTAAAATCTATAGGTGATGAAGTCGATCAATACAAGTCTAACTTAATATCAAGATTTTTAACAACTGCATCACTAAATGAATTCGATACTGAAGATCAAAGAATGTCTTCGATGTTTCAGATTTATGGTAGTGGTTTTGATTCTGTAAAGAAATTTATAGACAACATAGCATACATGAGAAATGTAAGTTATGATAAGATTAATAACATTCCCGACGTATTATTAAAGAATCTCTCAAACACACTTGGATTAGATTCTGTAAACCTATTTGATGAGAAATCATTGGACGATACACTTTATTCAAGAGTGGATAGTCAGTTCGAAGGTAATAACCTTGGAATGAATATGGTTGAAGCGGAGGCGGAATTCTATAGAAGATTAGTTATTAATCTTGTAAGAATATATAAATCTAAAGGTACAAGAAAATCTATTGAGTTCTTTTTAAGGTTTATTGGTGCACCTGAACCATTAATAAAAATTAACGAACATGTATACAAATATGACGACGTTAAGAAGGTTTCTTCAGACATCGATGATGACATTTATGATTTAACTCAATTAGAAAAAACGTTTACTGTCGGTCAGATAAATTTTAATGAAACACCATCGTTTACCTATGAAGGGATAACCACTACTGGATCAACTACATATCAAGTAGATGAATACCCAATAGTATTAACGGGTGTAACAAAATACGGGGATGTACAAAAAATTGTAAGTGAGAATAATGACGTATTCTTCCAAAAAGGTTCAGGTTGGTATGAGATATCCTTACAACATAGGTCATCGACCGAATTAGATGTTGAGAATTCCAACTTACTGTCTAACCCTAAGATTATAAAAACAAAAAATAAGGACTACACTTATGGTGAGGACTATTTTGATTTATATAGACAATTTTACGGATTAGATTACGGACACGAATTACACAATACGATTGATAACGAAAAGACAGAGTTACTGTCGGATGTAGACTCAAAAACTTTAAATAGAAAAAACATACAAATCTACTTGTCATCTGCACAAGGTATTGATTATGATGTGTATAAAAAGTCTAGAGATTTAGAGGTAAGTTTTGGATTAAAAACTCTCCAACCACAAACAGGTTTTACGTTTGCGGAATACATGGATAATGTATTAAACGAACAAATACGTAATTCACATGTCGTTAAGTATCAAAAATCATACATTCAATTAGAGGATGTGTATTGGGGGTATTTAGAAAAGGTAGGGACACCATATAGTTTCCCAACGGTTAATGAATTCATAAACAGAATGAGTCCACATTGGGTGGAGATTGTGGAACAGTTTGTTCCAGCAACAACCCTATGGACGGGTGGTAATATTTTAGAAAATAGTCGTATTGGGAGATCTAAACACGATTATTTAAAACCATGTACCATTGAACAAGTTGAAGATAATCTATTTCCTAAATTAGGTTTTGAACATTCCATAGAGGAAGATTTAGAAGTTTACTTTTTAGGGGATAAAGACTTATTTAGAGGATTAACGGTAGTAAGTGGGGTAACTTATGTATTAAAGATAGTTTTAATGGGTGAGGTGTATACCGCATCTTCTCCGATTACACTTACCGGTGGTCAACTATTCGATCCATTTGTATCTACTTCTGATTGTACAACAATTAATGAGGTTGTTTTTGATAGTGGGGAGACTTTTGACGGATCAAAACATTTACCCTTATTATGTGATTTTAAGTGTAATTTAAATCCTGACAGAGATGTATTAGATCCATTATGGATTAATGCGGTCGATAGTATATTTTCTCAAATAAATGAAAAATACTTCACCAAAACAGCGTACACAGGTTATGACACAATTAGTAACCATGCTGGTGGTGAAGGATATGAAAGAATAACGGGTAACACAGAAACAAGTGATGAAAATCAAAACATAGAGGGTGGATTTAATTCTGAACTATCAACCAACGGAGAAAACTACGGATATGAAAATGTCCCTATAGTTTCTCATGAGATTTTTACCGATAGTGATGGTATTGAAAAAATAAGAATTACACCATTCACGTATGATACACAATTGTATATCTCAAACCCTGGTGATCCATACGGTGACGCATACATACCCGCGGATTTAGATTGTTTAGATTTAAGTACGTTTGATTTTTATTGGGAGTCAACATATCTAACGGGAACTACGGAATGTGACCCTAAGGTTAAAGTTTACGGACCAAATACTTTCTATACATTACCTGAAGATGAGGACGATTGTATCCTAATGGAGGATGTCTATTTCGAAGTGTCGGGTGTTACATTTGGTAATGAAGATACTATAGATGATGGAGACCCATGTACTGATTGTCCACCATATAATACATCTTGGCCGTTAAACATATTCATAGATTGTGTTGGTGGGTATAATGAATCAATTAGTGGACATACGTATACAGTTGATCATATTTCAGGATGTACGTTTGTTGTTAATAATGTTAGAGAAAATGATGTCATTGACATCTCAATAACAGATGCGGCAAATTGCGATCAAAAAATAAGAATAGAGGGATTACAACAAAAGTTTGAATGGGACCCTGTAGATGGTGACGATGTTACTACATCAAGAAGTCATTATTTAGAATACTCATTTGATACTTATGCTGATGGGGATAACCCCGATAGTAGTGAACCTCTTAATAGTCAATCTGGTATTACTTTCTGTGATAATTATTCAGGATATACTATACAACCTATCGTACAATATAGACCTACGTTTGATTATGGTCTGAGACAAAACACTAAAGTTATAAAAGTAAATAATGGCGTTATACTTGACGAAAATACAACTTGGGATCAAATACAAACCTATTTAGATGATAATACTTTAGAAAAAATAAACATTGAAAATGTTGTAATAGGTGATCAACTACTTTCAGGGGTATATAAAGATTGCCCTTTCTCATCTCAAGATTATAACGACGCGGTTATTAGTGGTTATTCGTTCTCTTATGATTACAAGGTCGTAACAGTTGAAAATAAAGACTGTTTAGGTTCCACTAAAATTAACAAGATAAATGAAAGATTTAGTTTTTTACCTAATACTAGATTATGGGTAATGACTAAAACAATGGAAGACGGAAGTCAGGGGGATAATTGGAGATTTATTGAAAAGTATCCTGAAGAATTATATCCAAGACCTGATGATCCTACAGACCCTTGTTGTACTTATCAAGTTGGTTACTACGAAAGAGGAGATTATATTTTTAACGAACACGGTTTTCCTATTGAAGTACTCAAGGTCGATTTAGACTACTGTGCAAGAGATTTGTTCTACCATTTAAATGTCACACAGAAAACAGATGCTAACGTTAGTTGTACTGAAGTAATATTATTTAATGGTGATTCTGAGGACTGTATATTAGTTGGACATGACGAACAGAAGTTCGAAAACATGGACATGAAAATGCAACAATACTTCCAAGACAAGTTAGATTGTTCTGACATGCCGGACATAGATGACATTGAGAGGGATTTAACAGGATTAGATGATTGTAACACATTAAATGCATTTAAAATTAAACACTTTGACACTGGAGAGATAAGATATACCGAAATAAACGATGACTTTGATATAGGAGATACGGTAAATATTGAATTTATTTACAGTGGTTCTTACAACGAAGAAATTAACTCAATTCAGAAACTATCACCGGGACAAAATTGTTGGGTTGTGATCTCTAAAGTTTATGCTAATGTCATTGAATATTTGGCATCGGGTCCATGTGATGATGTTAGACGACCAGGTCCAAGTGCTACCCCAACAAGTACACCAACACCAACACCAACAAGTACTCCAACGAGTACTCCGACTAGTACCCCAACACCAACACCAACGAGTACACCTACAAGTACTCC
>ENA-UZWT01007912-UZWT01007912.1-metagenome-genome-assembly--contig:-Day-1-50m-contig-7912_pt1 | contig 19310 bp, 24 predicted proteins | sample MGYA00260338_ERZ794898 | MGnify/ENA metagenome assembly ERZ794898 | reverse complement strand
AGACTCGCTAGTTTGCTAACACCCTTAATACCAAAGCTACTAGAAATAGCTATGAACAATAAATACTGATACCACTCAGGTAACTGTGCTAAAGCCTGGAAGCCATCCTCAACACGAATAACAATATCAGGATCTCCTACAACTATGGAATAGCCTATCATGAATATAGGGATCGACAAAACTATAGTCCAAAATTCGTCACGCCATGAATTTTGAGTAGCATCAACAGCTTTAGATTCCCACTCAGCATCGTTCTCAATGACTTTGATCTTTGCCTTATGCTTTGCTTGCTTCTCTTCTGCTTTGTTCTTCATGTAGCCACCTGCTAACTTGGCTACTGGTGCAATTAAATTCATCCACATGGTTATGTTCTCCTGTTACAAGGGCATGGCTAGTGCATCAAGTGCGCGCCAAATATCATCATACTCCGTTTTGGCAGTATCCCAATTAGACTTAATCTCATTTACATCCTCAACAACTAGTTCAGCCTTTGCAACAATAGCTCTCATGGTTTCAATATCTTTATCTAGCTTAGATACGCTTGTAGTGATCTCTAAGAGCCTTTCTTGTTGAGAGGATATAGTTGTTAGGTTTGTGCCTAACGCGGCTAATTTTGCGCTTAATTGGCTTATATCGTTGTCTTTAAGCTGCTGTTCTATCAGTTGTATAGATTCGTGCAAAGGTGTTACGTCAGGAACTTGCACCGACTCGACTGCTTCTAGTCTTCCGTAAAGGCTACTAGCCGCCCAAATAAAAGAGCCTATTGTTGTAGCTAGTGAAAAGACTACAGCAATATAAATGCCTTTTAGCTTAACGCCACCGATTGATAATTCTGTATCTGCTAAACTCATTCGCACTCCATCTCAAAGAAACAATCGTAACCCATACCTACGGGTGATGTTTTATAGAACTCTGATTCTGTACCAAGTGCAAGAATATCTGCTTCACTGTAGTACAAGTTCAACCCAAAACCCTCATCACTGTTCAGCATAACAGCAGTCAGGTTTCTAGTTGTGTTGTAGCCCATAGCTACCCATTGCTGATTAGAATCATAGAAGATATTTACGTCATCAGCAGTAGTGTTTTTGTCTTGTATGCTTTGCTGTAGAAAGTCTGCGGCTTCATCGTTATTAGCTACGGCTAAGTAGGCAGATGCTTCGTTAGCTGATGTTTCAATCTGATCAACACTGGTGTTGTATGTGTCTACATCTTCTTGATCGATAGTAAGCATATCTTGATTATCAACTATGAACGTCTGTAATTCTTCTTTTTGACTAGGAGTTGCGGCTGTTTCTGCTTTTTCAGCTACTTGCTGAACTGCGATCATGTCAACAACAACTTCAGTAAAAGTAGTTATAGCAGTGTCCATATCTTCTAAAGAATCGATAGCCATATCATTTAGCACATCGCGCACGTTACCATAAGGCTGATAGGTATTCATGTTAGATAGGGCAGAATTATAGGCTTCAACCTGCTCTTCTGATATGTGTGCTGTACTAGATAGAGTGCCATCAGATAAACCGCCACCAATGTGCGCGTACTCGCTTGCTGCACCAACTAGCTTAACGCCAGTATCTATCTGATCGACAATAGCAGAACTACTGTCAATCAGGTTATCTAACTCATTGCTTTGTACTGCGGTACTTATCGCTAATAGAAATGCTATCTTCTTCCACATCTTCGCTCACCTTGCCTATTTGGAGAATGCCGTCATAGTATTTACGGCTTTTTTTGTAATCAGGAATATATAATTTTGGGTTCTGCTTTATTAGCATTAAACCCCGCTTCCCCGCTACTAATCTCCCATTGCTAATGAACGGGCATGGTGAACCCGCTAACAACATTGACTTATAAACTTCTTCACTTTGGCAAAGCATAGACACTGCCGCCACTTTTAATCCAAGAGCAGATAGCATTCTGGAATACTTTAATCTAGTGCAGTCTACGTCTAGCTCATAACCACCGCTAGAGAATCCAACCGCCACTGTTTGTAATGAACCTGCTGTGCCTTTAAGACAAGTGTCAGAGCCGTTAGACATAAAGGTTGGGCTTATAGCAGAGCCTACTGGTATTTCGCTTGATGAACCTGCGCCATTGTAGGTGTTGCTAGTTGATGTATCTGTTGTTTTATTATTACTATTAGTAACAGAGTTTTCACCATGATAAGTGTTTAAGCTACCCTCTTGTTCATTGGCTATAGCTACTGATGCAAATAGCCATAGGATAGCTATTCTTTTCACTGCCTTTCCTGCTCCATCCATGCTTTCATTTGCATTACGTTCTCATCAATGCGAGCAACTCTAACCTGAAGATCACGTTGCCTGTCATCTAGCTGTGCAACCGTTTGTTCTACCTGGGAAATGTCTTTAGCGTTTTGACTAACGCCAACCTCAACCTCTGTGAACGCGCCCATTACATTAATAGCATGTACTGCTAACAATACGAACAAGGTAATCGGTACATTTTTGCTTAGATGCCAGTCTTCCATTATTCTTCCTCAGTGAGGCTCTCTTTGATAGAATTAGTGTACGCAGAAATTAGTACGTTAAGTTCTTGTGTACGCATATTAAGTTCATTTAAGTCATTATTTAAAGCTGTAATTCTTTTTACTTGTAGAATTTGTGCTTCATCTAAATCTTCTTCAGTGTAAGTTTTATCACCTATGGTAAGCATAATTATCCCCTATGCAAAAACAGCAGCGCAAACTGCCTGTACGTTGGTAGGCTCAGAACTGTAGTCGTCACCTTGGTTTATTACATGACGGTGATAATTGCTAGAAATTACTTCACCATCTTCTATAATTTTTGTAGCTGTTCGTACCTGTACTGACGTTACAGTGTTACCCTCTTCGTCTTGTCCAGTTATTACTTCAATTTTGTCTGCTGATTTTTCTTTAGTCAAGCTCATTTTGTTTTCCATTTAGTCCGTGCCTAGAATCCACTAGGTATAATTATAATGTAGTGTATGAACCACTAATCATGAAGTCGCTTATGCTGTTGTTTGTTATCTCTGTCATAAGAACAGCAGTCTTTGAGCTACCTTTTCTAACTGAAATATAGGTACTCCCATTACTAACGTATCCACTAACGGATCTATCAGCTTCGTCAAAAGTGAATAAATCAGTATATGAAATAGTTATAGGGGCGTGTCTACCTGCCGTAAACGGCAATCCGCTTATGCGAAATTCCCCTGTTAAAGTTTGGTTAGTTGCTACAACATTGGTTATGTAAGCATTAAAATATACTAACCTGCCTACTTTTGTGTACTGCGTTGCTGCTGAACTATAACTTAAACTAGTGGAGCTATTATTAGATCCATATAAATTAGGTGTCCATGTACCTATCTCATAGTCATTTAAAACATTATCAGTTGATGTATCATTTAAACCTGTACCAAGTCTTATTCCGCTTGGAACAGTAAGTTTACCATTCGCATTTAATTTTATAGAATCATATTGATCAGTAGTAGTTCTTAAAACTAATGACCTGTCTGTTCTAGGTGCTAATATTTCAACAGTACCTTGACCAGAGCTAAACTCTAATGTTGAAGTATGCACGGGACTATAAATACGCGCACTATTTTCAACAATCAGAGCATTATCACTAGTATTGAATGCCGACAATATAGTTGTTCCATCTGCATTGACTTGCAAGTTAGTATATATGATATTTGCATTGGATGTTTGTCTTCGTACTGAAAAAGTTGCATCTTCGTGATCTAGTGTTAATGCAAAGTCATCGTAGTGCCAGCCAAAATCTGCAAGTCTTGTTCCATTATCGTTTTCTATACAAAAAGTGTCATGGTATCCATTTTCTTTTACGTGTAATTTTCTACTTGCCCCAGTAGTATTAATCCCTACATTACCTGCACTACTAATTCGCATGCTTTCATTTAAAACTGTAGAGTTTGCAGAAGTACCCCCAAAAATAAAATTCCCATGATCGGCATTAGCAAAAGTATCCTGGAACATGGTTATTTCAGTTGATGTCATTGTTGCATCTGTTTTACTCAACGTACCAGCGTTGTCGTAATAAGAATTACTATGTATTGTTCCTATTCTTGGGGTATGACTAGTACTTAATGCAATAGAAGAAGTATTGTCTGCATTATTCTGCCCATAAAAAACTGTTTGAGCTGCAGATTCACCAACATCTGTACCTACTGTAAATTCACCTGTAGGATTTTCAGTATTTATACCCACTTTACCTTCTGAGGTAATACGCATGTATTCATTATTGTTATCACCAAACGCAAGCGCATTGCCAGTCTTGTATTTTAAACTCCATACAGGATTAGCAGAAGCAAGATCATCGCATTCTATTGTTAAATTTCCATTAGCCGAATTTGACACTCTAAACAATCTTTTATTTGTACCAGAAGAATCTGGGTCTGCAACATGCAGCATTGCTGAAGCAACAGTAGTACCTATCATTACATACCCGCCACTTCTTATACGCATAGCTTCATTGCCTACTGGCGAGAAGGTCAAATTACTAGCAGGTTGCGTAGTACCTAAGTCTAAATAGCGTAGGTCTATATCATCATCAGGAGAACCATGTACTTCTAAGTAACCATCATTGCCCGCAGCTGATAATAATAGCCTTGCTGTCGGATTTGGGGCATCATCATTATCATCATCAAATTCGTTAGTGACTGTTAAGTCTAAATTGCTATTAACACTGCCTTTACAATGTAAAATAGAATCAGGTGTATTAGTTCCTATTCCTACTTTATTATCTCGTGTAATATTAAGTGTAGTAGTTGCTTTTTGTTCTGCTAAAGTATCTTGGTCGTCTTGACTGGTATCCCAAACACCTAATCCTAAATAATTTGCATCGTCAGATTGACCGTCACCATCATAAATAATACCCGCTTTAGCATCGTCAGAATCTGTATTGCTTGGATTTTCCTCAGAAAACAATAACGCAGGTTTCCCGTCACCAGTGCTTGTGCCAGTGTCGCTTGAAATCATAATGTCTCCACCGTGTACATGGAGTTTATGATGAGGTGTGTTAGTTGCTATACCTACATTGGTTGTTTCATCTTTAACAACAATAACAGGATCAGCAGTGTCTGAGTCGTAGAAATTAAGGTCTCCATCTGCATTGACACCTATTGCCCACTGCTCAGAACCTCCGTTTTCTTGCAGCATGATGCCTTTATCATTGCCATCACACTTAATGCCAACTGTGGCATCTTGACTTACAGTAGAGCTTTCAGTGTTTCCAACTGTTAAAGTATTTTCAGGCGTAAGCGTAGCCAACCCAAGAGAGGCTGCGCTAGAATCCCAAAAAAACTTGACATCTGTTCCAGTGCTTTCATAAAAGCCAATGTCACCGTTACCAGATAAAGTTGCTCTAGTAAGTGTATTTGTAAGCGCATGTTCTGTTTTAAATACAAAACCGCCGAAATCATCGTCTTGTGTGCTTGTAATTACTAGATCAGTATCATTTACAAACAATTTTCCTGCTTCGTTACCTGGTGAAGGGTAGCTTTTTGTTAAAATAAGTGGTGTAACCCCGCCATCTGTATTTAATGCAGTTTGACCATTAATTAAGCACTGATTAAGTGTTGTAAACCCTGTAAATTCTGTGTTGCCTGATACATCTAAATTAGCAACTGTTGCAGTGCCGCTTATTGTAGGGTCAGTTAAAAGACCGTCTGTAACGTCTACTTTAATATCATCTAGCTCTTCTAAAGCAGACTGCACATTAGTTGTTGTTATGTTGTCATTAGGATCTACAGATGTAGATTTTGCTGTATGTGCAAGGCTGACCTCAATAGGTGTACTGCTTATACCTACAGCAGTTGTGTTGCCAGTTATGACTAGTTTAGTTATAGCCATTATCTAGTCACCTCGCCAGTTACTGTAGCCTTACCTTGCAGGATTCTAGTTACTGATGTTTCGTTTGGAGCAGTTCCCTGAAATATTTCAATGTCGTACACATACGCACCAGCTACTATATTCTTTGTTACCTGGTTACTCATGGCAATTTTTACTGTGCCATTTGCATCAAGTTGACTGCCGCTAGTGTCAAAACTGGTTGCACCTGATGCATCTAATTTTTGTCTGAGTTGCGATCTAGCAAAATAACCTGTTAAATTTTTAACGGCATCATTCTCAAAGACTTCAACTGATATTTCAAAATCAGAGCCTTGATCAATTGTAATATCAAACTTTGCAGCGGGCATTTGTGTTCTCCGTTATAGGTATACAGATTATACCATTATATAAAATATGTCAGGGTGCTAACTACAGCTTGTTTAGTTTCTTCCGTTACCATGTTGTTCTACTAATTTAAATCTTGAAATGCAAATTTATGGTATATCTTGTTACCGTCTTCGTCATCTTCGCCAATGTATTCTTGTGCAAATAACTCATGTATGTCCGTTCTTCCTAATAAGCTAGATTGTAATAAGTTCAACGCATTATTAATTTCAGGCATATTCGTGTTTTCAATAGTTACGTCTACTACGTCTATTAACTCGTTATTTTCTATTTTCCTATAGCCTACTTGTATCATAAAGCGTTCTCCACAGTACCGTTTAAGTCATACACATCTAAATCCCAACCACTTACAGAAGAAAGATTATCGACTTGTATTCTAAAAGTAGTTGCCGTAGAGTGCCTACCAAAAAAGTCGTTTATAGTTATATGTTTTGTCTCATTAGCTGAACCAACCAAAGATACGTACTTCGTATTGTAAAAAGTGTTTTGAACCACCCAAGTGTTTACACTAGTAAAGCTATCTACAGAATAAAATATCTCTACGTTATTATAGACAGTGTTGTAGTCAGGGTATTTACTTACTCGTATATAAGTTCTATCGTTAGCTGCATCATAATAAGAACCAATTAAAGTGCCTGAATTAACACCACCTGATGATGTACCAACTTTACCCCTTCCTGCGGATATAATATGTGTTTTATTTCCAGAGACGTAGTACCATCCGTTAAATGAGCTTGGCGAACTAACATAAGTACCATTGCCTAACGAAACGCCTGTAGTATTTTTTGACTTCATTTCACTTCTTATTTGATAAGCAAAGTTTTTCTTTGTTGACGTAGTTGAGTTTCGTACTCTATAACTAAAACGGGCTGTTACATACTGACCTACTTCAGTCCCTGCGGCAGGTATATCGGATGTAATAAGAGTAACAGGCGCGCCAGTCTGCACTGGTATATTGCTTGGGTCTCCGAATGAAAACTTCCCTATACCATCTAACTTAGTACCGTCTGCGGCTACGTCTCTACCATCTATTGTGCCTGTGGCAGTAATATTACCTATGACGTTTGCACCAGAATAAAAATTAGCTTGACCATAGGAAGTTAAGATTTCTGGAACACTAATTGAACCAATTTGCACATACCCTGTCAAAAGTTGCACCTGATAAATCAGCTTTACCTGAAATGTCTTGGTGTGTCTGTAAGGTAACTTTGCAAATCACTAATTTGGCTTTCTGTTATTGAAAGAGCAGCTTGATGTTGCGTGACACTGGTTTGTGTTATGTATGCATCAGGGACATTTGCCCATGTAACAGTTGTGCTTAGATCATTAACTTCTGCACCACCGCCAGAACTTACTTGTGAATCTACATAGGCTTTTATTGACTGCTGTGTAGCTAGTGCTGTATCACTATCAGAAGCCATATCGTCTTCGTCTTTAACTTCGTTGCTAAGATATGTGCCAAGATCAGAAATTTGAGATTCGGTAATACTTAATGCCGTTTCGTGCTGTGTTACGCTAGTTTCAGTTATGTTAGCGTCTGGTACATTAGCCCAAGTAACAGAAGTAGATAGATCATTAGTCTCTGCTGTAAGGTATGTTTGCAGATTACTTATCTGTGACTCTGTAATACTCAACGCGGCTTGATGTTGTGTTACACTAGTTTCTGTTACGTTAGTGTCAGGTACGTTTGCCCAAGTAACAGATGATGTTAAATCATTTACCTCTGGACTTGTGTGCGAGTCTACATAAGCCTTAATTGATTGCTGCGTAGCTAAAGCAGTTGAACTATTAGATGACATATTATCTTCATCTAAAACAGTGTTAGACAGGTATGTAGTAGCATCCACGGAATAGCCACCATTACCATTAGTCTTCATAAAACCTGCTAAAGAAAAGTCACCGTCAACTAGCACATCAGCATGGCTAGTCTCTGATGTTAAGTATGATTGCAAGTTGCTTATTTGACTTTCTGTAATAGTAAGCGCAGATTGATGCTGTGTAACGCTAGATTGAGTTATATATTCATCTGGAACATTATCCCAGGTTACAGCAGTAGATAAGTCGTTTGTTTCTGTAAATGACGTTAAATAGTTTTGCAAATCACTAATTTGACTTTCTGTGATACTAAGTGCAGATTCATGCTGTGTAACACTACTTGCAGTAATGTAAGAGTCAGGCACGTTAGTCCAAGTGACAGAAGTCGTAAGATCATTGACCTCGACTTCTAATTTATCATTGTTCAGGTTAGTAAAGTTAGCATCAACTTCATTGTTAGTTAATGGTGTACCCTTACCTGCTCTTGTTACTATTGTAGCCATTACATAACCCTTTTTATGATACAGATAAACTTATGACCCACGTAACAGATAGCTCTGAATCTGCTGGCTTAGTCAACGTGTCAAATGTAGTACGGCATAACATGTCACTACCCGTGCTACCATTAAATATTCCTGCTTCTGACAAATTGCCAGTAGCATCGCCCGCTTCAAATGTTGCCCTGTAGGTTATTTTAGCTTCGCCTTGCGTAAAAGAATATACTGCTGTAGTTAACTCTTCTCTAGCACCGACAAGTGCGCCTAAATCAGTATCACTTGCTGTAGCTGTTGTGCTATCACTGCCTAGACCCATGAATGACATAGCATCAGTGGTGTTATCTAATATGCGAGAGCCAATGTAATCTAAGCCTGAATTAACTACTAGATTCTTAATTGACCTAGTATCCACGGGATAGCCGTTTTTATCTTTTAAGACAATCTCGACATCACCCCTTAATTTTAAGCCATCTTTAATCATTTTAGTCTAAAAGTCTCTTGTAGTTAGAACATACTCTTCTGCAAAGTAATCAGTCTGTGCGTAGTCTTGCATTTTCATCGAGCCAGAATCACTAAATCCTACGCTGTCTTGCAAGTCTTTTGCGAATGAAGCAACTATAATAATTGCAGCCTTAACATAATATACAAAAGCCGTATGCTTGGCTCTTAGCTCCACAGTTCTAGAAATAGCATCTTCCAGTTGTATTTTTGCTTTTGCTCTTCTGTACTGTATATTAGAAGCAATACCTTGCAGTATTGCCTTAACCTTGATCATGCAAAATCTGCTCTTACGTAAAAGTCTAAAGTCTCATAGACAGTTTCTACAGTATTATCTTGAAAAGTAATCTCTATTTCACCCTCGTAATAACCTTCTGACAAATCAAGGTTTGATCCGCCAAATCTAAACTTAGCTACGCCTACTTCAAGGTCATCACCTGCATCTAAAGATGTTAAAGTGAACAAAGTATTAGTTTTGCCTTTCTCTCTGAATTTGAGCCTAACTGTAGCATCACCACAATTAATTACACTGCCATCATGTGATCGAGTAAGAGTGGCTTGTATAGTTGTAGCTGTATCGTCTTTTACTAAATAATGTACTGTACTCATTTCTCACTCCATAAAATCAAGCTATGCAAATTGTTCTGTGCATGGTCTGCAATTGTATCTTGCAGGGCTTTCCTAGTATAGTTAATGTCGATCATGATACGTACTCCAACGTACCAAACACTCTTCTTACTATGTGAACTCCGCTGTTAGGTGCTTCATATTTAAGCCTAAAAACAGTTTCAGTATTTGTTTTTGGTAGCATAATTTGGAAGTATTCAGTGTCTTCGAAAACTAGATCAGTTGGATCTATAACATCAACAAATGTGCCAGCTGAAACCCATTTGTATTTATGATAGTACACATCATCGCCTTGGCTAAAAAGGTTAAATGTAGCTCTTACAGTTAGTATTGTTTTATTGTTTGTTGAATCATATCTAATGCCAATAATATTGGCTACACCGTTTGCTGCATTTGCGGCATCAGAAACAGCACCTGTATAATCAATTTTTTTTGTTTGATCGCCACCTATAGTTAATATTTGTGAATACTGAAAAAACCCACTCATAGCAGACACTGTTACTGCACCAGAACCAGCTAGTAAAAAAGCCGTAGTAGATTTTGCTTTCATTTGTACGGTAGTTGCACCCTGACCAGCGTATTCTACTTTAGCAGTTATTTTTGGGGTCTTTTCTATTAAGTCAGGAGCTTGCAGTGTAAATTCATCACTATATGTAGGTGTGCTTCCTATACCATTATTGTCACTAAACATAAATGGGTAGACTTCACCAACATCACCTGTAAGCTGATTTACTTGTATAGTATCAGCTGCAATTTTTTCGCCAGTGATTGAATCAGCCGTAATTCTGTCTCCAGTAATCGAATCAGCTGCTATTTCATCAGCAGTAATTGAGCCACTAAGAATTTCGTTAGCTGTAATTGCGTTAGCTGCAATCACATCAGTAGTTATGCTGTCACTAGCTATTTCAGCAGCAGTAATCGACTTAGCTTGTATTTCAGTTGCAGTTATAGATCCTGCTTCAATTTCAGATGCAGTTATTGTATTTGCAGCAATTTTTTCCGCACTGATAGCATCATCTTCTATTTCAACACCAGTTATAGATCCAGCTTTAATAACATTTGCTTGTATAGCATCTACTGCAATTTTTGCGTTAGTTACAGCTTCTGCAGCTAATTTTGTATCGAGAATTGATAGGTCTGCAATTGTATCTGAAGTAACAGCACCTGTACTTAATTGTAGCTCCGTAATGCCACCATTTGATATTGTAAGCTCTCCATCGTCATTTGTGTCTAAAGTAACCCCATCTAATTCGATACGATCAGCATTTAGAGTGCCTGTAGTTATAGTATCTGCATCAATACTGCTTATTTTAGCGTATGTAATAGATCCGTCAGCTAATTGATTTGTCTGTATAGACCCGTCAATAATTAGATCACCAGTGAAAAAGTTATTATCTGCAACCCATGCACCAGTTACTGCGTCATATGTCCAAGCATTAACCGTATTAGGTGTGACAGAAGTGTTTTTGGTTATAACTATATCTTTGTCTTTCTTACTACGACCTGCTGCGGCCGTAAACTCTTCTAGTGTTGGAGCAGTATTGTCAGTTTTTTCTATCCTATATACACTAGGTACTTTAGGTTGAAAATCGGCTGTGGTTGTAACGGTTGCAGTTTCAGGCGAGCTTTTAACGCCTCTCTCGTTAATTGCGTAAACCTTTACTTCAAAATCACTATTTACTGGAACTGGCGTTATCACGACAGGACTTTCCAATGCAGTCATATAATAGAACACTGGATAATTAGTTGTGTTTTTGTATCTTATTTCATAGCGATCAGTAAATGCATCATCTGGGTTTGTCCAGCTTACATTTATTGCTGGCATAATTGATCCGTCTTCACCAATATCACTAAATGCTTCTACTGTTAAATTCTTTACTGGGTTTGCTGTTTTTCCGTCATATAAGGCAACTTCGCCTCCAGTCGTGAAATCGATCTCATCGTTTGTATCCCAATTATAAGCACGAGAATCATTTTCAATAGCGGTAATGCTTACAGCTAAACCTTTACTAGCGTCAGGCACTAAACTGTAGTTAATTACCTGAAATATCTTATTATTATAACCAAGCCTTTTATTTGTGAGTCTAATATTGTCGCCAACTTTAACCTTTAATCCTGTTAGATTTAAGGTCATTTGCACTGTAGTTTGCAGTCTAGACTTAAACATAGTTAATCTAGCAATTCTTTGTGCCATTACATTGTTATTTGTCATCGGCAAAGTCATATCTAATAGAATTTCTTGCCCATCTAAATCTGCATACAGTTGACTTACTTGTGCAGGATAATCAGTTGGCGTGTAATTATTTTCAGATGATATGTATGTCCCTTTTACGCCATTGTATGTGTTTCTTTTACTCTGCTTTGTTTTAACAACAATATTGTCAATTAGTACACTTTCATCTATGTCTAAACTAGGCGTTCTGTATTCATAAGCAGTGCAAACGTATTTGCCACCAACTAATGTCAACGTACCAATCATTGATGAAAGTATACTTTCTATGTTATTTTTCATTGTTTGAGCTGTGTCCAATACACCATGACATCTGTATCTGTTTTGTGTACTGCCGTCTTTTAATTGTACTAATTCATCACAGACATCAGCTGCATCCCTGAAAGAAGCTAAATCAATATTAGTATACGTTTCGCCAAGTCCGTATTTTTTATCCGTGAGATAGTCTAAAAGAATTAACGCGGGATTTGATGACCAATTTTTTTGCGAATTACCTCTTGGATCATGTACTTTTCTACCTTTAACTACACAAGTGATTTTAGGTATACCTTGAGTGTAAACTTCTTGATCGTACCTGAGTCGGACTACAAGAATCGCATTACCTTTCATTTCGTGTTCGTTTGTATAGCCTAGAATGCCTGAATCTAACAGCTCATTATAACCACCAGCACCATACAAAAAACTTATCTTAGCGTGTGTACCCCAATCATCTATATAATTACCGCCTGGACTTGAATCATCCCAAACCTTTTCATCGTTAAAGTATACTTCCTTAAAGTCATCTACAATATGACCAGCTACAGCAAGTGCAATAGTTAAATATTTATTGTCATTGACATCTGTTCGTCTTGCACCTGTAGAGTTTGAGTCAGCAGAACCCATCATAACTATTGTGCCGCCAACTCTTGTTTGACCATATATTATTTTTTTAGGCGATATAGAGCTTCTTACATTTTCAGTTATTCCAGATAGTGACACATTATCTGGCTTTGGCATCAATGCACGGCTTACAGCAGATAATCCCATGCCTACTGCGAACGCAGTTAGAGCAGTTGTCATACCTATAGCAAATGTCCCTGCTGCAATCATTGCACTACCGACTGATGCTAATCCTGCTATTGCTGATATTGCCATTTATTTACCTAAATACTTTGAATATAGTCTTTCTATTAAATTAAAGCCTGTTTTTTCTAGTAGGCTGTCAAAGGGCATGTGTACTTTTGTATTTATATTTAACAAAGATACGTTGTTTTCTTTACACCAATTTTCAGCATATTTTAACAGCTTGTAACCAGTAGCACCTTTTCTTGCTTCTGGTGTAACAAATATAATATCGCAAACTGCAAAAACATGATCTTTATAGTGCAATGAGCTATTTACTAATAAAATAAAATAACCAACTAATTTACCATCGTCTCTTGCTGTAAACATTTTTAATATTCCAGATGCATCTAATTGTGCATACTGTTTCCAATCTGGATTCAGCTTGATAGCTCCTTTATTTAAAGCAACTAACTCCCAATGCTCTTCAATTAAGGGCAGTATATCTTGTTTAACACTAGGCAAACATTCAAGTGCATATTGCATATACGTTCCTCCTATAAATTTGTTTAGTGTATCCTTTAATCACCTCTTCCCCATACTATTTCTTTTTCTTGTAATGCATTAACAAACTCAAAACCTTTATCGCCAGGGTAATCTATTTGCTGGTCTTCATTTGTATATCTTCTTTCGTTTGCCCTTTCTAATAGCAACAATTTATTCTCTAGTGTAAGTTCAATTGTAGATGTTTCTGCACCTTCATTAATAGTCATAACATCCATAAACCCGCTAAAAACAGTTACTGGGTCAGATATAATACTACCTGTTTCGTCAAAAGCACCTAGCTTTATAGTTGCTACCTTGCCTTGGTAATTTTCGTCTCTAGCCTTTTGCACAAGGGTGGTTTTTACACCGTTTAATGTCAAAGTAGCACCAACAGCAGACAATTCGCTATCTTCATCAAAAGTACTTATATTAAGCAAGTCACCTGCGCCAATATAATCTTTGCTACCATGTGTTAAACTACCTAAACCTGTCCAAAATCTCAAATTAGTATCAAAATATAAATCAACCAGAAAGAAAGGTCGAACTACACTATCGTCAGTGACATTCTGCATTCCTGCTGATAAGTCTCTACTCATTATAAAGCCTCAACCATAGGTATAGTAAAATTGGTAAATGTGGAAGATGAACTCCATCCAATATCATTAGCAGCTAAACGCCAAGTACTTTTAGGATTGTTGAAATACACAAATGATCCACTAGCAACAACCTCTCTCAAAGGTGGTTGGAATTGCATGTCTCCAGTACCAACAAAATCTTGTGTGAGTAAATATAAATAGTTTCCTAAAGAAAAGTATGCCCCAGCAGGTACGTAATTACCTATTCCACCTATTTGCTCATCACCAATAGAGCTAGTACCGTCTGTGAGTACCGTGTATGTTGTAACATGCTGTGGATTTCCAAACCTAAACGTACCAGAACGCCCTTTGAGCGCAATAAGAAAAGCCTGTAATCTTTGCGCCTCTGCATAACTTAAAGGCTCTAGTGTAACTTCTGCTTCCCATCTAGCGCCACCAAAATCAAAAATTTGTTGGTCGTAAGTAAATGGCGACTCTGCTACTGCAATACTTCTTTTGAGACGCATTTCTATGCTTTTTATGCCTACATCAGGAAAATCTAACGGCATTTTATGCTCCTATTAATTGTTTAGAGTAAGCACCGCCTCTCATTCTAGCGTCTGCTACAGCAGATTTAGTTGCATTTGTTATCTGTGGCATTAGGTTTTGTATCTCTGCTCTAACTGTCTGCTGGACACCTGTGCTGATGTTTATTGTCTGGTTAACTACTACGCCACCCATTGATTGACCTTTTGTTTGATTAATTACTACGCCTTGTCCCTGACCTTTTGTGTGATCAATAACAGTTTCATTAGGATGCAGTATAGCTCCAAATCCACCTTTACCGTCAACGCCACCAGAGCGTGAACCGTGACCTGTAAAGCCACCGCCATCAGCTATCATTTCTACAGGAATACCTGAAGAAAAATCAGTCATGCCAGGCGAAACTTGTGTTGCTGTAGAGACTGCACCACCACCTAAACTTGCAGGAATCACGTTAAAAATAGCATTAGCAATTTGCTTTTGTATTATCATTTTAATTAGTGAATCTACAACAGACTTGGCTACCATTCTCATAGCATCTTTAAAGTTTTCTGCTGTAGTTATTGCGTTTGTAAATGAGCTTGCAAACCCGTCAGCAAACTGTTTTGCTGATCTCTCTTTTTCTTGCAAAGCCTTTTCTGCTGCTTTAATTGCCGCTATTTCTGCGTCTTGTACTTCTTTTGCTATTTTCTTTCTATCTTCAGCATCTGCTTCTCTTGCAGCTTTAGCTTCGTCAAGACGTTGCAACTCAGCAAGGTGCATTAAAAGAGCTAATCCTTCATGAACCCTTAGCTCCTTGTCTAATACTTTTTGTTTTATTGTATATTCTTCTATTGCACGAGAAGACATTCCATAAGTTTCGATTTCTTTCAGCATAGCCTTTTCTTGGGCTAAAAATGCTTCTGTAGTTCCGTCAGTTTTTGACTCTAAATCTGCAATATTAAGTTTCAATGTTTTAATATTAGCATCTAATTCAATTATTCTTGCAGCATGCTCTTCTTCAGTCTCAGTGAATCTTTTTACAGCCCTAGCATTTGTACTGTTTGTCCTAAGTCTATTTCTTTCAGTTGCCTCAAGTATTTTAAGCTCATCTTTATAAGCCTGTATTTCCTTTGTTGCTAATAATCTAGCAAATCTTTGTTGCGCTGGAGCTAACTCATCAAACCTGTCAACTAAAGTTTTAGATTCCTCTTTGAGCTTTTTCATTGCCTCAGTAGCACCAAATAGTCTTGGCAATAAAGCCATAGATAACGCAGCACCTACAGCCAAAACAGCACCTAACAACGCGCCACCAGGTCCAAATAAAGAGGCAATCTGAGAACCCTGCTGACCGAATACCAACATGGCATTCTGACCCATCTGTAACTGTACAGCGACATCCTGCACCTGATGACCTACTTGACCTAGACCGCCACGCATAAACCTAAACTGCTGATTCAGGACTTTACCCTGCTTCGCAGTATTTTTCATTGCTTTATCAACTTTACGGAAGCCAGCAGACGCTCCGTCTTTGACTTTGGTTTCGATTACTGCTTGTGCGGTCTTAGCCATTTCTTGCCTCAGTCTGCTCGTGTTTTATACGCAAATAAGTAAACCAATAGTTAAACTCATCTGTTGTCATTGCTAAGATGGTCGAAAGTGGTTGACCAAGATGCTCTGCTAAGTGAAAAATATAATAAGTTTCTGTAAGCTCACCTTGATCATTTATTAGTTTTTTTCGCGTTCCTCTTCATCATCAATATGAAGAACAAAGTTAGCTACCCTACTCAAGACTTCAGGGTCAACATTTTTTCTTAGTTTAGATTTATCACCTAAATCAAATACCTGATCGCCTTTTTCGTCTGTTACGCCAAATATTAAAGCGTATACAAGGTAATCAGTGTTATCGCCATCTGCTCTAGCAAACCATCTAGCTTTATCTTCTAAAGATAGGTTCTTCGAGTAGAGAGTGCAATCCCACTCATCTACCCGAATACTTCTAACTTGCTTCCCACTAAAGTGCGCTACTGCGCTTTCAATTAATTTTCCCATGGTTTAGTTCCTTATGTAATATCTAGGTGACCCTGTCCAGTTGCAGTAAATGCAGCCTCAATAAGACCATCGCCTGATACTGTTTTAGAGAATGAAGTGATATGCACTTGACCTGAATATGTATCGCCACCAGCCGTGCATGAGATTGTAACACCTGCGTTACCAAGCATAGCAGCAGTGCTTTGGTTAATGTTATTAATTGCATCAACCTGACCGTTACCAGAAGCTGTATCATCAAAGAAACAGTTAATGCTTACAGACCATGATCTATTTGCAATTTTAGTTCTAGTCCATCCTAAATCGTCACTTGAAGCTCCAACAAGTGTTGTTGCGTCTACAGTGTTAGCAGTTATCTCAATAGAGAAGTCTTTTACCTCAGCGACAATATCGCCACCAACAGAGACTACGCCTGAGTGTCCAGTGTATGTTGCCATTTTAATTACCTCGTGTTTATAAAAAAGGCGTAATCGCCATTAAATTGATATATCAGGGTTATTTTCTCTTACCTGATAAGTTACTTCAACAGTCAGTGTTGCCACAGCTACGGGCTGATCTCCACCACCGTCAAAATCTGCATCAAAAGATGTAATGCGTGTATCACTTGCATTATCACCTCGTGTTAAATCAAATACTAATGCCTCTTCTATTTCTAGGCATATTTGGTCAAGAGTATCGTCATAATTTGTTGTACCCTTAACGTATACTTCTACTTGGTAGTCAGCCGTTCTATTTTGCATTCTAGGCGTAGATACCGTCTCGTAGCTAGTTTCCTCTGACTTATTATAAATCAGGATACCAGGCAATTTAGAAGCATGCATGGGATAGACTCGACTCTGAAATACATTCTTTCCAGTAGTATTAAGTCCTGTCAGAGTAGCCTTAATATTATCTCTAATATCCTTTCTTACATGACTCATTCTTGTGCCTCTAGAGCTATCTCAGTGATCCCTGTCCCATCATCCATAAGTATAGTGACTACGTGTAGCTTTCCTCTAATGCGAAAGCAATCGCCTTCTTCTGCATTAGGTATGTCAGCACTACGAACAGTAAGTCTAGGCTGTACTACTGCAAAACTAACCGTGCCACCTGCTTCTACTGATTGATACTGATTGTCAAATATAGCAGTGATCGTTGAATCTGGTAGTTTGCTAGGCATAAATATAACTGACTCACCAAAGTCAGCAATCATTAACGCCCTATCATCAGCAGTCTCAACTGGCATCTTTTTCTACTCTTGTCTCTAACTCATCAGCTTTTAAGCCAACGCTTCTGTTCTTTGCCTTTTTCTTAGGCTCTACAGCAACGCACTTACCTGAATCAATGAGTTTGTCAGCTACATCTTTAGCCAAATCATCTAAAGCACCAACTCTGTACAGTTTGCGATCAATTGAGCATCTCTCTACAAATTTAACTTTCATACTTTTCTCCTTTAGTAAAAGCTACTATGGGATAGCCACGGAATAGCCTTTAGTAAAAGAGGGGGCGAACCCCCTCAGTATTACTTATGCAGTTTGCTTACAGAAGCTACCGCCATGACGTACAGCAGCATCAACTGACTGTAGTGCAACAACGCGCACTGTACCAGTAGTAGAAGCTGTGTATGGGTCAACAACGATGTCTAGTCCACCGAACATACCGATTAGTAAGTCGCTGAAATTACCGAAGTAAGCGTGTTGTGCAGAGGCTTGGTTAGAAACAATAGCATTGTAACCATTGATTTGACCGCCTTCTAATACGAAAGAGCCAGAACCAACGTCTTTAGCAGTTGATTTCAAAACACCAGCCATGCTTGGTGGCAAGATGTAAGACAAGTTGCCAAGAAGAGCATTCTCAGTAGCAACTTCAGTTTCCATCTCAATCATTTCTGCAAAAGTTGGAGCAGCAGCATCAGTGAAAGTGATAGCTTGTACGCCAGCAGCATTCTCGATACCAGTTGGCTGACCTGAAGAACCTGTTCCCTCTAGACCAGCTTTATCAATAGCGATTGCCATTGCTTTAGTAAGGTCATCACGGATTAGGCTCTCAACGTCTAGGCTAGATTGAATCAAAAGCTGACGAGTAACGTCTGTGTATGCACCTAGAGTTTTAGGTGAAAGACCTACGCTACCAACAACCATTTGTGTCTCAGTCGCAGCATCACCTTCGTTAGCAATCCAAGCAGCAGTTGATTCAGTTGTTTTCTTAGGAATCTTAACGTCACCGCTTAGACCGCCTAGCATAGTTGCGCCAGCTTGCATGACAGATGAAGCATTGCGTAGGGAATCAATGAAATCACCACCACGATAGTCTTCAGTAAGCAAGTCTGCATCACCAGTGTTTAGGTTGTCACGCTTGTTCCAAGTGCGTAGAACGTCAGCAGGAAGCATAATGCCCTGTGCAGTCTTACCATACTGGTCAGCAGCAGTGCGTGAGCATTCAAATTCAAATGCCGCAGCTTCTTGCGCTCTACGATCAGTTGGATTAGCAAGAGCGTGGATAGCTCTCATCATGCTGAAGTTTTTAACTTCTTTTTCGCTCATGCCGATGTCTTGGCTTTCTAGAGCATTAGTAGAGCCGATAGACTCTAATAGTTCACCACGGAACGAATCAATTGACTGACCGTTAGCGATAGCATCGCGAGCCATGTCTGATTTGTTGTGACGTGCGCCTAACTCAACGATTTGAGCGGCATTCTTTTG
>ENA-UZWT01014993-UZWT01014993.1-metagenome-genome-assembly--contig:-Day-1-50m-contig-14993_pt1 | contig 19330 bp, 41 predicted proteins | sample MGYA00260338_ERZ794898 | MGnify/ENA metagenome assembly ERZ794898 | reverse complement strand
TAGAAGAAAATCAAAGAGTTCAAGTAAATTATTTTAATAAAATAAAAAGAGCCTCGGTTTAGGAGGCTCTTTAGCTATTAATCAGAAATATAAATGAAAGCAATCGTTTATATTCAAAACAAAACAGAATTGATGAAGCAAATATAGTAATTTTTTTTCTACATATCATCTTTAAGTGTAGACTTTATATTATTTAAGACTGATATAAGTTTATTTATATTGTGTTCTGCTTCTTTAAAATCTTTATCTATAAGACTCTCATAAACATCACTAGACTGTTTATGTATGTCATCCATAAGATGATTAATGTATTTTACTCTTTGTTCATCTAATGCATTCATTTTAAAATATATGGGTTAATCTTGCTACCTGTCCATGTTCTTTATGATGAATAAATCCTTCCACAGCTTTAACACCTCCAACACCATAGCCGTTTCTGTGATGCCATGAGTCAGTTCCACTAGGAGACCTAAGAGACTCTACTGTTATTCCGTGAAAATCTTTACTAGACTTGTGGTGTACGTGGTGAGTGTAGACATATCTATGTTTTGTTTTAGCCCACCAATCAGAAAATTCATTTGCCATTATCAGAGGAAGATCGGCAATCTTTGCTCCATCTCCGTGTGTAGTTCCTATAAGATTACTTCCGTAAAGGTATCCTTTCCTATGAGCTATGCTACAGTCAAAGGTTATGTTCTTGGATTTTCTAAACCAAGAGTTGATTGAGTCTGACAACATAAAACCAGATACGTAGTCGTGGTTACTTGGATTATAAACAAAATGAACGTCAGCTATTCCTAGTAGCGTCTCTATTATGTCTACGTATAATTTTTTTGCAGTTAAAAAATTCTCATACCACATCCCATCTGTATCTTGCGGTGTTCCTGATGTAGTTTTTCTAGTAGGCACATCTATATGTAATATATCATTACCTCCAACAAATAAAACCTGATCTATATTAAATCCATTTGCTTTTTGTATAATACCTTTTACACCCTCTTTTACTCTTTTAACGGCTATTTGAGAATTGTAGTCTTCTCCGCTCTCAAATGAAGAAGCCAACTTACCTATATGTATGTCGGCTGGATCTATAACTAATAAGTGAGATTCATCTTTTTTCTTTCTATTTATCTTTTTGTAAGAAGGAGAGTGTTTGTCCATCTCCTTAATTATCATCTCTCTTAGCTTTATTACAGATACTCCTGCATTTTTTGCGTGTACAGAAAAATGTTTTCCTTTATGCCAATAATGGTCTACATTTTCAAAAGGTATTCCTACCTGTTTACATTCCTTAATTAAAGCTCTATGCTCTTTTATTATATTATATTCTTCTTCGTCTAGTCTAGGTCTAAACTTCATGTTTTAATGTTAAAAATTTAACATAAAATTACGAAAAATTTAATTATTGTTTTTGAGCAAGCATTTTTTTCAAATATCTGATGCTTTTCCACTGTGTAACGTACATCTCCATTGATGTTTTAACTGGCTCTCCTCTGTATATGAAGTCATCACGAAGAGATAGCTTTAGTAAGTCAATGCACACATTATACCTAGTTCTTATTGATTTTAGCTCATCCATATCCTCGCCATCTAGTTGGTTATCTTTGGCTATGTTTTCAGCTTGCAATATTTCTTTCAATCTTTCTTCTAGTAATTCAAGAGGCTCTGTCATTTAATTTTAATTTAATTATTTTTTTAAATATTTTATTTCTTTTCTCTTTACTTGTAACAGTGTCTAACATCTGTTGTGCTTTTTGTATTAGCTTTTTATTTCTCATAATCTTTTATTGTGTTTTTTGCTTTTACATAATCTAAATATTCGTCAAGTTCATCTTCTTTTATGTCGGCTATAAATGGTCTGTGACCCTCTTCAATTAATAAAGCCACAGAAAAAAAGAAAGGAGTGTCTCTTTGTATGACACCACCTAAATAATAATAATCACCATCATCTATAAAAAACTCGTAGTTTATTTGTTCAAGAGCCGTGCTAATTTTACTTCCAAGATTTGAAGGTAATTCATTTATATATGTTGAAACATAAAAACTCATGTCGTATTTTAAAATTAAATCGTCATCATTATCCTCGGTATACCTCTGTATTAAAGCCATGTTTTTCTAATTCTTTTAGTCTATATTTTTGTAACTCTGATAACTTACCACCTTCTTTTTTTATTTCACTGAAAAGTATTTTGCCATCTGGATGAACTGCAATCAGGTCAGGAATTCCATTTTTATTAGTTTTGATTAACTTAATAACATAGTAACCCTCTGACTCTAATTGTTTAATTCTCTTCCCTTGTATCCTTTGTTCTGTCATAATCCCAAAGATTATTTTCTGTTAAATACTTTGGATTCATCATTGGAATCCAAGTGTAATGAGGGTGTCCAAAAATCCATGTTGTTTTTGAATACTCTCCTAAAGTTTCTTTAGTCATACTACCAATCTTCTGGGAATATTTTTTCTGCTATTCGTCTTCCTACTTTTGCAACAATTATTGCAACAAAAATCCATCCTAGTGCTTCTATCATAATTTTAAGGTTGTAATTCGTTATCTAATTTTTCAAGTACGTGTCGTACATTTTCTTTGTCTATGTCAACATCTATTAAAGTCTTATCTTCCTCAATCCAAAATTTTACATTGTAGTGGTCATCATTTATAATGTTACATTTTACTTTTAATTTTACAATTCTACTCATATTATTTAGTTTAAAGTTAATAAATCTTTTTTAAAGTGTTTTAGTGTGTAGTCTTTTTTCTGCACCACTGATTTGTATATTTGTTTCTCAATTCCATCCTTAGCAAACACCCAATAAACTTTACTTAGTTTACTTTCCTTGGTTGTCATTCGGTCACGACTCTGCCAATAACTTGTAGCACTAAAGTCTATATTGTAGTACACCAGGAACTCTGCATTACGCAAGCTAATTCCCTCACGACCACTAACAATCTGTAACGCTATAGTTTTATCCGTTGAATTAAACTCATCAAGCTCTGTACATAGCTGATCTCCATAAACCTTTTTTAATGCGTTTAACTCCTCCTTAAATTTATAAAATATTCCAATCTTAACTAAACAAAAGTTGTCATAAATAAACTGAGCCTTGCTTAAATCTAATATCATAGAGTTGCCACTCTCAAACTTTACCGTTCCACTATACAACTGATGAAGTTTCATCATAAGTTTTACAGGTGTGTCTGCAAGTATTACATCTTTATTCCCTTCAATCACCAAATCTTTTTTTAATTTAGACGTTAAAGTATAAGTTAATTGATCCATCTCAACCTCTAAAACGCCCTCAACTATGTCGTTCTCAAATCCTGCCTCCTTTTGAGTAAATCTAATGGTATAAGGATTCATCTTGTCAACTATTGTTTCAAGACCTCTAGAGTAGTCATTAATCATCATAGAGTTTATTTTTCTCTGTTTTACATCTACATAGTCCTTTGCAAACTTATAGAAGCTTACATACTCTCTAAATGGATTATTTGGAATACCATACACCTGGTGATACATTTGACTGTAAGACTCAGGTGTAGGTGTTCCTGACATCAGAATTACTTTACTCTTATTCTTTTTGATTAATTCTTTTACATCCTTAGCACGTTTGTTAGGCTTAGGTATAGCACCTAAACTATGAGCCTCATCAATGATAACTATATCCCACTTAATATTCTGTGGTAGCTTATGCATACTCTCATAGTTTATAGTAAACAATATAAAAGATGCTGGACACATAAGGTCATAGTCACCAACAATTGATGATATAGCTTTCTTTTTAGTGAGAAACAATACGTGTTCCACACCCATCTTATCTGCAATACCTAAACTTGTCAGTGTTTTTCCAGTCCTAACCTCCATTGCTAGATAAAGGAATCCGTTGTCTTTTAGAATATCAGTACCTCTACTGATTATATCTTTCTGGTAGTCTCTAAATTCAATCATACCTTAAAATATTTTACTTTGAACCTCAAACTCTTCTTTACCTCTGAATCGAATCCATCTTCCATCTCTATCTCTACCCTCTTCAGGGTTACATCCAAATTTATAGTTAGCATAAGCAACAAGCCACTTGTAAAATCTATTTCTTGTAATAGACATCTTCGCCTTTGGACCATAGTCGGGATACTCAGATGTAAATTCTACATATAAAGTTTGCTTGTAACTTTTTCTATTTTTTGCAACTAATAGATTATCCATCTCTCCCTCAATAAGTCCACACCATTCTATAAACTCATGACTTGTATCAGCACCTAAGTTTCTTATTTTTTGATTAACAGAGTGAGACTTTAATAATCCGTTACTTAAATATAATTGTAGGTTTTTAATCATATAGTTGTCAAACTGACACCACTCATCGTCATCCCAATCACCAAAAATTAACTTTCCAAATTCATCAAGTGGAGTGTAATTTTTATTATAGTGTTGACTAAGTTCAACCTCCCACTTTCTACGAGCAAATGAATTACCACTTCCTTTAATTGCGTAGTTTGTTGTGATAGCTATTTTTGGGGACTTACTAAATGGAATAGAAATAGCATCTTTATTTTTCTTCTCCAATGTCATACCTTCAGTAACAACAGAAAATAATCTTTCAAAATCAAAGTACTTTTTAACATCATCAAACACAAGTATCTGTGTGTCTGCAGACACTAATTGATATGCAAAAGAACGTTCAAAAGCAAAAGACTTTCCATCTATTGTCACCACCTTTTTCATCTGTGATATTGCCTTCATAAAAATACCTTTACCCGTACCACCTTCTGGGTTGTCTGTTATAATCTCATCGTTTAATATAACTGCAGGACAATAGCTTAAATTTTTATGAGCATGAAGTAGAAATCCAATCGTACTCTCCATTGTTTTTATCCTCTCTCCTTCCTTCTCTCCTCCGCAAATATTTTTTATAAAAGTCTGATACGTGCAGTCACCTACATCACATACCTTAAACTTTCTACCAATAATATGATCCCTCCATACATACCCCTCTAGGTCACTATAATCCATTATTCTAATATTGCCTTTTTTTATCTCAACAGCGCAATTGTCGTAGTATAGGTATGCAGTGTCCTTGGTGTCTTCAATAAAAAATATGTCAATGGTTTTTAAAAGTGTAAGGAACTCTTCCCTAAAAAACCTGACAGAGTCAGCAAAGTAGTTGTAAATACTAATATCGTCTATCATTAGTAAGTGCTTGAGTACGAAGTCCTTAATTTCCTTTTCAGACGTATGGTCAACTAAATTACTCTCTATCCTGACAAAAACATAGTTCTTGCTTCCCTCTGGGCAGTACTTACTGAATCCATTATCTTCTAAAAATCTTTTAAATTCTATATGAACAATCTTAACAACTCCCTTGTCACTCTTAGTCCAAAATATGTATTTACTATTTTCATCTTCTACTTTATGTATTACAGCACTTACTACATCGCCACCAATAGCCGTATTTTCAAATTGCTGACGAATCTCCTTTTTTGGAACTCCCCTTCTAAGTTGTTGCTTAATTTTACTTATAGCAACATCATCCTCGTAGTACTTTGTGCCAAAGTTTTGACGGTTTGAATAGGCTGAGTCAATTGTTCTTTTTATTTCTTTCTGATTAAAATCTTTAGTTGAATACTGATTTAAAATGTATCCTGCTAATGACGGTTGAACACCATAGTCATTAAATGCCATTGCTAATATGTACACGTTTTGGTTACGCTGACCTTCTGTCATTGGGTATTTCTTTGTCCACCACTTAACTAAAATCTCTACAATTTTGTTCTCATCAGTGATTGGAATTGTAGGTGAATCTGCTGAGGTAAACTCCTTATATTCGATTTCAGCAATTTCATCCCAAACCGATGAGTTTTTATTTAAAAATAATAACGGATCGTAAGACTCATAACAAACCCTACTTACATTTTTACAAGTCTTGTCAAAATACTTAGACTCGTAATATTTTTCTAGTGCTATAAAATAGTTTACGTGGTTCTCATCATCTTGAGGTATCTTAACTAAAACCTTTAATCCGTTACCACTAGGAGACACAAATACTGAGTAAGTGTATTTATCTTTAGTTAGTTTTTGCTTTTCAGATATCATAGTTTTTTGTTTCTCATATCCATCAAAGTCTAGACATATAAACCCACTATGTTCTATTAATGAGGAGTCTTTTCTGTTGGTAAATTCTCCTGAAAAACATATTGCTGGTAGTTGTTTTTTTAGTTCGTTTCTGTTACTCTTATCTGTTTCTTTACGAATATTTTTTACTAAGTCCTTAGACTTTCCGTTCTTAATTCTTTCAAGAACTTTATCGACACTTACATAGAATGGAGTGTCTGTTTCTTTAATGTTTCTAAATATTGTGATTTTCTGTGTCATTTCTGTGTCAATTTTATGTCGATTTTTTTTACTTAACTATCTGATTATTAGACTTGTGTCATTTTGTGACAAATTTATACCATCGTATAGGGAATAAAAATAATAAATATATAATAAATATATAAGTATATAGGAGTGCTTTTTTTGTCATATTCGTCACATTTAATCGTTAAAAAAAGGGAGACGCTAATCTCCCTTGATTTACTAAACGTGTTTCTAGAATGGCACATCTTCTGCTGATTCAACATGAGTAGGCTCATTCACTTCAATGTTATTAACATTAGACTTAGATACTTTCCAGGCTTGTAAGCTAGTGTAATATTTTCCATTATATTCATTACAATTAACATTAAACTCAACCTCAACCTGATCTCCTACTTTGTTGTATTGATTAAACTTTTGAACTTTTTCATCTTTGAATAATTCAAAACAAAATAGGTTATTGTATGTTTCGCCATTGTCAACTAAAAAAAGTTGTTTTGTCCATGCGTTTCCTGACTTTGATGTTCCACTCTGTGGTGGTAATACTTTGGTAATTTTACCGACTACTTTTAATTCCATTTACTTTTTAATTTTAATGTTTCGTTCCAAATGTTTTATTGTTTCTTCGATAAGTAGATTCTTATCTCTCCTGGTCTTACATACCTTTGGAACTTGTAGGTACATAATGTTAGAAGATTTTTTAAATTTTTTAAAGAAGCTCCACATGACGATAGTATTGGTTTACGTCATCTGTAGCATCCTTGCCAAAAAATTGATTGTATACTTGAATTGCCTTTTGAACTTTTTCTGCCCCTTTCTCAATAAAGTCTGCCGTTGTTTCAAAGACTCCAAGCTGACCATTAGACTTATCTATCACCAAGAACTTTAAAGGCTTCCCAAACAATGTATGATACACGTATGCTTGGCTATCGTAATTGTACATTCTAGCACTATAGATAAATTTGTTTATGTCACTTGTAGTTTTTATATCAATCAAGCAGTCATCACAAACTATGTCTGCCTTCCCTTTCCACATGACTCCACCTATCTCGCCAATTTCTGGAACTTCAAACTGATTTCCATCGGCATATATCATATCGTAGAAATCTAAGTTTGCAGTCATAACCTTTGCAAGTTCTGTAATGTCATCATACTCCTTTTGTAGCAAAAGAAATGGCTCTCCAGACTCAGCTAAAATTTCCTTATATTTTTTTGTGTTTCTACTTGACACGTCCACTGTACTCCAATCTTGTACTTTTTCAGGCTCTAAGATCAGGTGATGGAATAGTCTTCCTTTAGAAAAGTTTACGTTGTCTTCTTTCTGTATCCCATATTCTTTTGGGTTTGAAAGTAATGCTCCAATATCACTATTGGAGAGATAGTTCTTACCTATCCCTCCGTAATATTCCTTATCATCTTTAAGTTGTTTAATAATATTATCTGACATATTACAAAGCTTTAGCGATTTCTTTCTTAACCTTTGCAGTCATACTATACTTTGTAAGTAAGTTCTCACCAATTTTCTTCAAACCTAATTCTTTGTTGGCTGATACATACCTCAATACCTTTTGCCAATTCTCATCACCAATATCTAACTTGATTGTAGTAACTTTTTTAGCCTCTACTTTTTTTGGTGCAGACTTTTTAGCTTCTACCTTTTTAGGAGTAGCTAACTTCTCTGCTACACCATTGACGTCTTGTGGTAAGTCTTCACCGGCATAGATATAGTGACCCAATCCAAACATAGCTAAGTTCTTCACAAGGCATCTCATTATTGTCTTGTTGATGTCAAACATCGTAGCACCTTTTACAGACTTATTTCCGTATCTTGTGGTATACTCATATGACTCCAACTTCATAGACTTATTTGCTCCATCCATTACTGGAAGCCACATTTCTAAGGTTTCTCCTTTAATAGTCACCTCTGTGCTACACATATAACCCATGTTTGGATCAAACACAAAAGGCATATTGGTTGCCTCATCTTTTACTACCTTGTATGTTGCACTAGGGTATTTTTTCTTTACCTCTGCCCATGCCCATGCCCAAGAGAGGTAAGTCAATCCATTTTTTTGTTCGACCTTGTCATTGACATTGATAGCCGACAATACTTCAAAAACTGATTTTTCTGTTTTGCTCATAATATTTAATTTAATTTAATTTAATTTATTTTTCACCTTGTTAAACCTAAGTATGATTTGCTCTCTACTAGATTTTAGTTTTCGTATGGTTTTTACACTTTCGTTATTAACCATTGCGTCTTTTATTCTTGTTTCTACTTTTTCCAACTTCAAGCGACAATTGGATAAGTATAATACGTATATTGCTTTCTTCCATCCCAAAGTGTAAAAGGTGTCAACCTCTGTTTTAGTAGCATATTTATAAAAATCTCCACCTTGAGTCATGTTTATAATCGAAATAAAATTAGTGCTCAAGTCTTTTACTATTTTATAACCATAACACATATAAGATTGAAAACCTTTTCCATGTAGCTCTCTTGTGTAGCTATCTTGTTGTGCCTCCTTAAAAACGTCTCCTAATGAATACATTTCTGCACTATTCTTTTAACGTGAATACGATAATCTTTATCATTTTCTATTTTTTTAGCCACCTCTTTTATACCATAATGAATGGTTGATTTTGGGATGTCATAACCTCTTTTCTTCATATAATTCTGTATATATATCAATTGAATATTATTAATCTTACACAGATAATAAAGTAGATACCTAGAATCTACAACCTCTCTTGATTTATTCTTGGTAAATATATCGCCCTCTTCAACTCCAAAAATTTCAGTAGACTCTTTAGCGAATTCGTTAAATAATTTATATTTCATTCTATTATAATATTATAATCGTTAATAATTTCACCATGACACGCATCAGCAACCCACCTTCGTGCTTGCTCTATGTCTTGTGTGTGCTTTGTTTCTGATGGATGCTCACCTCCGTAGTACAAGTGTACAGTTAAGTTCATTTTCTTCATAATTTGATTTAATTTAGACAAATATAAGAATACTATTGTAATAAAACTAGAAAATTTTGCACTTATTTTATGCTTTAGCACGTACTGAGCACGTACTGAGCACGTACTGAGCACGTACTNNACGTACTAAAAAAGCCTACACATAATTGCATAGGCTTAAATTTTTAAATAAGTGTTTTAGTTAACTACAGATGTCCACCATCGTTTATTTCATCACACTCATATCTCCACTCAGATTCTGATTCTGGCTCATTCATTCCATCATGTCCATCAACACCATTACCATCTTCGTAATCTGCTTTGTCTATGACTTCTTCAATCTTGTCGTTATATAGTTCTTCCTTCTCTATCAAATAGTCTTGTAGTGTTACCCACTTTCCGTTTTCAAATCTGTAATCGTCAAAATCATCTTCGGATACTTCTATTTCTACTTCTGCGAATTTGTGATATACTCGTCTTACTTCAATTTTTACTTTCATAATTCTAATTGTTTTTGGTTAATAATTGTAAATTGGGTAGCCATAGCTTTGGCTATTCCTTTGAACGTTTTACTTCGTAGTTTTGATCTCTCCGGTGCATTTTTGGAATTCTTTAGTGCATCAAAGTACCACTTCGGTTGCCTTTTCTTGACTCCCTTTTTGCTGATGAATTCTATAAACTCGCCTTTTTCTACAATATTCGTTGGAACAAGTAGAGGTAGGTTTTTAAGCCATAGGCACGTACTCTTTTGAGCCTTATCTCCAAACATCCAAGGTTGGATTATTTGGCTAGGTTTTCGGTACTTTGTACTCATAATTCCAATAGGATTTTCTACGCATATCTTGTCTATGGGTGCGTTAATCATCTCCATAAAAAAGTCAATACCTTGTTGTTGCCTACCATCCTTAATCTTCTGCTCAAAGTGTCTAGCACCACTAACGGCTAAATGAGTGCAAGGTGGGAATGCAATAAGCATATCCCAACCCTTGTGCAACTCCTTTAATAAATCGCCTTGTATGTGCCATTGTGGATATCCTCCACTGCTCTCCATCACATCGCAACTGAATGCCTCGTGACCTAACTTGCGTAACTCTATGGTTACGGCTTGTGATTCCTCACATCCTACTAATATTCTCATAGTTTACATTTTAGCATTACTTCCTTGCATAGTTCTGATGGTATCTTCGACCTCTCGTAGTTACCCTTACGACCTTGAGTTCCCGTTTGGCTTCCTCTCGGTGCAGACTCGTGGTGGCAGTTCTTGTTACCATTGTGACATTCTGCTCTTGGAATCCATCCATTTGGGTTATCCAATCCGTAGATAAAGTTACTCCAAATGTCTGTGGGTTTTGCCCTAGAATCTCCATAGGTGCAGTACCATATCGTTGTTCTTGGCAATTCCTGGACAACACCTAGTTTACGTAGCTTTCCTCTAGGATTCTCTATGAAAAACTTTAGGCTTGAATTAAGCCTTTTAAAGTGTTCAATTATATTCAAGGTAGACTGAACATACTCCACACCTTTAAGTGCGTTCTCTGACTTCGGTGTGTGGTCTTTATTCCAATGTTTGCCAATACTAGCAACAGAGAAATATGTGCAAGGTGGAGATGCCCATATGACTGATGGGATGAATGGCACTCTTGATACATCAAACTTGTTGATGTCAACTGCGTAATCGATCCCATCGAACTCATTGATGTCAGACGAAAATACTTCGTATCCTAACTTCTCTGCCTCCTTGCCCACACTCCTTGAGCCTGCGAATAATTCTAATAGTTTATTCTCCATATCTTTAGTTGTTTTTGGATATTTTAATTTCACACCATCTACTACCAATCCAAAAATCAGACTGCATTTCTTCAAGTTTATCTTGCAGTTCTTCTTCTGAATATTTACTACTTACAATGTCGTAGTAGATTAAATTTTCTACGGCATCTTCTATTTCTAGGTTTGTTTCATTGCCGTACTTTCTTTTCATCCCATCACTATAGTGGGAGATGTTGAACGTGTTTTCTGTACTCATAATTCTCTCTGTTTATTCCACACATTTAATGTGTTGTTGATTAATGTTTCATACTCATCAAATTTGTCATTATAAAAGTCTTGTGCTTTATCTGTAAAAAAGATTGTAACAATGGTTTCTTCCTCAAAACCTTTATATTCTTGGTATGTTTCTTCACCAAATTTTAACTCTGTAATCTGTGTAGCCATTTCATCTACACATTCTAGAAAACTGCTATCGCTGACTAATATTTTTTCACTCATAATTTCTAATTGTTTTAATGGTTATAAACTTCTTACTTTTTCTATTACGGCAGTTCCACTATTAATGGTTTTTAGGATGCCATCCCAATCGCCCTCTAGAGCCATCCAACATAGGTCTTCAGTAGTAGCTTTAAAGCCACCTCCAGTTGCACCACAACCGAACTGATAGTTGCTCATTGCGTAACCCATTCCACTAGGCATTACTGACCATACCCTCCAAAAATCTTCTGTCTTTATAAACTTGATTTCTGAACGATTGTCGCACATACACGATACCATTTTTAGTGTTACTCTCTTTGGGTTTTTCACCACCTCTAGTGTTGGTGGATTGTGTCTTAATTCTCTGTAATAATTCTTCATAATTCTAATTGTTTCTGATTAATAAATGTTTGTTAAATAGTTCATTGTTCTGTTCACTGATATGCATCTGAGCCTCAAAAAAGGTGCTTACATTATACATAACATTGTGTACTTCTTTACCGACAAATGTTGTCAGTGTTCCGTCACCATCTAAGGTGAAACCTGTGATTGCTTTCGGCATTTCTATAATTGTTTTAAATGCAAGGCAATATCGCCTTGTACCACCAAAACCTCGCACATTTCTGTGCAAGGCATTTGATGAGGTCGGGAATTTTTCTACATTATTACCCCACTAAAAATGTTACCATACTTGTCAAGGTACAAGAGCCACTTATCTTTACTTAATAGGCTAAGTGTGTATTCAAGCCTATCTTCGTAAGTATACCTCTCGTATGAATTATTTCGTAGCCTAAAGCAATGTTCTTCTACATCATTCCACTTGGTTTCAAGTATCGCATAAACATCACGGAACGGTATCGTAGTACCCTCTGCTCGTGTGTCAGCATCTATAAACTCTCTATATGTCTGTATCATAGCTCTATCTCGTTATTAGTTAGTCCCTCGATTAGTGCCTTGCGATTGGATTGGTCGGCTCTTTTCCAAGCCTCTGCAAACGTGCCTCTGCACACCTCAGTCATAAACCCTCCCAACCCATCTACAAGTTGATTCTTGCGTTCTATGGATGCAACCTCCTCGATGAGAGTGTGAGCAGTTCCACAACAAGAGCCGTTGTCAGAATAGTTAGCGATTGCTACAAGCATTGTGTAGTTCTTGTAGGTGATTCCTTTTGGTAGATATCCTTGTGGAAATCCACTTCTTAATTTGATTTTTGTAGTCATAATTTCTATTGGTTTAATTTATTATATTCTTCTTCAGTTATTACGGAAAAGTCGTTCATCCCTAGAGCCACATATAAGAGGTCTGTGGGAGGGACTTTGCTTTGGTCATAGCAATAAGTAAGGTATCCAACTTCGTTGTTCTCGTGTTCCTCAATTAAGGCATCTATTCCTTCATCTTCAAATATCCGAACTGCTCCATCCCCAAAGAGATAGTAAGCCTTCTGATAGTGTGTCTTGTTGAAGAACTTTTTTAGTAGCATATTCATAAACTCGTAGTCGGTTTCGTTTAATGCCTTGTCACTATTTGCAAGGTCATTGGCTTGAAGAATCTCAAGCAGTTCAACTTGGATTGCGTGAATCGTGTTGTCGTGTAGTTGTTCTAAAATTTGTTCTGTAGTCATAATTATAATGTTTTTATTTCTTCGTTAATATTAATGTTATCTACAAACTCAATACCTAAAACTTCTGCTTGTGCTATCTCTGTAAAGATTTCATCTAATGTGTTACCCTCAATTCCATAATTCCTATAAAGGTCTAAAGTGTTTAACATATTAAAAACATCTTCTGCATCTCGTTTTAATAAATCCTTCTTTACTTGTTCTACTTTCTTGTTAAATTCTAATCTGTTCATAATTCTATCTTAATGGTTTAATTAATTCATCTAGTTCTATTGGATATTCTTCTTCTGAAATAAAGTAGTCTATAGCATTGAAAATAGCATCAACTGTTGCTTCATCAGTTAGAGACTTATCTAAAACCTCTTGTGCCTCTTCTTCTGTGCAGTAGCACCTCTGCTGAACGTCATCTACGTGCCATAGGTTATCTATGTAGTATCCGTTCTTTTTTAATAATTCTTTTGCTTGTTCTGTACTCATAATTTCTAATTGTTTAATTGATTAATATTTATTATTTCGTTCTCTCTTATCACAAACCCACTCCAACCATTGAAACGTACAGTTGGCAGTCCGTTGTAAACTCCGTTTATAACTCTAGTTGCTTTTATACAACCATCTCTTGTTGGACTCTTAAAGGTTATCCTTTGACCTAGTTTAAATTGCACTTTTTTTACTTCTAGGATCTTTTCATCCTTGTCTAAAATTTTAGTCATTTTTCTAATTGTTTTTAAGTGAAAACTTCATTGCTTTCACCACCAAAACCCCACTATTTTCATAGTGAGGCGAATACTGGAAATTGGTTTTGGGAGGGCTAAATCGTGTAGATTATGTTCAGTCCTTGTTCGGTTATGTGTGCCATTGCTCCACCATCATTTCCCTCATCATCCATCTGTGGAAACAAGATGCTTCCATCACTCATCTCGAAGACGATGGAACTCCTACCCCAAGCCAAGTGTTGCATCTCTTCGGGGGTCATATAACGAACTCTAGTGATGGTAAGTCCACTCAAGTGTTGGAACTTGTCTGCGTGGAGTATGTGAGGTGGTAAAGCGAATCTGTTCGCCTCTCTTTTAGCTTGTCGTTCTGAAAGGAGTTTTTTGTTGTTCTCACGTATCAAGGCAACTCCATCTTCATAACTGCAAGTAGCGAACTTTTTCCCGACCTCAGTCAAGGAATAGATGCCTCTAGAACTCCTCTCGATTAGACGTTCATAGTCGTGCCAATTCTTGATGTTGATGCCGTAGTAACCTTGTCTGTAGGTGAACTCATCTGCGTTAAATCCTTGAGCATTCCATACGGCTTTTTGGATGTCTTTTCTACTGAACTCAGTGTTGCCAAATCTGTTTGATAATTCTCTAAATACTGATTGCTTAATTGTTGTCATAATTTCTGATTGTTTATTGGTTATTGTTCTATTTCTAAATGTTCTTCTAATATCTCTATGCAATGTTCCCACATCGATGGTGGTACAATATGATTCCTAGTTCTATCCATTGACTTTAATTGGGTCTTTACTTCTTCCACTCCAATTGCAATTATTTGCTCAAATAAAGCATTACCAATTGTATGTCTTGGATTTGCTTCATGTAATGCTTTCACTACTCTCTTAATTCTTACTGATGGTTTTTTACTTTTCTTCATAATTTCTAATTGTTTAAGGTTAAAATGTTAAATTTAAATTTAGTTCTGTTCCACCACGTGAAATGTTGGTATTCTTCTTCAGTGAAGATTTCTGTTCTGATGACGTTGGTGTCATCTTGCCTTGTTTGTAATGCGTGCAATCCACTCGGCAATACAATGTGATTTAGTATTCTGTTCATAGTTCTAATTGGTTTAATTGTTGTTATACTTTTACGTTATTGATTGTTCCATTAGGAAATAGTACTACCGATGTAAAGCCTTTTGATTTTAAAGAGCACGCATAAGTTAATGCTATCTCTTTACTATTTGTTTTTGACATCTCTACTATGTTTGTTCTGTTATCTACTATAAATACTTTATACATAATCTTTGGTTTTATTGGTTATTAATTATCTCCTCAATTGAGTCGTTGGTGTGGCAAAGCACTTTGTTACAATAGAACGATTCTATCTGTTCTTGACTAGGATTGGTCGACATAAAGTCGATAACTGCTCTGCGTAAGTTGTTGTTTTTCTTCATAATTGTTTGATTTCCAGATTTTTACATTTTCTGATTGTGTTCGGGACTATTCCCACTGCAATATACACAATTCTATTCTAATTTCTGTATAATTCTCTTGATATATTCACAACAGTAAGTGTCTTGTGTATTGGAGTTATCTGAACATAGGCTAACAAAGAGATTACTGATGACTATGTTGCACCAAATTGTTTACCCAATAAGAAAGGGTTGGAGGGGTTATGAGATGTCTCTAATCATCTCAATACTTTAAAAGTTTAAAGTTCTTTAGTTCTCTTTTGTATCTGTTCCAATAGGTTGGAGTTTAGTTCCCCTTCATTAAGTCGGGAGTTCCACACAACTTGACGCAAGGGCAAAACCTAGAACAAACGCAGTGGTGACAAGGGTTGATCCACCCAAAAGTAAAAGCCAAAAAAATCGGAAACATCGCACAAAAAACGTAAAATGCCGACCAAAAAAATCGACTTTTCTGGAGGGGTGCGCTTCCGTATAACACCATATAACCCATTCCCTCTAGATATCTGATAAAATTTTGTACCTTTGATTTAGATAATAAAATTTCTGTGACGAATTTTTCGTTTATCAGTTAATTTTAACTTTTTTTCTGATTTGTTTTAAGAGGTTGCCTTAGTGTTGCCTCTTTTTTTTATTTATAGTATTAGATTTTGTGACGTTTTTATATATTTAACTATAGTTTTGTGACAAATAAATGACAGTTTTGTGACGGATTTTAATATATAACTAACTGATTATTAGATTGGTGACAGTTTGTGACAGTTTTAAAGGGTTGTATAGGGAGTAGTTTTTAAAATATAATAAAAAATATATAAGAGTATAGGGAAAAAAANNTTGTCACATTGTCACAAGACTTGTTAATGGAATAATTATTGTATCTTTGTTTGTATAACATTTAAATTAAATCAAATGAATAATCCAATGGGAGGGTATTCACCGAAGGAACTTACAACAGGTGAAAACTCACAAGAGAAACTTCTTTATGGTATCGAAATGATATCAAGAGCAGTTAAGAGTACATTAGGACCTATGGGTCAAACTGTAATAATTGAATCACCACATCACACGCATGGAATGACAGTCACCAAGGATGGTGTTACTGTTGCTAAGAGTTATGACATGGCAGACCCTGTAGGTAATCTTGCCGTAAAGATGATGAAAGAAGCATCAGCTAGGACTGCTACCTCGGCTGGTGATGGAACAACCACTGCTATAGTGTTGACAGAAGCATTGGTAGAACAAGGTTTGGGTAGGATTACAAGTGATGTAAACAAGACGGAAGTTCTAAGGCACCTGGTAAGTGAGACTGAAGGGTTAGTTAAGTCTTTAAAGAAACAAAGTAAGAAGGTTACTAAGAAAAGGTTAGTTGATGTGGCAACCATATCAGCCAATAATGACAAGTTTATTGGGAAGATAATCTCGGACTGTTACAATGATGTTGGGCAGAATGGAATAGTTACTGTTGAAAACTCACCAACACCTGATACTTTTTATGAAACCACAAAGGGGATTAAGATAGACAAGGGGTATTCATCTCCTATGTTTATAAACCACCAAAAGAAGGACGAGTGTATATTGGATGATGTGCATATACTTGTATGTGACGCAGAGATCAGCAACATACTTCAGATTGAGAACGTGTTGAAACCAATCATACAAGATAAGAAAAAATTATTAATTATATCACCATGTACAACGAATGTGATAGCTACCTTGGCTGCCAATGTTCAGAAGAGGGGACTACACTTGTGTACAGTTCAGCCTCCGAACTTTGGATATCGTCAGCATGAGTTGATGCAGGACATTGCGTTGTCGGTTGGGGCTACATACTTTTCGGAAAAGACGGGTGACGATTTAAGCCTCATCGAGTTTACTGACTTAGGGTTTGCTTCCAGGGTGATAGTTGGGAGAGACTCTTCCGTAATCTTGAGCGAGGCTGAAGAAAACAAGGATGTGGATAAAAGGGTTGCTGAGTTGTGGGACGCACACAAGGTAACCAAGCAGAAGCACGACAAGGATTTTATTCTTCAGAGAATTGCATCCTTGACAGGAGGGATAGGAGTTATCCATGTCGGAGGAAACACAGACCTTGAGCAGAAGGAGTTGTATGACAGGGTAGACGATGCTGTGTGTGCAGTACGTTCCGCTTTAGAGGAGGGTATACTTCCAGGGGCAGGTATGGCACTGGCTAAAGTTTCGTATCAAAAGCAAAACACAGATGACGAGTTAGAGCTTGATATAGCCAAAGATATTTTATATTATGCGCTGCAAGCTCCATGGAAACAGATACTTATAAACGCAGGACTAGAGCCTGATGATATTTTAAAGGATCACCACCTTAATGAAATTGGTTACGGATACAATCTAAAAACCAAGCAGTATGGTGACCTGATAGAGATGGGTGTTATTGACCCCACCAAGGTGACTAGGTCGGCATTACAGAATGCAGTGTCTGTTGCAGTAACTATTTTATCAACCAACGCCATTATCACAATGGCTAGAACATACGAAACGGATTAAATTATAAATAAACAATTATGACACAAGTAGATAGAAGTTTAAAGGCAGATCAAATTGCAGACAAGTTTGCTGCGAAGTTATTTAAAAATGGTATTGTTACTGTACGTAAGGCTAATACTGTTTACTCAAAAGTAAAAAAAATATTATTAGAAAATATTTCTGAATGAAGCCAATAGGAAAGTACATAGTAATAGACGAAATTATCGAGGAGATTAGTACAGAGTCTGGTATACTTTTGACAAGCGAAGACACAAAAGACTTGAGGTATAAGAAGGGTGTGATTGTTATGCCTGGTACAGATGTGAGTGTGGTAAACACTGCTGACCAGATATACTATGACTCAAGAGCAGGATATAAGATGGTGATTAATGGCACTCAGCACACAGTTATTTCTGAGTCTGATGTCGTTGTTGTTTTATAAATGCGTTCATTTGAATAATAAAATTTCGATACACCTTATCGGTGTATGATACGTTTCTAAGAAACATAGGGTTGCCATCATTACTTGTAGGAATTTCCTTCCCATTGAGGTATTTGTATATTGATGTGGTGACCCTTTTTCCTTTTTGAGAAAGCTGATATAAGGCTTTTCGTTTCCCCATTTTTTTTCTAAAAACTTCAATCCACCCTTCTTGTCTTAGTCTTTCAAATCGATGTTTTTCCCAGCTTATTAAATCATCAAATTCTTTAAACTTATCTTTTGAAAAATATTCTTCTGATTTAAGAAATAAAAGTATATCTAGATCGGATTGAGTTAGACCATGTTTTACTTTAATAAACTGTCGTACGACTCTCCAGTATTTTAGGTAGTCTGATTTCATAAAATTTAATTTAGTAACTTTGTTGTAAAGATACCAAAAGAAGATGAAAAATTTAAAACCTTATTTTACGCAAGCAAACAAAAGCATGGGAGGTAAGCCAGAAAAGTTTGGACTACCATCAAACAAACAAATAGCTAAGAGTGTTTATGCAAAGTGTGGTAAAAAAAAATAATCTAGTTGACTCCGCATGGAATTGTTCTTGCGGTGCTTTAAACTCAGCTACACGTAAAAAGTGTGGTAGATGTAAAACCAAAGACAATGGCAAAGAAAGGAAGAACGAAGGGAAATAAAATTTGTTCAGCAGGAATTGCGTGGGCAAAGAGAACGTTTGACAAGTACCCATCTGCGTATGCAAATATGGCTGCAAGTAAATATTGTAAAGACCCTAACTACGCAAAAGGTAAAAAGAAGAAGTAATGGGTGAGTTAGCTAAATGGAGAAAACAAAAGTGGGTTCGTATAGGCACGGATGGTTCTATTAAGGGAGCTTGCGGAACTAGCAAGAATAAAAAAAATCCCGATAGATGTTTGCCGTTAGCTAAAGCTAAAAGTTTAAGTAGAAGTGAACGAGCTAAAACGGCTAGAAAAAAGAAAGCTTCAGGCGGAAAGAAGCAGTTTGTTTCAAACACAAGAAAAGCAAA
>ENA-UZWT01002856-UZWT01002856.1-metagenome-genome-assembly--contig:-Day-1-50m-contig-2856_pt1 | contig 19358 bp, 17 predicted proteins | sample MGYA00260338_ERZ794898 | MGnify/ENA metagenome assembly ERZ794898 | reverse complement strand
TGCTGACGGGGGAGATGTTCAAACAATTACCAAGTCTGAAGCTATTTTTTATTAATAATTGTTTCTAAATACTTAGAACTATGCTTTTTAAAATAGTTTGAAAAATTTATAAAATAATTGTTTCTAAGAACTGATCATCTGTGTAATTATCTATTAATGAATCCTCTACAAATAAAGAATTAAAAAACAAATCATCCATTTTTTGTTCAGAAAGTTCAGCTTTTATGACAATTTCATTAATTAGAATAGCATCTGCAAATGCCTCAAATTCATTATCATTTCCAATAAGTGCATTGATTAGATTGTCATCTGAAAAGGATAAAAACTCAATAGTACTTTTATCTACATCCCTGTTATTAGCACTCTGTAACCAAAATGTTAAAGTTAAAATAAAAACTAAAGAAGCTGCTGCCATAAACTTAAATTGAGGTCGCAACCAAAAAATCAATGGTTTCTTCATTTCTGTTGGAACTTCTGTGACAACTTCCTCTTCAATCTTATCTATGATTGACCTTTTAGATTTTGAGAAATACCCTTCAGGAACAGTAATACCTAGAGAAGCTTTGTGATGTTTAGAAATATCATCTTTAAAACCTCCTTTTAAAAAGTTATTTTGGTTTGTATTTTCTGTTTCTTTTTTCATAATATGTATTTAGACCCTACTTTTTAAAAATAGTTTGGATTTATAAAAATATTTTTTTTTCAATAATTTTTACTACTGAATAGTAAGTAGATTTTAATGTACTTTCTGAGGTTTCTAAAATTTCTGACATCTGCCGAAAACTAATATCTTCGAAATATTTCATATGAAAAATACGCTTTTGTTTTTCTTTCAGTCCGGCTATAATTTTATGAAGTTTTTTATGAACTTCATCTCCATCAAAATACGCATCTTCAAATAAAACTTGTAAATTAGATGTTGGTACTTCATCAATATTTCGATGACTTTTTTTGTTATTTTTCTCTAAAAACCGAATAGATTCATTGTATGCTATCCGATACATCCAAGTGTGTAAACTACTTTTTTCCTCAAATTTTAATATGCTTTTATAAATTCTAACAAAGGTATTTTGCAAGACATCATCCGCATTTTCGTGGGTCGTTACAATCTTTCTAATATGCCAATACAATCGTTCTTGATAGACGTCTAGCAGCTCACTAAAAGCTTTCTCTTTTTGTGTAGGATCCTTTAACTTTTTTACAAGTTCTTCGTCTTTACTCAAGTTTTGATTTATTTCTTTTCTTTTGACCTAAGATAATTGAAATAGTTTGATTAATCCCTAGAAAAAAATCAAAATAGAATTTACCATCAATTTATTAAATAGCTTGATTAGAATTAACTCGTTTATTTATTTGAAATCTTTTACCAAGATTTGTACATTTATGCTTTACTATTTTTCAATGATAAATACCGAAATAAATTCGGTCTTTTAATTTTTCAAATTCATCTTATGAAAATCATCATCTCACCGGCAAAATCATTAGATTTCGAAAGCAAAGCGCCAACAAGCTTGCACACGGAACCTCGTTTCTTAGAACATTCAGAAAAATTAAATAAGAAACTAAAAACACTTTCAAAGAAAAAATTATCTGAGTTGATGAAAATTTCTGATGATTTGTCTGCTTTGAATTATGATAGAAATCAAAATTGGAAAACTCCTTTTACTCCCCAAAATGCTAAACAAGCCATTTATTCTTTTACAGGTGCCGTATTTCAGGGAATTGATGTAAATTCTCTTGCCGAAGAAAAAATACCTTTACTGCAAAATAACCTCAGAATTTTGTCAGGTCTATATGGCATCTTAAAACCTTTAGATCTCATACAACCTTATCGTTTAGAAATGGGAACAAGATTAAAAATTGGGCATACAGAAAATCTTTATAAATTTTGGGATGACACCGTTGCACAATCTTTAAATAGCGAACTAGAAGAAGATGAACTACTTGTTAATTTGGCAAGTTCTGAATACTTTAAAGTACTGCCTAAAAAGGTTTTAAAAGTACCCATGATTACACCCGTTTTTAAAGATTTTAAAAAAGGAGAATATAAAATTGTAATGACATACGCTAAAAAAGCACGTGGCTTAATGGTTCGGTACATTATAGAAAACAATGTAAATACAATAGAAGAATTAAAGGGTTTTAATATTGATAAATATCGTTTTTCTGAAGAACTGTCTTCAGGAAATGATTTGGTTTTTACTCGTTAATTTTTCATTTTATGCATCACCCAAGTATGTGGAGCAGTTACTGCAAATAAAATTGCAAAAACTACGGTAGCAAAAAGCTCTATCTGTGGAACTAATTGGTATAAAACGAATAGTCCAACAACGCTAATTACCCAATAAATTAAGGCTTTTTTTACATAATAGAAAATAGCTTTTTCATTTAAATTTCCTGAAATAAACACTACTTGATGAATAATAGAGGGTATGGAGTGCCAAAAAATAAAATATATGGCAAACCCTAATACAAGAGAAGAATTTTGAAATACTAGATAAAGTAGAAGTAAATAAAAAATTTCTCTAAAAAATATTTTTACCTTATTTTTTTTAGTTAAAACGAGATATATACTTCCAATACATAAAAAAACACCACTTAATAATAAGGCCATTTTTATTTGAAACTCGGTGAAAGTTAAACCTGTTAGTTCTGTCATAATTAAATCTACATCGGCAGCAGATTGATAAAATATCAAAGAAAAAATAAATATCCCGTAGGCTAAAAAATAAAAAGAATTAAACAATCCATTTACATTTATTTTCTTGCTCAGGTGTTCTTCTCCGAAATGATAAGAACTCAATAAAACAAAAAACAGAATAGCTGTAAAAGAGCTAAACATATAGATAACTAAACACAATATAATTATACCTATGTAAATAAAAAGATTTTTTATAAACGTCTTATCCGTTTTTTCTTTAATGGATAGAATCAACAAATCATTAGCTCCATGCAAAATACCTAGTGAAATTACTAGTATGTACGCTAAAAAATCCTCAACTACTTCTCCAAATTGAATGCTTATCCAAAATAGGAAAAACGTAATAAATAACATGAAATTTTGATAATTACTATAAAAAGTGTTCCTCATATTACAAAGTTAACAATATTATTGGTATATTTGGTTGAATGTTTTTTTTAAAGCATGAGAGAAATAATCAATTTAATAACTTAATTTTTAATGAAAATCATGAATTTATCTATTAATTTTCTTTCAGTTGCGAAAATGGATCCAAGCGATTATGTTGGATTTACATTTTTTGTTGGCTGTATGGCCATGATGGCTGCTGCAGTATTTTTCTTTTTATCAATGAATAGTGTTGATAAAAAATGGAGGACTTCTCTTCTAGTCTCTGGTTTAATTACCTTTATCGCCGCCGTGCATTATTGGTACATGAGAGACTATTGGGCTTCTAACGGAGAATCTCCTACCTTCTTCAGGTATGTAGATTGGATTTTAACTGTTCCACTAATGTGTGTTGAATTCTATTTAATCTTAAAAGTTGCGGGAGCAAAAAAATCTTTAATGTGGAGATTAATCTTCTTATCAGTTGTGATGCTGATAACAGGATATATGGGAGAAGTAATTTATCGAGATAGTGCCTGGTTATGGGGTCTAATATCTGGTTTAGCTTACTTTGTAATCGTTTATGATATTTGGCTCGGAGATGCCAAGAAATTAGCTGTTGAAGCTGGTGGAGCCGTTTTAAATGCTCACAAAACTTTATGCTGGTTTGTTTTAGTTGGTTGGGCAATTTATCCTTTAGGTTACATGGCTGGAACTCCAGGCTGGTATGAGGGCATTTTTGGTGGCTTAAGTATGGATGTTATTTACAATATTGGAGATGCTATTAATAAAATAGGATTTGGTTTGGTTATTTATAATTTAGCCGTGCAAAGTTCTGAAAAGTAATAACACTATTTAGTTAGCGATATTATAAAGTCCAAAAGTTTTTTAAAATTTTTGGACTTTTTTTTTAACAATTTACAATTCTAACGGCAACTGCTAGCCCCCCTTTAGAAGTCTCTTTGTAATTTTTATTCATGTCTTTGGCAGTTTCCCACATAGTGTCTATAACCTCATCTAAATGCACCAAAGATTCTTTAGGATCCGTTTCTAAAGCAATCTCTGCTGCATGAATTGCTTTTATTGCTCCCATAGAATTACGTTCAATACAAGGCACTTGTACCAAACCTCTTATAGGATCACAAGTTAAGCCCAAATGATGCTCCATAGCAATTTCTGCGGCAGACAAACATTGTGCTGCAGTACCACCTAACAATTCTGTTAAAGCCGCTGCTGCCATTGCAGATGATACGCCTATTTCTGCCTGACAACCTCCCATTGCAGCAGATATTGTGGCATTTTTTTTAAAAATACTTCCAATTTCGCCGGCAGTTAATAAGAATTTTTTTATTTGATTAAAATCAGCTTCATGGTTTTCTATTACCATATAATACATTAAAACAGCTGGTATTACACCTGCACTTCCATTTGTTGGAGCGGTAACTACTCTTCCCAAAGCTGCATTTACTTCATTCACAGAAAGAGCAAAACAACTTACCCATTTTAATATTTCTCTAAATTTAACTTCTGTACTTCTTATGGCGGTAATCCATTCTTTCGGATTATCATAACATGTGCCTTTAATTAATTTTTGATGCGTATCAAAAGCACGTCTTTTTACATTTAATCCCCCAGGAAGCTTTCCTTTTGTGTGACATCCTATGTACATGCACTCTAACATTGTATCCCAAATTCTATAAATTTCATTGTTAATAAATTCAGAAGAATGAAGTTCTAATTCATTTAAGTAAACAATTTCAGAAATTCCTAGATTTTCTTTTTCACAAAATTCTTCTAACTCAATCGCTTTACTTATGGGAAAAGGAAAGTTCTTGTTATTTATTTCTATTTCCTCTTTTAAATGATCATTTTCTTGCACAATAAAACCACCTCCGATAGAATAATAGGTTTCATTAGAAATTTCTTCACCATTAAAAAAACCGCTAAATTTAATTCCATTTGCATGAAAAGGAAGGAACTCCCTATTAAATGTTATAGACGATTTATAAAACGGTATATTTTTTTCATTATTTAAAAAAAGTAATTCATTATTATCAATCGCATCAATAATTTCTGCAATATCTCCAATAGGAATATATTCTGGATCTGCACCACTTAAACCTAATTGAATGGCAAGATCTGTAGCATGCCCTTTTCCTGTTAAAGAGAGAGAACCGTATAAATCTACTTGGATTGTATCAACTAAATAAAATTTTTGATTCTTTTTTAATTGATGGATCCATTGCTCAGCAGCACGCCAGGGACCTAAAGTATGTGAACTAGATGGCCCAACACCAATCTTTAACATATCAAAAACACTAATAAATTGCGACATTCTCAATATTTAAACTCATTAACGATGTAAATGTATAAAATTCGTGATAATAAGCTTATTTTTTATCAAAATATAAACACCTATTAAGTATAAATAAGAAAACTAGAACTCAATGGCTTACATTAAATAAATCTTAGCGCTCTCATTAAATCTATCAAATTTAGTAGTAGCTTCAGGAACTTCTGCAATAGTAACCATATACTTTTTACATTACAAACACCTGTGCTCTTTGTCACTATACTATTCTTTACTTATAAAAATACTTTTGGTTTAGAACCAAGCACGGTAAGAACATATCTTTTCTAACGAGATAAATTATGTTTCAACAAGTTTAATTCTGACCTAACAAACTAAATACAAGAAGATTAATTATTCCTGATCCACTTTAAGCAATACTTTAGCTTGAATTTATGTCAGAATGTCACAATAATTGAAACTATTTTTTTAGAAAACTGACATTTTACAGTCAAAAAATAGTTGGCACACAGTTTGACTAATAGCTATTGTAAAATTGAATTAAAATATATTTAAATAAATATTATGAGTAAAATAATTGGAATCGATTTAGGTACAACGAACTCTTGTGTTTCTGTAATGGAAGGAAATGAGCCAGTTGTAATTCCTAACGCAGAAGGAAAAAGAACTACACCATCTATCGTTGCCTTTGTTGAGGAGGGAGAGCGTAAAATTGGCGATCCAGCAAAAAGACAAGCTGTAACTAATCCAACAAAAACGGTTTATTCTATTAAACGTTTTATGGGGAACAAATTTTCTGAGTCTTCAAAAGAAGTTACGAGAGTTCCTTACAAAGTAGTTAAAGGAGATAATGATACACCTAGAGTAGATATTGATGGTCGTTTATATACGCCACAAGAGATTTCTGCAATGGTTTTACAGAAAATGAAAAAAACTGCTGAAGATTATTTAGGAACTGATGTTAGTGAAGCCGTAATTACTGTGCCTGCATACTTTAATGATGCACAAAGACAAGCAACTAAAGAAGCGGGTGAAATTGCAGGCTTAGCTGTAAAAAGAATTATAAACGAGCCTACTGCTGCTGCATTAGCTTACGGATTAGACAAATCCAATGACGATAAAAAAATTGTTGTTTTTGATTTTGGTGGAGGAACACATGATGTTTCTATTTTAGAATTAGGAGACGGTGTTTTTGAAGTATTAGCTACTGATGGAGACACGCATTTAGGTGGTGATGATGTTGATGAAAAAATCATTAACTGGTTAGCTGAAGAATTTAAATCTGACGAAGGAATCGATTTACGTAAAGATCCAATGTCTTTACAGCGCTTAAAGGAAGCTGCTGAAAAAGCAAAGATTGAATTATCTTCTTCTGCTTCAACAGAAATTAACTTGCCTTATGTTACAGCTACTGCTAGCGGACCAAAACACTTGGTAAGAACTTTAACAAGAGCTAAATTTGAGCAATTAATAGACGATTTAATCAAAAGAACTATTGCTCCTTGTAAAACTGCATTAAAAAATGCTGATTTATCCTTAGACGAAATAGACGAGATTGTTTTAGTTGGTGGTTCTACAAGAATACCTGCTGTGCAAGAAGCTGTTGAAAAATTCTTTGGGAAAGCACCAAGTAAAGGAGTAAACCCTGATGAAGTTGTTGCTTTAGGCGCTGCAATTCAAGGTGGTGTTTTGTCTGGAGACGTTAAAGATGTATTGTTATTAGACGTTACACCTTTATCTTTAGGTATTGAAACAATGGGTAATGTTTTCACAAAATTAATTGATGCAAACACAACAATTCCTACAAAAAAATCTCAAGTATTCTCTACAGCAGTAGACAATCAACCATCAGTAGAAATTCACGTTTTACAAGGTGAAAGAGCTATGGCTGCAGATAATAATACAATAGGACGTTTCCATTTAGATGGTTTACCTCCAGCACAAAGAGGTGTGCCTCAAGTTGAGGTTACTTTTGATATTGATGCAAATGGTATTATTAAAGTTTCTGCTTTAGACAAAGGAACAAACAAATCTCACGAAATTAGAATTGAAGCTTCTTCTGGATTATCTGAAGATGATATCGCTAAAATGAAACGAGAAGCAGAAGAAAATGCTGATGCTGATAAAACTGCAAAAGAAACTGCAGAAAAAATCAATGAAGCAGATTCTATGATTTTTCAAACAGAGAAGCAATTAACTGAGTTTGGTGAAAAATTATCTGATTATAAAAAAGGACCTATTGAAGCTGCTTTAGTTGAATTAAAAGCTGCACATGAATCTAAAGATTTGGCATCTATTGATACCGCTTTAGCGACAATCAACGAAGCGTGGAAAGCCGCATCTGAAGAGATGTATGCTGCACAAGGTGGTGCTGAAGGAGCTGATGCTGGCGCACAACAAGGTCAACCAGAAGCATCTGACGAACAAGGAGACAATGTTGAAGATGTAGATTTCGAAGAAGTAAAGTAAGCAGAGTAACAGCTTATCCCAAAAGTTATTTGGGGCTTATAAAAAAGAAAACTATTCTTCTTAAAATATTAAAACGCAATCATTTATTTGATTGCGTTTTTCTTTATGATTTAATAATAAGGACGAATAACACCTCATTATGATATTTAAGTTTGCTTCCTTACTTTCGTTAAAAAATTTAAATTGAATTTTGAAAACCTATAATAAGACCAATTTTTTTAAACATACTTTTTGTGAATTTAATCAAGTGAATAATTTTGAATTTCCAACAGAAATAAACTACAAAAGTAAATCTGAAAGCATATATTTTTATACGACAGAAGGTGTTTACAGAAAATCAAATCATTGGGGAAGGGTGGCAAACTGTAGATGGAAAATCAACGCTAACGAGAATTATAAGAACCAAGAAGTTATCATTGGCTTTGCAAAATGGACAGACTTCTACCCTATTAACTCTAAAGAAAGAATATTTTTTATTGAAGTCAATTTTAAAGAAAAAACTGCGAAAATTCAACCTCAAAAAAAGAATTCTACAAATTATTTATTTAATTATTCTGAGGCGCATAGAAGAAAAAAACAAATAACGCACTTATTAAAAGAAGATAGATGGGGAATATATTTCAATGATGATATTGAAATTTTAAGAAGCAAAGTCATTTCAGATTACATCAAGTCAAATAGAACATTACTAGAAATAAAATTATCGCATAAATAAGGTTTCTTATTATTTCCGTAAATAACAATTTTAAAACCTTAACTGAATTGGTACGAATTTTACATAAAAATTCTATAAAATAGATACCCAATATTTGTAATTTTGAGTAATAGATTTACTTTTTTTTAACTACAAAAACCAAAACTATTTAAAGACTACGACCTACTATTTTTAATAAAAAAATCATAAAAATTAGAATTAATGGGTATTAAAATTTCAAATAAAGTACGATATATGTATGAATATGCGGACTATAATCCTCCTATATTGTTAAACACAATTCATCAATCAAAAATTACAACTCGGTATTTCTTTTTATTTTTTGAGTTATAACCAATACATCTTTGTATCATCAAAACATAAATACCGATGAAACAAATATTATGTATTCTGTTAATAGCAAGTCAATTTTCATTAACTGCGCAAACTACCATTTCAGGCAAAGTTACAGACTCAAATCAACAACCAATAGAAGGGGCAAATGTATATTTAGATGGCACTTACGACGGCACATCGACAAATGAACGAGGAGAGTTCTCTTTTTTCACCTCAGAAAAAGGAACACAAACTATAGCTATATCTTTTATTTCTTTCGAAACTTATCTTAAAACAGCCGATGTTTCATTACTAAAAGAATTAAAAATAAAATTACGGGATGATGTAAATGCACTGGATGCTGTTATTATAAACGCAGGTACTTTTGAAGCCGGAGAGAAAGCTAAAGTTACTGTATTAAAACCGTTAGATATTGTCACAACAGCAGGTGCTTTGGGTGATGTAATCGGTGCATTACAGACACTTCCAGGAACTTCTACTTTAGATGAGGATGGACGTCTTTTTGTGCGCGGAGGAGAAGCTGAAGAAACCCAAATCTTTATTGATGGAATTCGCGTTTTTACCCCATATGCAGCTTCTGCAAGAAATATTCCAACTCGCGGACGCTTTTCTCCATTTTTGTTTAAAGGAATTTCTTTTTCTACAGGTGGTTATTCGGCAGAATATGGACAAGCTTTATCAAGTATTTTACAGTTAAACACGATTGACCAACCTGTTGAAGAAAAAACGAACTTATCATTTATGACAGTCGGTTTAGGTTTGGGGAACACGCAAATTTGGGGTAATAATTCTTTTAGTATTAACACATCATATGTCAATTTAGAGCCTTATCAGGAAGCTTTTCCTGATAGAAATACATGGAAAAACCCTGTACAAGCATTGAGCGGAGAAATGGTATATAGACACCAATTTAAAAATGAATCTCTACTAAAATTGTACGGTGCATTTAGTCATACGAATTTCGATGTAATTCAGGATGACATAAATTATGTTGATGGATTTCGTTTCGGGCTAAAAAACAGAAATCTGTATTTTAATACTTCGTACAAGAATAGATTTGGTGACAATTGGAAAATAGAAACCGGTTTTAGTTTCACAAATGACTATTCAAACCTAAATATTATTGATGATTTAGTAACAGACAACGAAAACTCAATGCATTTTAAAGTAAAACTTAAAAAACAGTTTTCTAATCGATTTAAAGTTAGTTTTGGTTCAGAGTATTTTACAACTTATTTTAATGAAGATTATACACAAAATAATGGAGGTAAATTAAAATATAGTTTTAATAACAACCTACTTGCCACTTTTGTTGAAACAGATATTTTCTTTTCTAAAAATTTAGCTACAAAAATTGGAATTCGCACAGAAAATTCAGAATTATTAAACGAATTTACCATCTCTCCAAGACTTTCGTTAGCCTACAAAGCAGGCAAAAATTCACAGTTATCTCTTGCTTATGGTCAATTTTATCAAAACCCTAAAAACGAATATTTGAAATTCAATGAAAATTTTAAAGCTGAAAACACATCGCATTTAATTGCAAATTATCAGGCCACAAAACGAGGTCAAATATTTAGAGTGGAGGCGTATTATAAAGATTACAAAGACTTGGTAAAATATAATAATATTCTTGTGAATACGAGTAACTTTAATAATAATGGAAGTGGTTATGCAAAAGGTTTCGATGTTTTTTGGAGACAAAATGGAAAAATAAAAAATACAGATTATTGGCTTTCCTACTCATATTTAGATACAAAAAGAAATTACAAAAACTACCCTACGGCAGCAAGACCTAATTTTGCGTCCAAGCATAATTTATCTTTAGTTGCGAAACATTGGGTAGAAGAGTGGAAAAGTCAAATTGGCTTCAGTTACAATTTTGCTTCTGGAAGAAATTATACAAATCCAAATGAAGTTGGATTTTTAAATAACCAAACTAAGAACTACAATTCATTGAGTGTAAATTGGGCATATTTAATAGATGCACAAAAAATTCTATACCTCTCTGTAAACAACGTTTTAGCAACTCAAAATGTATTTGGTTACAATTACAAAAACACCGCAGAACCTAATGGTAATTTCGACAGACAAGCAATAATACCCAATGCAGACAGGTTCTTTTTTTTAGGTTTTTTCTGGACAATTAGCGATAATAAAAAAACAAATCAATTAGATAATTTATAATTTTTTGAGCAGCTATATCCTACCCTCGTATCTGACTTTTTTTATTCAAAAAAAGGAATATGAGAATTCATTAATATGACAAGATCAAGGCGGAAATTTTAAAAAAGTTAATACCAGTGAAAAAAGAGGGAAAGAAGTAAGCAGAATCCCCATCGAGTTAACAATTGAGAAGAAAAAAATAACAATTCGGTATTATTCTTGTGTATTTCACGCAGAAACATCAGATATTTGAATCATCAAAAAAACATTATGAAAAATTTACTTGTAATTCTCACTTTTATATTTACCGGAACCATATTTACCTGTGCGCAAGAAAAACATAGCATTGTAATAGATTTTAAAGGCATAAAATCTAATAATGGTAACTTGTATATTGCTATTTATAATGAAGAAGAAAGTTTTTTAAAAAATCCAATAAAAGGAACGATTGTAAAAATTGAAGATAAAAAAGCATCCATAACTTTAAAAGATATTCCTACTGGAGTTTATGCTATTTCTGCTTTTCATGATTCCAATAACAATAACAAATTAGACACCAATTTTTTAGGAATACCAAAAGAACCAATAGGCATGTCTAACGGTGCAACTGGTTTTATGGGAGCTCCAAAATATAGGGATGCAAAATTTAAAGTAACGAAAGATACAAAGCTCACCATTGCATTAAAATAAATAAGAGAAGAATCTATACACTTCACCTTTTCTTTAATTTAAATAAATATTTAAAACAATTATCTAAACACTTACGACATGAAAAAAATTACAATTATCATCGCAATTTTCATTGCGACAGGGATTTCTGCGCAAACAAAATACCAAATAGGAATGCAAAGAGCTTTTAGTTTATGGGAAAATGGAAATAACAAAGAAGCCTCACAATTATTTGAAAGAATCACAAAAGCAGAACCAGAAAATTGGTTACCCGCTTATTACGCGGCAAACGTAGAGATAAGTGATAGTTTTGGAATAAAAGATGAAACATATTTAAAAGCAAAATTAACAAAAGCACAAAATTTTTTAGATACAGCAAAATCGAATTCAGAAAACAATCCAGAAATACTTATTACACAAGCATTTTTAAACTTAAGTTATATTGCATTTGATGGCCAAAAATACGGTATGACTTTAGGTAGTGTAAATAATCAATTGTACGCAAAAGCACTGGCGATTGCAGAAAAAAACCCAAGAGTCATTTTAGCAAATGCTGAATGGAACATGGGTTCTGCCAAATTCTTTGGAAAATCTACAAAACCTTATTGCAAGGAAATTAAACGAGCAATTGCATTAAGTAAAGAAGAAAAAAATGACATTGAGTTTTACCCAGAATTTATGTTACTAAGAGCTGAACAAGTTTTAAAACAATGTCAAGGGTAATTCTGTAACCTCTAATTTACTCAACTAAAACCTAAAAGAATTTTCATTTTTTATATTTTTTATCTGATCAAAGTATTGAAAGATGAAAATTCTTCCTTTTGCCTAAAAAGAATAAAATACGATTAAAAAAATCTACACTCCGACAAATAAGATATTAGTTATATGTTTTATTAGAAAAATGTGATTAGTTATTACCCTAATATTTTAGCAATCAATGCTTGTTTTGCCTTTTCATCATTACCAAACACCCACTGCAATACGTTATCCTCCCAAATTTCTGCTTTTTGATTTTCAGTAATAACCTTTTCATTAACGGCTAAATCTAAAATTTTTCCTGGGTAAGAAGATTGTGCATCACTTTCCATTTCCCCTAAAGGATACGGATCGTCTAACCCCATTAAAACCTGATCTGTACCTTGTCTTTCAAACATTAATTTTAGCGAGTCCGTGTCATGAACCAAAGTATCAAAAAAGATATTTGGATGACCTACCGCTTTTCTTGGATGTGTCTTTCCTTTAAATAAATCAGGTCTTCCATCAAATCCTTGAATCCTTCTTCCTAAATTCATTTGGGCTAATTGCCCTCCATGCGCAAAACAAGTTCTAATATCAGGAAAACGTTCTTGCATTCCGTTTAATGTATAAAAATGGTATGCATCACCACATTGTGCAAGCATCCAAATTAAATGAAAACGCCAATTGGTATTTTCTAACTTTATCATTTTATCTCCATCATACGGATGGATTTCAATGGCCAATTTATATTTATTTGCCAATTCAAAAATGCGATCATTTTCTTCATCAAAAACACAACGCCACTGACCGATTGAGTCCATAAAATGAGTTGGCAAACACAATACTTTTAATTCTAACTCTTCTACACAACGTTTTATTTCATCTAAAGCTCCATAAATAAAACCAGGATGCACAACAAATCCACAGGTGAATTTACTGGGATGATTGCGTTGTATTTTTGCATTAAAATCATTTTGAAAACGCAGCGATTTTTTCATTTCCTCAAGGCGCAAACCATTTCCATATAATTGAGAAAGATTTAAAACTACAGCATGATCAATATTATTTTTTTTCATCCAAAGTAATTTCTCGTCTAAAAAAAAACTAGAATCTGTTACCGGGCGTCTCCATCCTTTTTGCAACATGTGTTTGCGTTCATTATCTACCCAAAAAATTTCTTTTTCCTTCATGAACTGAGGAATTTCCTCGGGGTAAGGCAATAAATGTGAATGTCCGTTTATGCGAAGTTTCCTATTTTTCATATTTTTTTTATCATTGCAAAGCGCAAGCTATTGCAACATTTATTTAATTTTATTAGGTGCTTCCATTACAATTCCACAATTATCACAAGTACATTTCTCCTTATCAGAATAATAGCTTTCAAAGATTATTGGCATATCAGTTTCAATGTTCTCTAATTTAAACTTCTTTCGAAATAATAAATTACCACAATTTTCACAATACCATTCTAAAGCATCTTTCATCTTTTTTTTACGAGGATATTCAATGACCAAACCAACAGTATTTTCTTTTCTTTGTGGAGAATGTGGAACTTTTGCTGGCAATAAATATATATCGCCTTCATTAATTTCAACATCAATCATTTTTCCATTGCCATCGATAATCTTTAAAATCATATCGCCCTCTACTTGATAGAAAAACTCTGGAGTTTCATTATAGTGATAATCTTTTCTATTATTTGGACCACCAACAACCATCACAATATAATCACCATTATCCCAAACACACTTATTACCAACGGGTGGTTTTAACAAATGACGATGTTCATCAATCCACTTTTTAAAATTTAATGGCTGTACTAAATTAGTCATAATCTTATTATTTATAATCTTCAAAGATTTGATTTTTCTCCATCAACAGAAACTTTAATTCCGTTAACAAAACTTACCCTTTCAAGGGCTATAAACACTATTGCGTTAGCAAATTACTGATATTTTACTAATCGTTTTACTACAATCCTGCAATTTTATCTTCTTCTAAAATAGAATTTGTTTCCTTAATTACCTTATCTAAGATAGATTTCAACTCTTCTTTCGTCATATTTAAATGCGTGTAAATTTCATCATCTGCAATTAAATTCAATAACGCCTTATCTTGAGCTCTCCCTCTTTTCATCGCCTCATTGTAACCTATATTTTCATTAAAAGTTACCAAAGAATATTTAGATGAATATTCCGTTGGAAATGTTTTTTCTAAATCCATTTCTATGACTCTCTTCTCTTTAAAAAGTGGATTTGAAACATGTTTTTTCATCTCATGAAAATTATCAATTGCCAAATCGGCAATAGCATCTGTATCTTTTTTTCTTTTTGTTTGATATTCTTTAAAAACCGATTTCCAATCCCCTAAATCTTTATTCAAAATTTCATCTAAAACATAAACATCCTCAAAAGAGGCATTCATTCCTTGACCGTAAAACGGAACAATTGCATGGGAGGAATCACCAATGAGCAACGTTTTGTTTTCATAACTCCAAGGTGAACATTTTATGGTTCCTAGCGGACCTGTTGGGTTATTTATAAACTCATCTTTTATATTTGGAATTAATGCCAAAGCATCTGGAAATTCTTTCTCAAAAAATTCAGTTATTTTTTTTTCGGATGTTAAGTTTTCGAAATTAAATTCCCCTTCGTCATAACTTAAAAACAAGGTTACCGTGAAACTTCCATCCAAATTTGGTAGGGCAATTAACATAAAATCACCCCTTGGCCATATGTGTAAATGTTCTTTACTTATCTGATGATTTCCATTTTTATCTGCTGGAATTTCTAATTCTTTATAACCATGATTTAAATAATTTTGAGAATAACTAAACAAAAATTTGCGCTCAGATAAGTAACTTCTCCTTAAAGAAGACCCTGCACCATCTCCCCCAAAAATGACATCTGCTTTAATAAAAAAGTTTTCTTTTGTTTTGTTATCTTCAAAACTTGCAATGTTATTTTCAATGTCGATGTTTTCACATTTTTTATTAAAATGAATATTTACATTTTCATGCTTTTCAGCTTCATCTAATAAAATAGAATTCAAATCTCCTCTAGAAATCGAATTGATGTATTCATTTTCTCTTCCTGAATAATTAGAAGAAAAGGTATTCCCATCTTTATCGTGCATTAATCTGCCATACATAGGAATACAAATTTCTCTCGCTTTTTCCTCCATTCCGCATAAACGCAAAGCTTTTAAACCTCTGTCTGACAATGCTAGATTGATTGATCTTCCTGCGGAAATATCTGAAGTTCTCAAATCTGATCTACTTTCATACACTTCTATTTTAAAACCTCGTTGTGCTAATCTTAAAGCTAAAAGTGAACCGCATAAACCTGCTCCAATAATTAATATTTTGTCTTTTTTATTCATCTATAACAACTCTTTTAAAATAAAAACCATCCTGTAAACATCTTCAAAAGACGTATACATGGGCACAGGAGCACAACGTATTACATTTGGTTCTCGCCAATCTGTAATAATATTATTTTCTATTAGTTTTTTATGCAAACTTTTATCAGCATTTTTTACTTGAATAGATAATTGACAACCTCTTTCATGTGCATTATGTGGTGTGATAATTTTGATATCATCCGAATCAATTTCACCAATTAAATACTCAAAATAACCTGTGAGTTTTTCTGATTTTTCTCTCAAAGCATCCATACCAACTTCATCAAACAAGTCTAAAGAAGCCTTTATTGCCGCCATAGATAATATCGGCGGATTACTTAATTGCCAACCCTCTGCTCCTTTCATCACATCAAATGGCTGACGCATATTAAAACGTGTTTCTTTATTATGATTCCACCAACCTGAAAACCTCGGTAAATCTTTATTATTTGCATGCCTCTCATGCACAAATACCCCTCCTAAACTTCCAGGACCTGAATTTAAATATTTATACGTACACCATGCTGCAAAATCCACATTAGATTCGTGTAAATTTGGTTGAATGTTTCCTGCACCATGTGCTAAATCAATGCCAACAACACAATCTTTTGAGTGTCCAATTTTTGCAACTCTTTTTAAATCTAAAAATTGACCTGTATAATAATTTACGCCTCCAATTAATAGTAATGCAATTTCATCTCCTTGTTCAGAAACAATTTTTTGTAAATCTTCAATATTTAATAGCTCTTCTCCTTTTCTTGGTTTCCATTCTATAATGTCATCCGAAGAAAAACCATGGAATTTTAGCTGAGACTCAACTGCATACCTATCTGACGGAAAGGCATCACTTTCTATAACGATCTTATATTTTGTTTTTGTTGGTCTGTAAAAAGAAACCATTAACAAATGAAGGTTTGTCGTTAAAGTGTTCATCACAACGACTTCAATTGGTTTTGCCCCGACAACTTTTGCCATTTTATCAGTCAACAATTCATGATAATTTAACCATGGATTTTTTGCTTCAAAATGCCCCTCAACTCCCAAAATAGCCCAATCCTCTAACTCTTGATTAATATATCTTTTGGTTGATTTTGGTTGTAAACCTAAGGAGTTTCCAGTGAAATAAAGCCATTCATCTCCCTTTTTATCTTTAGGAATATGAAATAGATTTCGCAAGTGATAAAGTACATCCTCCTTATCTTGCTGTTTCGCAAATGTCAATGAATTTCTATACTGCATTTATTGATTAACGATTTATTTCAAATATAAAACAATCCTATTGAGAATTCGATTTTTTGAGTTTTGATTTTTTGTACATTAGCTAAAAAATTTTATAAATGAGAATTATAAAACCCTTTGCATTACTAATTTTACTTCCTTTATTATCTTGTAAAAACAACACAACAATAATTACTGAACTTCAAAATATTCACTCTACAATAAAAACAAAGTATGCGCCAGACAAACGTGTGGAATTGTTTGACATCAACTTTAAATTAGCCGAAAATCAACTTATTTTAGAGGGTGAGACAACTAGTAATAAAGCTTTTTCAATACTTTTAGATAGCTTAAATAACAAAAAATTAAAGTTTACAAACAACGTACGTATTTTACCTGATTCTGCTGTTGGTAATTTAAAATTTGCTATTGCGAGAAACTCTGTAATTAACATTAGATCGAAACCTAAACATTCTGCCGAACTAGGCACACAAGGTTTATTAGGAATGCCACTAAAAGTACTTGATAAAAAAGGAGATTTCTATAGAGTACAAACTCCTGATAATTATATTTCTTGGGTTGATAAAGGAGGAATAACTAGAATGAACAAAGAAATTTATGATCAATGGAATTCTCGAAAAAAAATAATGTTTACAAAAAATTTCGGATATGTATACACTGATAAAAATGAAAACTCTTCCATTATTTCTGATATTACTCTGGGAGGAATTTTAAATTTCAAATCTTTAGACAATAAGTTTTATGAAGTAGAATACCCTGATAAAAGAATAGGATTTATAAAAAAAGAAGAAGCTATTAATTATGAATCTTGGATACGGAATTTAAACCCTTCAAAAGAAAGTGTTGAGACTATTTCTAAAAAAATGAATGGTTTTCCTTATTTATGGGGAGGTACATCTAGTAAAGGAATGGATTGTAGCGGTTTTACAAAAACAGTCTACTTTATGAACGGTTTTATAATACCTAGAGATGCCTCTCAGCAAATAAATGCTGGTAAAACAGTTGATAAAGAGCTAAATTTTGAAGGTTTAGAAAAAGGAGATTTAATTTTCTTCGGAAGCAAAGCTACAGCAGAAAAAAAACAGCGTGTAACTCATGTCGGCATTTGGTTAGGTAACAATAGAATGGAATTTATTCATGCTTCTGGAAATGTTCATATAAGTTCTATGGACAATAAACAACCAAATTATGATGAATTTAATAAAAATAGGTATTTGGGTGGTAAACGTTACTTGGGTGTAAAAGACAAAATGATTATTGACTTAATAAAGAAAATTAAATTGTAATAAGTGAAATAATAAAACACAAAGCATTCAATTTGTAATGAGAATTATTTTAAGTCTTCAAACAATATAGAAAAAAGCACAAAACAGTAAGAAAATAAAAGACCCTTTATATTAAAAAATCTAAAGGGTCTTTTTACAATCTATAAAAACAGATTAATACAATACTCTGAATTTAATTGTTCCCTCTACATTTTTTAATTCTTCAATTACTTCTTTATTATACACTTTATCTAAATCTGTAATTACATAACCCACTTTTGGATCTGTAGATAAATACTGACCTGTTATATTTGACTCGTATTTTGCTAAAATATTATTAATTTCAGCCATAACTCCAGAAACATTCTTATGAATGTGTAAAAATCTATGTGCGTTTGTTTGTCTTGGCAAACGGATATTTGGAAAATTAACAGCATCTACTGTATTTCCTGAATTTATGTACGCCATAATTTTACTTGGCACAAAATCTGCAATATCTCTCTGTGCTTCCTCCGTACTACCACCAACATGAGGTGTTAAAATTACATTTGGCAAACCTTTTAATTCTGTGTAAAACTCTCCATTTTTTCTTGGCTCTAATGGATACACATCTACTGCTGCTCCCGCCAATTTCCCACTTTTTAACGCTTCTGCCAAAGCCACGACATCAACTACAAATCCACGAGAAAGATTTACTAAATGTGCCCCATCCTTCATTTGAGAAATTTCTTTTTTTCCAAAGAAATTTTGATTGGCAGCATTATCATCAACATGCAACGTAACAACATCAGAAATTCTAAGCAATTCCTCTAGTGTTTCCAGCCTTGTTGCATTTCCTAATGCCAACTTATCTTCAACATCATAATAATAAACATCCATCCCTAACGCCTCTGCTAAAACAGATAATTGTTTCCCAATGTTTCCATAACCAACAATACCCAACTTTTTACTTCGAACCTCTCTAGAACCCTCCGCCGTTTT
>ENA-UZWT01000758-UZWT01000758.1-metagenome-genome-assembly--contig:-Day-1-50m-contig-758_pt1 | contig 19372 bp, 9 predicted proteins | sample MGYA00260338_ERZ794898 | MGnify/ENA metagenome assembly ERZ794898 | reverse complement strand
AAATTAAGACATCTTAGATTGATTAGAATGTATTTAGATGCAGCAAAAGCTAAAGTAGAAACTTGTCATAGTCAGCAAGAGGGAATGACACTTTATAATTATGCTTTAAAACTTTTAAATAAATTAGATTGTAGACATTGTTAAACCAAATTAAACCAACAAATTATGGCAGCAGGATCAAAGTGTTTAAACTGTGGTAAAGTTCTTTCATGCGGATGTCAAAGAAGAACAGCATCAGATAAAAAACAAGTATGTTCAGCATGTATAGCAACATATGAAGCAAAACTAAAACAAAGAAACTTAAATAAATTTACAAAATAAAATGTTCAAATGGCTCTAAATCATTACTTAGTAGAAGATTGCTGTAATACAGACAGGTCTATACTTATAATAGTACCTGGCGCTGTATTAAATGATGGTCTATATGAGTTCCCTTTAGCAGATCCTGTTAACGGTTTTGATCTCAATAGTAATAATGGTAATGCTGCACCTGCATATCTCGTTTATCCAGGGTTTTGTTATAAGTTTACTTACCTTGGTGTGACAGGAGCTACTTTTGATATTGTACCTCAATCTTTTATAAATCAAGTTCTTGATATTAGTGGTGCACATGCGCAAGAGTGTAATACTGGAGTAACTTGTACAGATTGCGAAACAGGTCAATATTATATAAAAGCAGATCCTTGTTGTGGAGGAGATGCTATATTTTTTAGAGGTGAACCATATATTGGAGGACCTCAAGGAGGTTCTATGCCTTCATTTTTTATTAATCAATATGATGGTGTAGAGATTTACAATCCTGGACTTCTTACTGTACCAGGTTATCCATTAAATGCTGGTCAATGTTATAAGTGGTCAATAGGGGTAGTTGGAGATGGCTTATCAGGTGCTCCTGCTACTTTAGCAGAGTATGATCTTTTATTTTATCCTCCTGATGCTATTGCTGAATTATCATTTGTATTTAAAGGTGATTGTGACGCTCCTGAAGCTATTGCAGGTTGCCCTGATTGTACACCTATTTGTTATTTACTTACTAACTGTGATGGAACAACAATTCAAAGTACTGCAGAAGATTTTGCAAGTGTTGTTGGGAATCATGTTACATTAGAAGGATTTACAAATTCTTGGTTAGTTCAAATAAATGAAGGAGTTTGTTCAAATCCTGTAAATAACCTAACAATAACTAACAGTAGTGCTGATCCATGTGATTGTAACTGTTATGAGGTAATTAGTGCTCCAGGAGTAGTTTCATATATTGATTGTGATGGAAATCCTCAACTTACATTTGCTCCAGATAAGTTTTGTTCACAAACTCCTCCTTTAGCAAAACAAGTTCTTTTACAGCCTCCAGCTGTTATTATTCAGCATGGTCTTTGTGTAGATGAGGAATGTCCAGATAAATGTTTTTTATTAACTAATTGTGATCCTACAGCTTATCCTACACAAGATTCTACTATTACATCAACATTACAAAGTTTATCACAATATGTTAATTCAAATTCAGTAGTTGTATTAGCAGGCTATGAAGGTTGTTGGACTGTTACTGAAACATCACCTTGTGATTGTCCTTTAGACTTAACCATTATAAGGAGTTATGTTAGTTGTGATGAATGTATAGGTACAATAGCTTATAAACTTACTAATTGTGAAAATGCAAATGAAGTAATTTATAGTGTTCAAGATTTGTCTGCATATGTAGGAAATGTTCTTAAAGATGATTGTACATGTTGGAGTGTAGAGCAAATTGATTATCAACCTCCTAGTCAAACTACAATAGCTACACCTTTACTATTTACAAATTGCACAACATGTTTAACAACATATTATCAATTAGATGATTGTGACCCTGCAAGCAGTGTTCCTGTAATTATTACTTCAACTAATTTATCTGGATATGTAGGTAGTGTAATTCAAATAGATGGATGTACAGGATGTTATACAGTTAGTCTTTATGCTCCCTTAACCGAACCTGCAAATTTTCAAGAAGTTACATTAACTTTAGATTTTACAGATTGTTCTACTTGCGGATCTACTACTCCAAAATGCTCAACTGTATTTAATAATACTACGGAAGATCAAACATATACTTTTATAAATGCTAATGGTGATTCTGAAGTTACTGCTACAGTAAAGTCTGGACATTCTTCTTTGAGATATTGTGTTCAAAGATGGGATAATACAGTTAATCCTGAAGGTATATTTAATTTTTACGGAGATTGCAATGTATTTGAAAATGAGTTAGGAGATAAAGTAGGATTTTGTGTACAGTATTTTCCTAATGATAGAAAAATAAAACCAGGATATAATACTCCTATATGTTCTTCTGAAAAATATGATAAGATTACATGTAACTTTGCAGAAATAGCTTATAAAGAAGCATTAGCATTAAGATATGGTATATCTAACTGTTGTCCTGAACTAGATGAAAAATGGATGATAAGTAAAGAACTAATAGAATTACAAGCATTATATGATCCTAAATTTAAATGTTTACCAACAACAGATTGTTGTGGTAAGACTGGGTCTAATTGTTCTTGCAATTCTTAATAATAATTTGTATATTATAAATAACAGAAAGTATGAAACCGTTAAATTTAGATAATAAGCCTTGTAGCCCTATCTCTTCAAACTGCGTAGTTTGGCAGGGACCTGATATTTCTTGTATAAATTTGTGTACTGGAGATACTGTTTCAGATGTAATAAATAAGTTAGCAACAGAGCTTTGTACAGTATTAGATACATTAAAAGTTTCTAATTACGATTTATCATGTTTTAACTTACAAGCTTGCGGTCCTGATGACTTTCAAGCTCTTATTCAATTTTTGATTAATCAGATTTGTGAAAATGAAGGTATTACACCAGCATCTAAAGAAGCTTCAGGTTGTCCAGATTGTGTAGTATCAGTAGCAGAATGTTTTGTTGTAGGTACTCAAAGAACAATGCAACTAGTAGATTACGTTCAACTTATCGGAGAAAGAATCTGTAATTTAATTACAGAAGTAAGTTTAATAAATGATCAATTAGTTGATATTATAACAAGAGTTACAATATTAGAAAATGCTCCAACACCTACTTTAACTTTACCAAGTTTTACTATTGGATGTCAAATAGGAAGTTTATTAAGTGGAACTTCTAATCAAATTGATACTCTTTTAGAAGAATATATAAATAATGTTTGGTGTGGCTATGTTGCTGCTACAGGTAGTGCAACTGAACTAACTGCAGCTGTAGGTAGAGCATGTATAACAGATACTAGTGTTAGTTTAACAAAGGGTACTCAAATGTCTATAGGATATGCAGGCACATGGGTTGATGATGCTAGTTATAGTTCTGTAGCAAATGCTGTAAATAATCTATGGATTTCACTTTGTGATATATTTACATATTTATCTACAAATGCTTTTACAATTACAGTAGCAGATACAAATACTGTAAATTTAAATTTAACAGCAGGTAATGAGTTAACTGCTAAAATTCAAGATACAGGTTGGGTTAATTTAGAAGGATTTAATTGGTACAGTGGATCAGTTCTTAGCATTATACCACAATGTAGAAGAGTAGGAAATCAAATTTATTTTAGAGGAATTGCATGGATACCATTAGCTAGAAACTATGGGGTAGATGATACAATAGTACCTCTTACAGCTAGTAATGATTATAATAGTCTTACTGGTGTAGGTCCTGCAACTAGTGGTACAGGGTCTGTAAGATTAGATGCTAGTGGATCAGTTTTTTGGAATGAAAATATAAGCGTTATACCTACCAGTGTATTAAGTGCTGTAGAAAATCTAGATGGAAATTATTTATTTCAATATCCTACTTTATTTAGTAGAGGTATTAATGTTGGATCTGATGGCACTATATTAAATTCTGTAGGTAGATTTGGAATTAAATCATCAGGAATACTCTTTTTTTCTACATTGAAAAATCAAGAAATTTCTGGAGGAACTGCTACATTAGTAGGTTCATCTACATTACGATATATAAATTCTAATGTTAGAGCAGGAGAGTATATACCTAACTTTATAAATACTGACACTGATATACAAAATTTACCTGCTGCAGGAGCAAGTAATATTATAGCTGAATCAGGATTTCCTAATTCAGCAGGCACTGATTTAACATGGCCTATAACTTGTGATGCAGGAGATGAAGAGCAAGTAGGAGGCTTTTTTGCATCATTAGATGGATTAACTGCTTTTGTAGATTGTTCATCAACTACAGCAACTAGTAGTTGCTATTAAAAAAATAAAAAATTATATATATAAATTAAAATAAAATAAAAATGGCTTGTTCAAATTGTAATACCCCTAGCTGTGGCTGTTCTGGAACTTATGTAGTTTCTCAGACTTGTCCACCAGCATGCTCTGAGGTTTTTAATACTCAGTGTATTGTTTATACAGGAGTCGATCTTGTATGTAATACTGACACAGTAATCTCAAGAAATGATTATTTAGATACAGTAATTACTAAATTAGTAAATTATATATGCAGTACTGTAGCTCCACCTGCAAGTGTAGTAGCTGGAAGTGCATTTATTGATGTAGTACCTACAACAGATCCTGTTACTTCTGTAACAACTTATACAGTATCTGCAGACATGGCTGCATTTGAAATATGGGTTGCTCCTATTATTACAAATCAAATACTAGCAAAAGTATTAGCTGGACCTGGGATTGATGTAGCAGCTGATGCTGTAGCAGGAACAGTAACCGTATCTCATGAAGATACATCTGCTGTAACTGACTTATCTAGTAATAATTCAGGTAACTCATTTATTCAATCAGTCAACTTTACTTTTGATACATATGGTCATGTAACAGGTGCATCAGCTGTACCAGGTACTGTAGTTAATGCAAATAGCTTTGGTCAATTTGATATTACTGATACTGATCCAGGAACATATACATGGGCTTCTGTAGGTTCTGCAATTGCGACAAACTCAGGAGATACGTTTACAGTTCTTTCAGGAGAAAGTATTGATGTTGATGTTGATACTACAGCTTTAGCAATGAGAGTTGCATTTACAGGATTAACAATTGGTGCTGGACTTTCAGGATCTGGTACTATTGCAAGTCCTTTAGTTAATGCTGATGGCGCTTCAACAGTTACATTAGCAAGTTCTGGAGGTACTGAAACTTTAGTTAATGATGGCACAGGAGCTGATTTAGCAGTAAAAGGTCTTAATGCAGGTACTGGTGTGACATTAACAAGTACAGGAGATGACATTACTATTGCTAATTCTGGTGTAACAGAAATTGTAGCAGGTTCTGGAATTTCAATAGATACTGGAGCTGGTGCAGTAACTGTAACTGCAAATGTACAAAGAGAATTGATAACAGGTGTTGGTTATGTATCAGGTGATCCATTAGATATTATTGCTCATACTTTAAATGAAACTTACATTAGTGTAAGATGTTTTAACGGTCTTGTAGATGTAACAGATGCTGTAACCATATCTATGGTAGATACAACAACATTTTCAATTGTAAGTAGTTCAACAGATGTTACTGATCTATTAATGATAGGATAATAAATATTGTCGCAGTTTGTTGGTTTCTGTGGCTAACAACGGGAGAACCCTCACACTAGTGGGGGTTTTCTTTTTTCAGTATATTTGTTTAACTTGCTAATCTCATTAATTTTTAGTATATTATTTAAGTAGTATGGAAACATTTAACAAACCAAACTTACAAGCTCCAAGATTTAGAGCAGACACTTATGAAGTTCTAAATAAAGAGTTCTTTGACAGATTTAGAAAAAAATATCCTAAGTATAAAAACTTAAAGGATAAAGAATTAAGATCAATAATAAAATCTTTTAACAAAAGAGTTTATGAGACTGTAATTGATAAAAGAAATGGAGTAGAACTTCCTGAATCATTAGGGTGGTTATTCATAGGAACTTGTCAGGCTAGTAAAAAGAAAAATATTGATTTTGCTAAATCTAAAAAGTATGGAGTTAAAGTTTCTAATAAAAATTGGGAAAGTGATGGCAAACTAGCTAAGATTTTTTTTACAAATGGTGCTTTAAAACATAAGTTTAAAAACAGAGAGTTTTGGGGATTTACTGGTTGTAGAGAATTTAAAAGATCAGTTGCTAAAACATATCCAGAAAATTGGAATAACTATATAGTAGTTGATCCACAACAAAAATTAAAATTAGCTTATAGTAAAAAAGTAGCTAACGAGATAAGATTAAAAAAGCAAGAGCATGCTTTAAAAGACTATAATGAATTTGACCTATGAGCACAACAGTTGGCGAAGCCATATCAAGAGTAAGAAATACACTTAAAGCTGTTAAAGAAGATCCTTTTTTAACAGACAGAACAATTTATTATTCAATTATTAAATACGGCCAATCTCTTATGAAGAGAGAGGATAATCAACTTAGGTTAATGAAGATTAGCAATATCTTTAGGACAATGCCTTATGTTGAACTTATTGATGTAGATAAAGTAGATGCTGCCTGTCATGGAGTATACTCAGGATGTTATTTTAAAAGAACAAAAGAAAAGTTACCAGAAGTTTTAACAGGTATTCAAGGACCTATATTTAGGACTGTATCTTCAGTTGATGGTTCTGTAGAATTATTTAGAACTGATCCTGGTACTTTTGTTTCTATGACTAAAACTACTACATTTAAATATAACACTCGACAATATTTTTGGTTTTTAGATGGATACTTATACTTTCCAAATTTAATTTGGGATGCAGTTAAGATTGAAGCAATTTTTGAAAATGATGTTGAAACTTGTAATTCTGATGATTGTCTTATACGTCAAGATCAATCATTAAATATTCCTGACTATTTATTTTCTGAAATAGAACAATATGTAATTAAAGAACTTGGTATGATATTGCAGGTTCCAACAGATGGGCCTGATGATGGTCAAAATACACTTAGATAATGGATTATAACTATACATTAAAATACAGAACCTTTGATCAACTTTTAGAAGATGTAACTGTAGATTTAAGCTCATTAGCTTTAGAGAATATGATAGAGCCTCAGCAGCTTATTAAGCTTGCTAAGAAACTTAATTATGATTTAGGTCTTAGGATTAATCAACAAAAAGAAATCATCTTAGATGTAACGCATGGTAAAGTAAAATTGCCTGATGATTTTTATACATTTAACTTTGCTTATATATGTGGAGATAGAACTTTTGCAAAAAATCAAGGATATGATGGTTTAGCTGGAGGCACTACAATGCGTGAAGTAAAAATTACTGATAGTAGAATTCCTGAAACATATAGTGACTTTCCAGCACAGGTTCCTGATCCATGTGACACATCTAACCCTACACCTTGTTGTGACGATAAGGGTAACTTAGGTACATGTTTAACACATGACTCTAATCAACCTTATGGAGATGCATTAACTAAACCTAGAGTTTTTATGAACTCTAAAGGTGAATCTTATGAGCTCATTCAAACTATAAACACAGGAGAAACTTTTATATACAATGAGCTTTATCCTTTAAAGATGAGAGCTAGTCAAAATATTGAATGCGATTGCCCAAATTTATATTATAATACTAAACAAGAAGGTTGGATTAAACATGGTTTTCTTTTTACAACTTTTCAAACAGGAAAAGTCTATTTAAATTATCAAGGTCAAATGGAAGATAATGAAGGTAATTTATTAGTACCTGATCATGATCTTATAAATGAATATTATGAATATGCATTTAAATCTAGAATACTTGAAAATTTGTATATTAATGGTGAAGACGTTGCTCAAAGAATGCAGCTTATTGAGCAGAGACTAAGAGGAGCTAGAAATAATGCTAAGAGTGTAGTTAACACACCAAACTTTGCAGAACTTAGACAAATATGGTCTGCTAATAGAAAAGCAATGTATAGTAGGTATTATGATATGTTTAAATCATATGGTCCTTTAAATGGTTATAGTTTAAACAGAAGTGCAAGATTATAATAATGGCAAAAAAACAACCAAATACAAGTCTTGATAAGACTAGATCTTTTGTTAAAGGATTAACAAGAGATACTGATCCTTCTTTTATACAAGATGGCATGTGGAATTATGCCAGAAATGCATCTAATAATACTAGAGAAGGAGATTTGGGAACACTATCTAATGAAGAGTCTAATGCTTTAAGTGTTACCATTGGAGAAGACATAACAGTTCCACACAAATCTGTTATTATCGGAGCAATTTCCTTATTTGAAAGTAAATGGATTATATATTCAGCAATATATGATGCTCAAGGTAATGATGTATTAACTTCAGAAATTGGACTATTTGAAGAAGAGTATTCTAGATATAGACCTATAGTTAGAGATGCGTGTTTAAAATTTAGTAAATTTAATTTAATATCAGGAGCATCTAGAGAAAAACAAGATTGTAGTTGGCAAGTGTATTGGGCAGATGGAAATAATCCTGACAGATATTTAAATATTGGAGATCCAAAATTATGGCCTAATCTTGATTATATTTGGTTAGGAGGTTTAGATGGCACTTCTACTATTAATTATTATGGAAATGCTTCGGGTAATATTCTTTGGCCAGGTGTAGAATGGATAGAAGAATGCACTACTATAAATACTGATACAGTAATTGATCCAGAAAATGATGAAGTTGGTTGTATAATATGTTCACCTACTAATAAATTAAATTGTAATAAAATAAGATTATCAAGTTTAGTTAAAACTCCATGTATTGATTTAAGTATAGGTAGTCAACAAGGTTTAGTTTTAAATGGATCTTATGCAGTTGGTTTAGCGTATACTATTAATAATCAAAAGGTTACAAATTATTTTTCACTTTCATATGTTCAACCTGTATTTAATGAAGTAGATGGTAAGGGATCATTAGAAATAAACATTGAAGATCTTGATACAGATCATTTTGATGAATTTGAATTATCTATAGCTTATATAATAAAAGGTATTGTTGATTATAAAATTTTAGGATATTATTCTATTAATACTAAAAAAATAGTATTAGATCAAATATCTGAAAGTTTAGAAAATACTAATGCTGCTAATATATTTCAATTAAATCCTGTAATTGAAACTTCAGAACAAATAGTAGAGGCTAATAGATATCTTTTAAAAATTGGTCCTAAAAGTAAATTTGATTTTAATTATCAACCTTTAGCAAATTTAATTAGTTCTGAATGGGTTTCTGTAGAGTACCCTGAAACTTATTATAAAGATGGTAATAAAAATGCAGGATATCTTAGAGATGAAGTTTATGCATTTTTTATTAGATGGGTATATGACACTGGAGATAAATCAGCATCTTACCATATACCAGGAAGACATGCTATTGACTATAATGGACTAGGTCTTGAAAATAGTAACTATACAGATGGTAACTCTTTTAGTGGAGATAGTTTACTTTTTGAAACTATTAATACAGCAGCAGTAATACCACAAGCAAGTCCTATTGATAATGGAGATGGAGGTACAATTATAGCTTCAGGTAACATGAGCTATTGGCAGTCTTCAGAAAGATATCCATCAGATAGAGCTGAAATATGGAATTCTAGTTATTATTGTTGGACAAATGAAACTTCACCTAATTATGATTTGTGTGGTACACCTATAAGGCATCATAAATTTCCTGATAATAGTCTTGCACCATCAACACATCATTTTATTAAAAAATCTGATGGCAGTTATCATATTAGATTAATGGGTGTTAGATTTAAAAATATAATACTACCAAAAGATAATAATGGAAATGATATAGAAGGCATTGTGTCATATGAAATACTACGAGGATCTAGAATTGGAAATAAATCTATAGTAGCTAAAGGTATGGTTAATAATTTTAGAGATTATACATTACAAGGTATTAGTGAAGAAAATTCTAGTAAAGTAGGATTGTATGCTAATTATCCTTTTAATTGCATTAAGCCAAATATAAACACTAATGATAGTAGCGACTATAATTATAACTTTAATGATCCTTTTATATTAAGTAGAGATGGTGAAGAACCTGTATTTGCAGAAGATGATGATCCAGGTTTTAAAAATCAAGACATACCTACAGATATGTTAAGTTTTCATTCTCCTGATACATCTTTTAAAACACCATATCTACAAATGTCAGAAATGAAAATTTACGGATATTTAAAGGGTGAAGCAGAGCAAAGTTTTATAGAACCTATTGGTCATCCAGAGTTTCAATTATTTTCAGATCTTATTGTAGCAATTGGAGTACTTGGAGGATTAATAAATGCAGTACTTAAATCTACAGGTAACCTTAAGATAAATTATCCAGCAGGTATATTTGAACCACAGTATATACCAAATATAACAGGTGGAGATGCAACTAATAACCCTTCTTATAATTATACTGGTTCAGGTGGTCCAATTAATTTAGTTGCAATAAATTCTCCTAATATAGATACTAGTATAGAAACAGACTCTGATCTTTTAGGTAATGATACAGCTGTTACTGACATAGGAAGTGCAAACCTTAGTCCTCAACAGGTTCAACAAAGAATTGATGACTATAATGCATTTCAAGCTGTGTTTTTTCCTAACCTTCCTGGTGGTGAAAGTATAGATGAAATAATTACTGGGATTAATGGAGATTTTACTGATAATGGAAAATATTATACAACACCTACTATAGAAAGATCTTATAATTATAATGACTTTTTAGATATAAATATACCAGGGGTAACTTTACCAACTGATTACGGTATATTATTTTTTAACACATTAGAAGGAATTCAAATTACTGTAGATTTATTAAAGTCAATTGGTAGACTTAGACAATATGCACTAGAACAAATTGGTCATGGCGATTATAGTGAATTCAAACCTTCTACTGAAAGTATATATAGATATTCAATAGAAGATGGTATTTATGTTTTTAAAGAAGTTCAAGATTTTCCTGAATATTTAGATTCATCTGGTAATTCTAAAAGCTATAGAATAAATAATCTTAATAGACCTAATAAACCAGTTTTAAGAGTTAGTACACCAAATGGTACACAAGAAGGTCCAAACTATATTCAAGAAAATGGGGAATACGTTGATCAATCTTTAATGACTTTAGATTATGCTGTAGAAACATTTAATGATCAATTGAGCTATACTTCAGAAGGTTCTGCTAAACCTTTTATAAATGATATTGCTAGTTACTATGCAGGTTTAAAATTTAGAATTAAAAATCAATATGGTCAACTTGATACTGTAAGACAAATAATAGCTACACCTTGTGAACAAAAAATTGATTTTAAAAATTTAGCAGAAACACAAACATATTCTCCTGACGCTAATTGTCCAAGTCCTTTAGTTTTAAATAAAATACAAAATACTCAAGTATTTTTTGGAGGTGATACATATGTAAATAGGTTTACTGAAAAAAACATAATGCCTTTCTTTCAGTTTTGGTTATACAATACTGCAAGAGGTGAAGAGTTTAATTATTTTTTATATCCATCTGTTCCTTTTCCAAAGTTTTGGGCAAACAGTCAACCTTGGGATATTTCTGAAATTAATACAAGTAATTTTGTAGATTATCTTGTAGGTGCTTCTGGAGGCTCAGGTTTATTTCCAAGTAGTTATTATAGACTTGACAATAAAAATTATAATGCTGAAAATAATAAGACAGGTAGTTATCCTGGAATTATTACACCTAAGAATTCATACTTCTATTTAGCTGCTTGTGGCATTAGAGATTTTTTTGTTGAAAGCGATGTTATAGTTGATTTTAGAACAAGAGGTGATTTGCAAAGACAATATCATTATGATAAATTTAGATATACAGACTTAGTTTCTTTATTTGATATTAATCCTGATGTTTTAAAAGCTGGTAATTTTTATGACTATGATTACTCATTAAGTATTTCTGAATTTTTTGTAAATCAAACATTTAGTTTAGGAGCATTGCAAGCAAGAAATTATAATCCTACTGTAGCTAATTTATGTTTTACATCTTCTCCAAATGTTATAAATTATTCTTTGCCTGAAACACAAGAAAGTATTGTAGAATCTTGGAGAACATTTTTACCTCTTAATAGAGTAGTATTTAAAAATCATGTAAACTCTGTAAAAAGTTTTGCAAAAACAGGTATGTTTATCACTTTTGAAGATGCTAGTCCTTTAATGTATCAAGGTGTTGATCAAAGAGAAGATTATATTGGTGTATCTGCTACAATAGGAGATGGTCTTTTATTTTCAGCAACCCCTAGAAATGTAACAGCAGCTGAGTCTAAATATGAATTTGGATCATCTCAAGACAGATTAGGAGTGTTGTCTTCACCTGCAGGATTATATTTTATAAGTCAACAGCAAGGTAAAATTTTTACATATGGAGATAGTCTTCAAGAAATTTCATCTATAAATATGAAATGGTGGTTTGATGAATTTTTACCTTATAAACTTACAGAAGACTTTCCAGATTTTGCTCATGTAGATAATCCTGTAGCAGGTATTGGATGCTCTATAGGTTATGATAATGGTAACACCATTGTTTATTTTTCTAAAAAAGATTACAGACTTAAAGATGAGTATAAAGGAAAAGTAAAATATATATCAAAAGATATTTTTTCAGTTGTTATTAGCATAGGTACAACTGGAAAAGAAAATAAAATTAATGTTAAGTTAGGTGATTCAAGAATTTTTGACGATGCATCTTGGACAATAAGTTATGATCCTAAAAATCAACAATGGATTTCATTTCATGATTGGCACCCTAATCTTTATCTTTCAGGAAGAAATAAACACTATACAACTAATTTAGGAAGTGTATGGGAGCATAATGCAGGCTGTAACAACTATTGTAATTTTTATGGTAGTCAATTTCCATTTGAAGTTGGTATACCTGTTCCTACAGGACAAAATGTTGTAACTGTAAGAAGTATTGAATATTACTTAGAATGTTTTAAAAGAGATTCTAAATATTGTGTAGATCAATATCATGTTTTAGATTATAATTTTGATGAAGCAATACTTTCAAATTCTGAACAAGTTTCAGGATATTTAAATTTAAATATATATCCAAAAAATAATGTTGTTCTTGCTGAAACATATCCAATAATAAATATTAATAGTGTTGACATATTAGTATCTAAAGAAGAGCAAAAATACAGATTTAATCAATTTTGGGATATAACAAAAGATAGAGGTGAATTTCCACAAGGTTCTAATTATCCTCCTACAGGTCCTTTAGTACCAGGTACTACAACATTATTAGGTAACTATAGTGAAAATCAAATTTGGAATACTGAACCAAATGGTTATGTTCAAAACCTAAATCCCGTAAATTTAAATTATAATAAAGCTCAGCTTCAAAGAAAAAAGTTTAGACATTATAATAACTTTGTTAGATTAATTAAAAAGAATCCTCAAGATGCAAATATGGTATTAAAAGTTGCAAACATTAAAAATCAAAATTCTCCAAGATAATGAGAAAATTAAAAAGATATAAAGATGGAAGGCCCAAAGTAAAACAAAGAAGAGGAGTTAGAAAAAATCCTGATGGTACAGTGTCATCTCATTTAATGAGAGCTGAGTATATTCCTGAAAGAGGTTGGGTAGGATTTCCTTCTTTATTTCAAGATTCTAAACCTTACGCAGATGATCAACAAAACTGGGTTGATATGTCTGAAGAAGAAGATTGGATGAAAATTTATGAAGAGGCAGAGAGAAGAGGTGAGGTATATGACTTTGGAGAAGATAAGGAAGCTGCATTAGCATTTGGAGAAGGTTCTTGGAAAGATCAATTGCCAGAAAGAGAACCTGAAGAAGAGCTTTATAACATGGAAAGAGCTAGAGAACTTGGTTATGAAAGAGATGGCTCAGGACATTTGCCTTCAGTAGATGAAGAAACAGGTATGTTTCTAAAGTCTATGGATCATCCTACAGCTTTTAAAGAATATATGTATGGTCAGCTTAATAAAGATATAGGAATTAATTCTAGAGTTGTAGTAAATCCAGAAGGACCTTTTGGTGATAAACAACTTCAGTATGTAGATGTTGAATTAACAGATGAAGAATTTGAGCAGTACAAAGCAGGTGGGTATGTTCTAGAAGAGCTTAGTGATGGTGGAGAAGATGATTTAATTACATATAAGAATAATAAAAAACTTATAGATGGTGTAGCTGATTGGAATTGGAGTTCAGATGTAGAGATTAGCAGTGCTTATAATGATCAAATTAAAGCTAGACTTCTTACAGGTAATTATGGGTATAATCCTAAGACTGGTGAGTTAGTAAAGCTAGGTAAGTCACAGCAAACTAAAGTTACAGATAAAGAAGTTTTAGATACTAAAAAAGCTTTAAAAGAAACTGCAGGAATGTCGAGCAAAGAATATGAGATATTCCAAGATAATGAAAAAGAAGCTGCAAGACAAAGATTAGTAGATGATTATACATCTAATAAACATTTAGTGTATATAGACAAAGTTGATGATTGGAATGTGCCATTTGCACTACAGGATGAATATGGCAGAACTTTTAATACACAAAATTTTGCAGGTCAGCAAGTCTATATGACTGATGCTGAAGAGAAAGCTTATAAAAAAGCAAAAATAGATTATAACGCACCTATTATGCATGATAAAATAAATACTGCATTTTCTGTACCTGCGTCTTTTACTCCAGCTGGTTTGGGTATAATGGGTGTGCAGGGTGCTGCAAACTTGGCTCTAAAATCAGGACCAGAATTTGTAGAAAATCCTTCATGGTCTAATGCGGGTTGGGCTGGGTTAGATTTACTTATGACATCACCTGTTGTAATTCCTGCTGGTATATCTGCAGTAAAAGGTGTAAATAATTTAAGGAATGTTAAATTACCATCTCCTAAAATGGATCCTAATAAGCTGGCAGCTACTTATAGGACAGAATTAATTTCTAACCCGCCAAAACCATCTTTGCAGATTAAATCTACAATGCCAGGAGGTCCTTTTGAAAAACAACTTTCTAAAACAGGAGAAATTAATGTAAAGAACATTCAAGCACACATAAATAAAGCAGATGTTAGTAAGCAAGATAAGTTTATACTTCAAAAAACTTTAGATGAAAATTTTGCAGGACAAACTAAAATAAATTATGAAGATTTTAAGACAGCTGTTTCAGAGAATCTAGCACCTTTGAAAAAAACAATTGTTGGTGATCATGCTAGTTTTGGTATAAATAGACTTAATTATAAAACATCTAGTAACTTACCTGTTGCTCAAAAGGTAGAGAAAAATAGCCTTAACCAGACTCTAAAGAGAATTGATAACGATATAAAAAATATTGACTATGAACTTAATAATTTGCAGAGACAACGGGAAAATAGAAATATATTAGAGCGAATAGATCCTATTTCAAATTATGTTGGAAAAGGATCTCACATGCAATGGGAAATAAAGTATCTTAAAGGTCGGAAAGAAAAACTATTAAAGGAGAAACAAAGCCTAATAAAGAATGACCCTAACAAAATAGTTGATTTAAATGAGACGGTTCTATATGGAAATGCTGATGAACTTGGTAGAGGAAGTGGTATACATTTTGAAAATAATCCAGAAACTTTAGGGCATAGTAGAGTAATAGTAACAGGAGAAGAACCTGAAGTAATGCATTTTATAGAAACTCAAAGTGATTGGGCTCAACATGGAAGAAAAATAGATGTTAATAGAACTAAAAGATTAATTGAGAAGAAAAATAAAGAGCTTGAATCAAGTAAGAAATATCAAAAAGATGTAAAAGATGCGTATGAAAAAGGTGAAAATTTTGAAGGGTATCCTGTTCATAGTTATCAGGTAGAAGGTGTTGAAAGAAGAGTTATTGATAGACAAAATGAGCTGATTGAATTACAGTCCCGATTAAAAAATCCTGATCAAAAAAATTTTTTACTAGATTTTCATCAAGAGCGTTTGTTGCAAGAAAATATGTTACATGCTGCTGAAAATGGTAATACTATAGTAAGGTATCCTACTTCAGAAACAGCTGCAAAAATACAAGGTTATACACCAGAGATTATTGAAAAGCAGCCTTCCCTTCAAACTATTATGAACAAATATAAAAATACTCCTAAAACAGTTAAAAAGATTTTAGGCGTAGATGTTAAAATACTAAATGATGTTAAAGGAAATAGTTGGTATGAGTGGTCTATTCCAGAAGATTTTTTACAAGGTACAAGACCGATAAGAGGATTGAAGAAAGGTGGATACCTAGAAGCTGAGTTAACACCCGAAGAAGCTGATAAGTATAGAGATGGTGGATATGTTTTAGAAGAACTAAAAGATGGAGGTGGAACTTATACTGTTAAGTCTGGTGATACTTTTAATGGTATTGCTTTAGCAAATGGTATAAGTCCTACAGAGCTTGCTGCAGCTAACCCAAAGATAGGTGCTAATAAACGTATTTATATAGGTCAAGTATTAAGTATTCCTAATAAACAAGTTGCAGTAAAGACTCCAACAAAAGTTGCAAAAAAATCAGGTGTTACCTCTGCAGTTAAAAAGTCGATTCAATCAATGCCAAGTGCTATTGATCTTGACGGATTAAAAAAAGGTATCGCACATGTGGAAAGTGCAGATGGTACTTTAATGATGAATCCCACATCCTCAGCAACAGGTCTTTATGGACAGTTGTACAATGAAATAAAAGATCTGCCTGAACTTAAAGGTGTTACTAGAGAACAATTTGCAAAAGATATAGATTTGCAAAATAAAATATTTGAAAAAAGGTTTTATGAAGGTTTACCTGGAGTACCTGCTTTACAAAAAAATGCAGAAGATTTATATAAAGAGTACTCACCACAAATAAAAAACTTTAGTTACTCTAAGGAAGATATAGTGGCTTTATCAAACTTCTTAGGTAGACAAGGTACTAGAAATTACTTTGGATCTATTCGAGATTCTAAAAAGTTTAAAGCACCTGGTATAAATAAAACACCAACTCAGTATCTAGAAGGAACAAGACCTTCTTATATTTCAAAAGAAGAAGATGGTGGATTTATTGAAATAGACTTATCTGATGAAGAAGCTCAAGTGTATGCTGATGGAGGTTATGTAGTAGAAGAGTTATCTTCATATGAAGGAGGTGGACCAAATCCAAACCCGCTACAAGAATGGAATAAAATTCAAAAACAAAGGTGGTCTGGAGTAAAAGAATGGGATCCCGCAGGTAAATCAACGCTTAGAGAATATAATAAAAGAATGGGCGTAAGCTACAATCCTAATGATCATTGGAGTGCTATTACAATATCTAATGCTGTTATGGCAAATAGTGGAGCTAATAATAAAGATGAGATAAGAGCTTTAGGATTTAATCCAACAAAAAGCCATTCAGGTTATGTATCAGATGCTTTTGCAACAAATGCTGATCCTGACTATAAGTACAATAAGTATATAGCTGAAAAACCTACTGCAGATTTAAATTATAACATAGGTGATATTCTAGTTAAAGGGAGAAAAGATGGTAAAAAAGTAGGCACATCAAAATGGTCTTATGAAGATTTTGCAACTCATGGTTCGGGTTATGTAAGTCATGGTGACATTATAGTTGATAAAGGGTCTGACGATAAAGGAGATTATGTAATAATAGCAGGTGGTAATTTAGGAGATACCTATAAAAATCGAAAGGTTTATACAAATAATATAAACAGTAAGTATAAGGTAAAACTTAAAGATAGATTAAAAACAGAATCTTTACAAAATACTGATGATTCAAATACTGATGATTATTTAAGTTTTGACGATGGTTATCAACCATCTAAAAAAACTAAATTTAATGAGTCAATGCCTATAGCTCAATACTCTTCAAGTTTAGTTAATGATACACCAAATAATTTATTTAATAATAATGCTTTATTTGGTAATAATCTTTTACTTGATGGTAGTGCTTTAGGAGTAGCATATACACCTTATCAAAATCCATTTTTAAATTTAGAAAATAATACAGATGAAATAATAAATTCTAATTTATCAACAGATGAAAATCTTTCATCTTCTTTAAATGAAAGTTTTGATAAAACAGATAAAGCAGATAAAACAGATGAAATAGATAAAATAGATGAAAATAATTTAGAAGATGAATCTGTAAAAAATTCATTTAATTCTAGAATACTTAAAAACGATGAACTGCATAGACTTAAATATAGTAAAGATCAAAAAAATAAAATTTCAGAATTAGAAAATGAAATTAAAACATTGCAATCAAATATGCTTTCAGAAATAAATTCTATATCAGAATCTGAAATAGATCAGGCTTCTACAAAAGAAGAAAAGAAAAAAGCTGCTTTAAAAAGATATAAGACTATTATGAATCTAACTGGATTTAATGTACGTGGAGAAGATGCAAATGAAATAGAAGCTGTAACTAAAAAATATAAACAAAAAGAAGAAAAACTAAGATCTAAATTAGAACAAGTTAAACAAGAGTTTGATTTAAATATAAAAGATAGCCCTATAAATCAGGAAATTAAAAAATATGAAGCATCACTAAATACTTATGAAAAAAAGACTAATGCTGGTCACCAATGGATAAGTGTTCAAGATCCAATATATAAAAGTGTTGCTTTACAATTTGAAAATCTTTATGGAGGAGAAGATAATGGAATGGTTAGTCTTAACCCAGATTCACCAGTTTACATACAAACCTTTAATCCAAAATCTTCTAAAAATGTATATGATAATTTAGCTAAAGGTCAAGAAAATAATAAAGATAAAGAAGAGTTTTTAAAGTTTGGAAAATATTATGGAGATGGTAGTCTTCATTATGGAGTATGGGTAGATGAAGATTACTATCCAGTAGATAAGTATCTTTATCCCTCAATACCTGAAGATCCATATAACATGGCATCAGGTAGAGTAGAACCTATGATTAATTTAGAAAATGCAATAAATGCTCTTTCATACTATATTGCTCCTGGGTTTTCATTAGCGTCAGATGCGGGCTTAACAGATCCAGATAGATATTTTCAAGGTTATGATCCTAATAGAGAGTCACAACCAATTTTTGGAAGTGTGTTCAAAGATATTAAAGAAAATCCTCAAAACTATTCACAACGTCCATATAAAAGTCCAGGATTTATAGAGTCGCTTCCTCAAATTTGGGAAAATATTAAGGGTAATTTTGAAGATGGGGGCTATGTAGTAGATTTAAATAAAGATGAAGTAGCTCAATATGCACAAAAAGGTTATATAGTAGAAGAGATTAAATAAACTTTAAATGTTTAAACAATAAACTAAAAATTAGTATATTATAAATAAGTATAAAAGAAATGTCAAAGAAAAAATACAGAATTTATAAAGCAGGTGGTGCTCAACAAGGTAGAGTAATGAATCCTACTGCACAATTTTTAGCAAAAGCTGAAATGGGAATGCAACAGCCATCTGAAGAGGAAATTGCTATGATGCAACAACAAGCTATGATGCAACAACAAGGCGATC
>ENA-UZWT01000202-UZWT01000202.1-metagenome-genome-assembly--contig:-Day-1-50m-contig-202_pt1 | contig 19405 bp, 16 predicted proteins | sample MGYA00260338_ERZ794898 | MGnify/ENA metagenome assembly ERZ794898 | reverse complement strand
TCAGCCGATTCCGCGCCGATTCGAATGGAAAAAAAAAATCCGACCGATGCGTTCGTGGGACGAAATTTTTTTTGTTGACCACCATTCAACAAACCAACCATGTCGACCCGCGAGCTCAAAAATCTGAAATCGACATTGTTGGTCAACTCGACTTTTGGGACACGAGCCCAACGACTTGCGGCTCGAGAGGCGACACGCGATGCAAATGAAGCGCGTTACCGAGAGCTACGCGAAAACAGGGGAAGACAGGCGAGAAACCGCCGTTCGCAGAAGGCATACATGGAGGGTCGGACGACGAAGGCGAACTATAGGTTGAGGGGTTACGGCGAGGTAAAGAGAACGTTGGACGCTTACTTGCCAGCGTTGGAAAACGGCGGTAAGTTCATAATCCAGAGCGATGAGACGTATTACACGCTCAGTCTTGAGAAATATGAGGACCTGATGAGACTTGTAGATGGAGCGATAAGTGGTGAAGGTCGTGGGATTGATCTGCCGTTCAGTGACGGTGAGGTGACGGATAAGATGAGTAGCGGGGGTGCGTTCAGTATTGGTAATGTTGGAGGTGGTAACGGATACAATTTCCGTGGAGGCGCGTACTTCCCGTACACGCACGATTTCGATTGTGGCGATCTGTCCGAAACGCTAGAACGACTAGGGTGTTTCAAAGAAGTAAAGAAGGAGAACTATGATAGCAACTGTTTGTGGAATGCGTTCCAGTCTGCGGGCGTTTCCGAAGCCGTTCTGCAAGCGATGAAGACACAGTTCCTGAGGCGAACGATCTCGCGTCGCAACATCCGCGACATTGCGGAGCAGCACAACTTGTACGTCGAGATACACACAGACGGCGACAAGGACGTCGTCAAATACGGAGACAAAGACGGGTTCCATGTGCAAGTAGCGTGCATTATGGATCATTATATACACCTGCATCCAACAAAGTTCAACTCGTATGCTGTGGAGCACTACGACGACCTAAAGGACAAGATGGAGTGGTGGACGTTCAAGGACGGTAAGAACCGCGATAAAACGCGCGGCATGAACTCACTCAACTTGCTGCGGTCGATTATGAAAACAGAGCACGTCCACAAGATCAGTATCACGACTCACGGCATCTTCAAGACCCAATTCCACGACAAGGCGAACACGAACGATTTCGAAACGCTGGAGTATCCAGAGTCGTATTCGAGACCATTCCACCCCAAACGCGACGGAGGGTACGATTTCCGACTGTGGGAACCGATCAACATGAAGCGACTCGAAGAGATCCTGACAGACATCCGTTCTCGTGAGCACGGTCTCGTGCCAGACACGCGTAAGACGGGAGCGAAGAATCGTGTACAGCGAGAGCACAACAAAGTGAGAGACATGAGGGAGTACCTGGAGAGAGTGAAAGCGAGAGTGAGGGACGGCAAACTGGAGGTGCGGTACCAGCAGCGTGACGGATTAGGACGAATGATGACGAAGAATGGTGTTGGACTGCAGAATTGCTACAGCTGTTTGCGTCCCGCACTGATCGGTCACCTTGGGTACGACCTGGACATGGTGAACAGCGCGCCCACCATCGTGACGCAGTGGATCGATCGTCTTAATCGTGAAGGCGTTATGAATTGCGAGATCGAGGCATTGAGAGAATACAAGGACAACCGTGAACGGTGGTTCGCAGAGATCTGTGAGTACCACTGCTGCGAGAAGGGTGATGTTAAGAAGATGGTGTGTGCGGTGCTGAACGGCGGTTATCCGCATCTCAAAGACTTCAAGAAAAATCCATACCGTATTCATCCATGGCTGCGCAGACTTGGCGACGAGATGAAAGTCGTGCACGGTGAGGTGTTGCACGCGTTCAGAGACGAGTACAAGGATCTCATAAAGCGTAAGAGAGAGGAGAAGGTGACCGATGAGGAGGTGGCACGAAGCGTGTTTGCTACGTTGTCGTTTGACGAGGAGAACAGGTGTTTGATGTGTCTTTACAATTTCTTGATAAAATCGGTTGTGATGGTTTGGTCGCTCATCTTTGACGGGTGCATCGTCGACCGATGCAGCGACGGGCTCATAGACGAGGCTCAGAAACATGTGTTGGAACAGACTGGTTATGAGATACGACTCGCGGTCAAACCACTGCACGGTCTTCAGAACAGCCCCATCCATGAGTTGGAATGTATCAAACACATCGTCCCCGTGGAGGTGACGGAAACGGAATGTGACAACGTGTCTATCGACGACGTCTATGACGATATAGGGAAGTTTGAAGATTTGGATTATAACAGGGTGACGAGAATGATTAAGTCGTGGGAAACGATTGAGAAGAAGGACCCGGCTCTGTATGAACGGCTCGAAAAGAAGGTGACAAAGCTGAAGTTGGGAAAGGTGGAGGAGGCGGCTCTGGTATCACGGTCTCGACCTGTGGACGCGAACGTGTTCTTCGACTTCGAGGCGACGACAAAACAAACACACGACAAGCATACAATGATAGAGGCGTGTCGCAAGCAGATAATGGAAACGTGCAGGCAACCCGAGAAGATCATTGAGAAGATAGAGACGAAGGTGCGAGAGGAAAGACTGGACACCGAATCGGAAGCGAAAATGTACCAACAGGAGTGTCCGCATGTTGCGTACCAGGTGTGTTACAGCGAGTTCGACGAGGATGTCGTTCACGAGTACGACGGTCCGATGTGTGCAAAACGGATGTTGGACGACCTCGTCGAGAGGTACGGTTGCGAGGTGTCGCCTGGCGAGCAATTAAACTCAAACGATGTGCCTGTTATTCGTATGCTGGCACACAATGTGACGTACGACCTCAGTTTCCTGTGGCAATACCTATATCGCTCGAATTACATCGAACGAGGATCGAGTATCGTGTGCGGAAGAGCAAGGTACGTTCGATTCGGAAACGAGCGTGAGGAGGGTACGCGTAAAAACTTTCCCAACGGCGATCTGGTGTGCTGGATGCAGGACGAGGGTCGTTCCATGTACTACCACGATCCTGATCACGGAGAGGGTCGGTCGATGCATCGTGGTGTGTGGGAGAGGGCGGTTAAGATCGTAAAGGAACACGGCGAGTACCTGACGGAGTTCAACGACTTCAAAAAACTGCGAGGGATCGGTAATGTCATAGCCAGTATCGTTGAATGTGCGGACTTCGATTCTTTCCGCGCTACACCCCCTTTCCGTTACGATAAGATGTTAGACATTCGCTTCCAAGACACGTACAAGACGATATCGATGCCACTTTCCGACTTTGGCAAATCATTCAAACTCGACCAGGCGAAGGAAGTGATGCCTTACGATATGTACACGGAGGAGTTCGTGCGATCTGGAGGGGTGGCGACGATGGAACAGTTGAACGCAGTACCGAACTTTAAGGATAGAGATCAGCTGTTGAAGAACTTGGCGTCGTGGGGATGTGTGGTCGAGTGTGAGGACGGCGTGAGACGATACGATATGATGAAGTACAGCCGCATCTACTGTAGAGCGGACGTTGACGTGTTGAAAAAGGGATGGCGCGTGTTCCGTGATTCGCTACTCACCGCGTTTGACATAGACGCGTTCCACTACCCAACGATAAGTAGTATCGGTGACGCATACCTCACAGAGCAAGGATGTTATGACGGTGTGCACAAGATTGCGGGAGTTCCTCAAAGGTTCATTGCGAACGCGAGTGTAGGAGGTAGAGTGATGTGCGCCGAGAACAAACCCGTTCGCAACATAAGCAAACCGTCGTTGTCACCAGACCTTCCGGAAGACACGAACGATGAAATCGAGACGAAGAAGACGCTCGCGGACTTCGACGGCGTGTCTCTGTACCCTAGCTCCATGGCGAGAATACCAGGATTTCTCAAGGGCGCTCCTAAGGTTTGGGACGAGACCGTGAATCTCGACGATGTCGACGGATACTTTGTGAAAATACGCGTTGATAAAGTGGGAAAGAGGTACCGTTTCCCAATAGCACGACTTAAGGACGATGAAGGTGGCAACGTCTGGACCAACGAGGTGGAAGGGTGCGAGATCACAGTCGACAAGTGGACACTCGAGGACCTTGTGAGATGGAGCAAGATCGAATACACGGTCCTGCAAGGTTACTACTTCGATCAAGGACGTAACGCAACGATAAATGGGGTGATTCAGGATCTGTTCAACATGCGACTAAAGTATAAGAAAGAAGACAACCCTCTCCAGCTCGTCATCAAACTGATCATGAACGCATCCTACGGAATTTGCGGACTGAAACCGATCGATGTCGACACCCGCTACATCACGGAAGGAGAGCGTAAGGACAACTTTATCAACACGAATTTCAACCGAATCAAGGACTTTACGCAGATGAACAACAACGAATGGCGCTTCGAGTTGTACAAGGAAATAGACACGCACTTCAACCGTCAACATGTAGCGTGTGAGATTCTGTCCGTAAGCAAGAACATCATGAACGAGGTTATGTGCACGGCGGAGGACGTTGGTGGTCCTTGCATTCATTACACAGACACGGATTCGATGCACATCGACGACGACATGGTTGCACCTCTCGCAGAGGAGTTCGAGAAGAGGTACGGTCGTGAGCTGATTGGCAAGAAATTGGGTCAGTTCCACACCGACTTCGATTTCAGCGTATCGTACAGTAACGTGGACGACAAACTCGTACCTTGCGCGATCAAAAGCAAGGGTGAGATCAAGGCAGTTGAGAGTGTGTTCCTGGGTAAGAAGAGTTATATCGACCTGTTAGAAGACGACGGCGGTAACAGCGCGTACCACATACGTCTGAAGGGTATACCGTCCAAGTGCATCATGCACAAGGTGACGACCGAGTACGGTGGAAACCCGATGCTTATGTTCAACGATCTGTTCGAGGGCAGCGTTGTCGAGTTCGATTTGAGTGCGGGAGGCGCTGTGATGTTTAAAGTAAACAAAAACCACACAATGAGTACAGTTTCGATGACTCGAAAGGTGCGATTCGTGAACGGTGAAATTCGAGATTGCTCGACTGTCGAGAAATAAAATGTTGTGGTATATGTAAACACAAGAATGACGAACCAGATTATCGAAGTCACAAACTCGAGGCGCCGTATCTATGACGCGGAGAAACGAAAGGTTCGGTACCAAAGGACCCGCTTAGAAGTGCTCAGAAAGGGGAAAGAAGATCGTGCGGAGTGTCCCCTGTGCGGTCTCGACTTTCGACGTCTGTATATCAAAAAACATATCGTCACGAGGCACAAGATCCCCGATGTTCCAGAAAATTTCGACGGCGCGTCTCTGCACCCGTCTGTAATGTTACGTTTTACCAGGATTGCTCAGGAAAGAAAATGTATTGCTGTAGTAAAACATGAAGACGATAGTCAAACAAACGATGAACCTGAACGACTTCCTGAGTAAGTACGGGTCGCAACTCAGAGGCGTTCGTGCATTCTACATTGTCGAACCGCTACTCGAGAAAGGAATGTCGATAAAGTTCGGGGTCGCAGGTATGGACAATGGCAACGCGTACGAACGGTTCAAGTCGTACATGATCACTTACGGCAACCGGACAAAGGACAACGAATGCAAGGGCGTGCTCGTCCATTACGTCGGCATTGTCACGTACAACCGTCTCGTCGAGAAAACAAACACAGAGGTCTGGAAATTAGAACGATTCCTCAAAGTAACGTACAAGACAGTGACGGATCCCGAGCGAGGAGAAGAGAGAGTCCCAAAGACGCATCTGTCGTCAATCATGCGGCACCTACGCTCCAAACGATATGCAGATGTAGAAACTGCGCTGCGTGAGGGGCAGCGACCACAAACAGAGAAACACAGAACGGACAAGACGTCACACAAACCGGGACAAAAACCAGTCGGAGTCGTGACGCGTCAGAAAAGATGATTTGTGTACGCTGATATTTTTTTTCTGTCCGATACATAAAACACAAATGTCTGACGTTTCTATCGAACCACTGATTACAAAGAAGCCCTTTCCAGAAGATAGAGCGATCAAACTTGCAATGGCGCGCGAGAAGGCGCTGGAGGTTCGTAGAAAGAACTCTTTGATACGTAAACGTGCACAGCTTGAGGAAATGGAGAGTCGTATGAATCCTAAGACTACAGAGGATACACATGACCAAACTCCTATCGACATCCCAGAGACGATACCGGAGACCGTTCCGGAACCGACGCCTCCGTCATCCGAACCGGAACCAGAACCGATCCCGAAAGTAGCACCGGTAAAGAAGAAGACGAAGAGACAGATGGTCGTTGTAGAGCAGAGTTCAAGTGATAGTGACGAGTTCCAACCCAATCAGAGCGTCGTGTTCGTCAAGCGCGTACGTAAGAAAAAGGAGACTCCGCCACCTCCACCTCCACCGCCTCCACCTCAACGTGAACCGTCACCGCCAAAGTTACCACCACACACCGACAATCTACACGCGCAGCAACTGTACAACAACATGTTCGGTGGGGCGTTTCTTGCGGGAGGAAGACGCAGGTAAAATAATATCTAACGTTTATGTAAAATGCGGCTCATCGACATACAGAAGAGTGTGAATCCTAAGAAGAAGTGGACGGCGACGTTTTGCAAGTGCTCTGGAGACACGAAGTGTAAACCGGGAGATCGTAAAACGGTGCACTTTGGTGCGTCGCGGTATGAAGACTACACCATTCATAAGGACAAAGAGCGTAGGCGATTGTATCGTTTGAGACACGCGAAGGAGAAGCATCAAGCGCCTGACACACCCGGTGCATTGTCCTATCATATTCTGTGGGGTGAATCAACATCGTTTGAAGAAAACATACGATCTTTCCGTAAAAAAATGACATGCTAAGTGTCAAACTATGCCGTCAACACACAAGGTCAAGTTTAGAGAGGACGGAGGAAGATGCACCAAAAACTTACAAAAGTTCCGTCGTCTCCCAGAGTGTGGCGTCTTCGACCGCACCATCCTTCCGTTCAGTCCTGTAGAACCTCCACAGCAACCACCACCTGATCCAAAGAATCCATTCCATCCTTTTCGAATGACCGTTCCCGGTGTACTCGACGATCGTCTCGTTCCAGGTAAACCGGAGCGACCGAACCCCGTCTTCCCAGACGAGAGCGGTACACTGATTGGAGGCGCGACGGGTCCGGGATCACAATACAGCGATCCGCAACTCCCTCAGGATGAAACAAACGTCTTATTCCGAGGCAGCGGTCGGGTACTTCATGAGCAGTCACGCTTTGGAATCAAGCCGACGTTCTTCGGTCCAAAGGGATATCGTACTGTCCCCACTGAACTTCAAGGAGGCGACTCGCTCGTTAGACCGATTCAATCCGCGAACTATCGCAATGAGGATGCGGATCGCGTCATACAAGAAATGGATGACATCATAGCATCGCGACCACGACGCGTTGATCATGAGCTGGAGAATACACTTGCGGACGCGATACGGGAGACGGGTGAAACGGAAGTAGACCGTGCGACTCGTGAGGCGATGGTTGAGACGGACGAGGTGATACCGAGACCCCGACGTATGCCGTCGTCCGATCCTAGAGACATGGAATTTGTGGAGACTCCACGACCAGCACCACGTAGATTCCGCCGACCGTCGTCGCGGTCGAATGGATCACGGACGAACGGATCGAACGGTGGGTCGAGAGCTGGATCGTATACCAACGGGTCGTCCTCTACTCCTTCAAGTGAGACGAGTATCGAACTCACAAACCCAGGTACTCGACGAGGTCTGGATTTTGGTCAAGAACCAACACTCCGTCAACGCCGTTTCGGGATGCGGAACGTCGATCTTCCACAGATCCCTGAAGGGGACGTGCGCGAGTCCATGTCTGGTAGAAAAAGAAGGGGAGAGTACTATGATGTAGAGCAAGGGTCTCCGTCGAGGTACCGTGCAAGAACGTCGCGCAACGCGTTGGAGTCTCGCGCAACACAACTCAGTCGAAACATCGCTCTCGCGTCACAGGCGGCAAAGAAGATGCGCGTGTCGATCACGGAATCCGTGGCGAAACGAGCGTCAGGTGCTGTTCAGGACATCCGTGCTGCAACCGTTCGTCAGTTTGGACAGGGTTACGAACGAGTAGTCTCCGACTCGCAAGGCATACGCATGGCACAGATGATCAGTGGTGAACGAGCGGTTGGTGGTGGTAGACCGATTGACATCGAGTTGAACACGATACGAACCAATGTTGAAACCACGGACACTGGTGACATCACCGTCCGTCGCCCTGTCACAGAGGACGTGACAGGTCTTCGCGACATCGATCTAGATCTCTCTCCTTTTGACCAAGTCATAGACGAACCAACCGTCATAGGACGCTACGCTCCCAAGCTCGCGTTTTCCGATCGTATTCGAATCGCGAGAGCGTCCTTCAGTGAAGTGACCGTTCGCAACACGACTGCGGGGAGCGCCGCGGCGGGGTTGGGATTCCTAGCGGGTATGGGAGTTGCGAAACTGATGGGTGATAAGGATTACACGGGGAATCGTCTCGCGAACTCGTCGATCATTGGCGGAACGTCTGGAGCAGTAGGAGACGTCGTAGGACGAACCGCCGTCGCGATAGGTCAAAGAACACTTTCAAGGTCGGCGGTAACCGCGGCGGCAGACACCGCGATATACACCACGATGCGCGCTGGTTCTGCAATCCTTCGAGGCGGTGTGGAGGGTCTCCTAATCGGCGCACTCGCTGCACCACTCGATCTTCTCCTCAACGACGCGTTGATGCGGAGCGGACAGTTCACTCACGCGGGTGCTAACACCGTGTCGTCCGGTGTGATCGGACTAGGCACGACCGCTACAATCGGCGCCGTCTCTTTCGCCGCTGCGCCCGAAACTTTAGGACTTTCTCTAGTCGTAGGTGGTCTTGCGACGCTCGGTTCCATCATTTTCGGAGCGGTGAGCGGTGCAGATCAGGACAGAAAGGTACATGAAGCAAAGCAAAGACAGAAGAATGCTCAGATCAAGGTGATATTGACCTCAAACACGCGTAGACAACTTCTAGAGACGTTGCCTGCACATGATTACGACTTTGCAAAGGCGCTAGATGCGTTCCGACACAGGGACTTGTTAGATATGCGTAACGAATCATGGGACGCCTTCGTTTCGTCGTCACAGAGACTCTTTGTCGATCGTCCCTCCAACTCTCCACCGCCTGGTCCCGGAAGCGGTGCAGCGACTGGTGATCAAAGGAGACTCAACGACCTCTTCTCTAAGTATATTTCGCACGCTCTCATCAATCGCGTTTGCACGGGTGGGTCTGATTGCACAGAGATCCGTTCACGCGATCCAGGGTCGCTCACACCCGACGAAATCGCTTTCCTTAACGACAAAACGAGTAGTACGTGGAAACCGCAAGCGGAGATGCAAGTGGAAATGAGTGTTCAGGAGCTTAATTACACACAGAAACGGATTGGTGACGCGAAGAAGAAGATGGTGAACGCGTGGAACGACCATCAAAAACTGCCATCACAACTCGATCCATACGTTGTGGAGACCGCGTATCTCGACTCGAAATGGGAAGACAAGTTCAGAACAGCGATCAAACTAGACGCGCAAGATCGCGTGATCGACGCATATGCAAGCAATCAAATCAAAATCGAGCAGCTCTCACCAAACATCCAGACCGCTGCAGGATACGATGACGAATTCTCCAACGTCATGCACGCGTATTACAGTGACATGGAAAGCACCGCCGCTCAACTCGAAGTGGATGTACCACAACTCATCGAATTACAGGGGATGGAAGGAGACGCGCAACGTGATCGTTACCAAGAGATGCAGTTCGATAGGGTGAAGGCGCAACCCGATGTTGTGAAAGAAGCGGGTGACCTCGCGCAGGAACAAGACAAGGTGCGCATCGCAGGGTTCTACGACATCGACCAAGCATACCTTGCGACTGATCCGACCGATATATCGCAATGGCATCCGTCCGACTCACAGATTCTACAAGCACACGCGGCGGGGATGAATCTCAACCAGTACGTATCGTACATGCACGAACTGTCTTTGGGCGAAGATGGGGATTTCAAACGGTTGCCTACGTATACACAGGATGAGTTAAGGCAGTATGGTTTGGAAGATCGTGATCACCTCTATGACGAACTCGCTATGGTGTATGGAAAAGGTACAGGACCACAGATGTACGATTATGACCCTGTCTCGCGAACGTTTACACCAAAACAAGGGTCGCACCTCCTTCCTAACCACAACGATTACGTGTCTCGCTACACACCGTCGTATCTACTCAAAGCGCGAGCGCAATACGCCGACATGATACACGGACTGAACGAAAAGAATCAGGCTCAAGTGGACACATACAACACACGCCTATTGCAAGATCTGCAGGCGTACGGCGATCAGTACAACGACATGGTGTCATCGCAGAACGAGTACCTGATGTCGCATTCAGGACCTGTGACGCAGCTACTTCATTACCACGTCAACGAGGTGTTTAACCAGAACCGATTGGACTACCACCCTCTATCGGAGTCGTTGCCGAGTAAAAGCGAGACGGTCGTCGATGCAAACACGATATCCACACCAGGTCGCGAGTTGCAGAGAACACAGACGAACGAACCTAAATCTCGTCCGAATGTGACATTCGTACCGGGCATCGTCGGGTCAGATGCACCTCTCTCGATTAGTCTCCTTTAGGACAAAGTTCGGGGCGGATGCGACACAGACGCTCCTCTCTTATTTCGCGCTCAGTCGTGTGATCGCGATGCGGGGTAGACTTTATTTTTGGGGGTAGAAAGTTGGCAAGAGAGTGTGAATCGAAATAGTAGTACCCACCCGACACCGTTTTCGGAACCTGCACCACCTCCTGATTGTTCCTGTAAGCAAAGCTGGACATGGAGATAACGTCGTCGCCCGTCGTGTACACTTTCGTCTTGGACGGTTCCACAAGACCGAAACGCGCGTACTCGAACGGTGTCTCACCGGGATTGAATGCATACGCGTTCACGTCGTGCTTTCGTCCCACAAAGTCTGAAACGCTGCCTCCGAGTGAATGACCAGTGACAGAGGAAACGTCGTACTTGTTGGACACGTGTGTGAAATGATCGCTCGCTCGTTCGAATCGCGTAAACGGTAGTATATTCATCTTCTCTCTGTGGTATCCCGAGAGTATGAGGGCGTCCGCACCGATGTCGTATATGTTCCACGGATCCGTTCCTCTATACCCAATGATCGCGTTACCGGTAGGCGTTAAAACGGTGACAGCGTGATCGTCGGACAATTCTGGATCGATTGTATACCCTTTCAGACGATTGTCGAGTTCTGTCTGTGCGTGATCCTCACCATGTTCGTAGAAGTTATACGCCGCGTCGGAGACGACCGCGTGTTCGTATCCCTCTTCATTCATCGTGTTTGTCCTCATTAGTCACAAAAAGAAAGTTGCTTAATCTGCGCTAGACGTCACTTGCACTTCGGAGGGATCCAACGCGACGACGTCTCGATCGCAACTGATGCATGGTGTTCTGATATTCTTGCACCTGGACTTCAGAAAGTACGTTAGAAACACACCAAAGAGCGCAGACGCGCTTGCAATGATAGTCAACAACCAAGTACTATGCTTTGACAGGAAGTCTGGCGGATCCTCACACCCACTCTTCACACATTCTATTGGACAGACGACGCTCATTGTTTTTTACACTGCGTATACAAAAAGAATATGAGGACGCAGAAGTTGAAAGGTCGCGAGATCGTCCCTCCGAAGACGACGAGTGGCGCGTATGAAACGCATCCGGACATGTTCGTCATGCATCAGGTGTGTGTCATCGTTGGTAAACGTCAGTCCGGCAAAACGACAGCGACGGTGTCACTATTAGAACAGATGAAGTACGACCGCGTACTGATCGTCTCTCCTACCATGAAATCCAACAAGGAAATCTTAAGTCGTCTCCAAATCGACGAAGAGGACGTGTTTGAGGACTGTGACGACCCAGGCGTCATAGATAAGATCAAGAAGGCAGTAGAGGACGAGGCGAAGGACCTTGATCGGTACCGTGAGGACTTGCGTCGTTATCACAAACTGATGAAGGCGTTGAACAGTGATCACATGCCAATCGACGAGGACGACCTAATCGCATTTTTCAACGATCGCGATTTCATGCGACCTACGCATCGTTGGAACGGTGCGAAACCACGCATTGCTGTTGTGTTTGACGACTGTCTAGGAAGTGGTCTCTACTCCAAACCTCGCAAGTTGAACGCACTCTCTACCTATTCCCGTCACGTAGGACAGTTATCGGAAGGAGGATCGATCGGTGTCTCACTCTACTTTCTCATACAATCGTTCAAAGCGCAAACGGGAGGTCTTAACAAAGTCATACGAAACCAGTGCACGTCTCTCATGCTGTTCAAGACGAAGGACAAGGCGGAGCTTCTTGACGTTGCAGACAGCGTAGCGGGAGAGATCGATCAAGAGACGTTCATGAATGTGTACAACGAGGCGATCGGCGACGGTAACTCGCACCAGTTCCTAAGCATCGACTTGCACCGCAAACCAACCCACCCATCTATGTTCCGTCGTCGTTTCAACGAGTTCCTCATACCTCCTGAAAAATAATGTCTTCAATGAGTAAAAAGCGATGACGGCGAGAGTGGGAGTACTTTCCGACGTTGCAATCAAACACCACTGTCCAGAATTCTTCCCGCCCGACCTAATGACGCACAAAGCGCTGCATCCAACGCATCTGCAAACAAACATCTTCAGAGGGATAAAGGTTCCCAAAGAAACCAAGACACAGACGGAGTTTGCACGGTTCCCGATCAATGATTTACAGAACTTTGCAATGGTGGCAGCGCCTGCAAGGACGCAGGAAGCAACGATGGAGGCGGTGTTCAACTATAGAAAGCAGATCGGGTCTACGAACGCACCTTCAGACATCGAACAAGGATATGCGGAACAGATGAAGAGTACACATGTGCCATACGGTATGAAGCGACCTGAATCCACCGTCGCAGGGTCGTCAACGATGTCGGACGCTTCCACTGAACTTGCGGATGATTTGACGTCACTAACTCACGCCACCGCGTCTCTCACACTTGGTAGGAGCAACAGACACGACGCTATGCGACAGTTCGACTCAGAATTCAGCGCGGCACGCCGTTTCTTACACCCTCAGACGCGTGCAATGATATCCAACATCGCGGAGACTGAGGGTGTGGAAAAGATTTTGCCGTTGCTCTTCCCTGACGGTTTCGGTCCGCGAAGCGTAAAGATGTCTCACGGTGAGGCTCTGTCCATACTGAATCATGAGTATCGCAGTGATAGACAGTCACTCGCTATCATCTCGAAAGCGGACGCCGCCGCAAAGACACAGGGTGTGATACCAGACCAGAGCGAGGGTCTGATGTCTTACATACTCGGTCCGCGAAGTGAGGAAATGAGGGAGGAAATGAGGGAGGAGGAATGACCGTAAAAAAAATGTGAATGATAGTGTTAAACGATGTCGATCGCTGTTCCTGGATTCGAGCGCAAAGAGGCGGAAAACCCCTTCGACTACACTGAAGATCAGATTGCGGAGCGCAAACTCGCGCTGAAGTACATGCGCGATGTGTGGCCCGACGTGAATCCGTTGCATGCGGAATGGGTGTACGACCTGTGCAAGAACACACCGGCGGATAAAATGAACGAAGTGATGGACAAGGTTGTCACTGTACCGTCGAAATATATCCCGTGCAACGATCCTCGATCGCATCTTTACCAATCGGACATACCGTGCGAATCCGGCGGTTCGTGGAAGACCTCAAAAAAAAATAAACAGATAAGAAGAAAACAATGAGTCTCGCATCGTCACGTTATGAAGCGCAATCCGTCGTTAACACGTTCAATCTATTCGTGGATTCCGAGTTGTCGTCCGTTCATGGACATGGTCACAGCAAAGGAGACGATGTACACATTCACATGGAAGGAAACAGCATCGAGTCAATGGACGGAGAGATAATCCGAGTGACGTTGACCAACTTCACAATGTTCAATAACATGCACCACATCGACAACACGAACCGTCGTATTCGCCTCATCACAAACGGGGCATCGTCAACCAGTAACGATCAGATCATTAGATTGACGAGGAAGAACCACGCCAGTCTGTCGACTATCGTCACGGATTTCACACAAGTTCTTGGCGATGCACTCGTTGTTGAAGCGAAACGCGCCGGAGCGACTTCGGTTGCAAGGTTTGCCCCGACCGGTCTCCAACCCGTGTCGACGTCACTAAACGCAAACGATACACGACTCATGTCGTTGACACTCACCGCAAAGACCTCAGCCGACGCCGATGTTGCTCATGGTCTGAATTTAACCAACGGCGTCGTTATACAGTGTCAAGCAGCGGCGGGTGAGAGTTACCAGATACTCGGCGGTAGACGCATCGACGACGTCGCTGATCTCACTTCATCATCGTTTGAGATAACTGTGACGGACAATACGGTCGTCGTGAAGGGATACTTCCCAATGCAGCGCATGAGTGACCCGTACATATACCTGCGATGTGAGAACGTGTCCAACGGTCTCGAGATGAGCGTTCTCGACTCTGCAATCGGTGCGGCGGGACCCGACGTGATCAACAGCAACATACTCGCAAAGGTGTTCAGAGACGTGGAGTTCGCAAGCTATCATACACAAACGGGAGACGACTACTTTCTCAACCTTCAGCAACGTCGATTGTCTCACCTTCACCTTTTCCTCACCGACAGTAAAGGACGCAGACTTGGACGACTACCCGGTTCGTCGAGCGGTAGCGCCGCGGGTTTAGAAGGCAATCTAGAAGGCGTTATCAGTGTTCGCGTGACCAATGGTGGAAGCGGGTACACGTCAGAACCAGATGTCACAATCACGGGTGGAACCGTTGCGGCGACCGGTACCGCTGTTTTGGGAACCGGGACAAACTCTGGGAAAGTGGTTTCTGTGATCTTAGGATCGAGAGGTAGCGGTTTCAGCGGGGCCGCACCAACCGTATCGTTCTCTGGTGGTGGAGGATCCGGCGCCGCCGCGTTCACAACCCTCGGAAACACGCTCGCGGATTCGTTCGTCGACGATGACCAAAGCACGCAAGGGAACTTGTACTTCACCGCTGTTTTGAAGGTAGAGGTGATTCGCGTTCGCAATCCTGTGCATTTGGACACCGTCCCTCCTCCTTTTCCAAAACCCGCGCGTGAAGCGCAAGGTGTCGTAGTCTGGTCCGATTACGGGCGTCCCAAGATGTGAACCATATCGAACGACTGAACACGTGCATTTTTTTTATATCTGTGTAATATACAACAAAACAAAACAAAAAAAATGGCGGGTGTCCTACCAGCGAACGTCTCGTTCTTCATGCAGCGTCTTCAGGGCGTCAGCACTTCACACTTCAAAATCTCACCACAGAGCAACGACAGTGCTGTTGCGAACCGTATTCTTCGTTTTGAACTGCCTAGCAACAGTTTAGTCAACCTTCGTTCGCTTCGCATGATGTTCAACGCGGATGCGGATCAGACGGCTACCGCAGGAGGTCGTCTCCCCAACGGCATCTACAAGTTGATCGAGCGGGTCGCTATCTATATGGGTGGCACTCTCGTTCAGAACAACTTTCAGTCGTATGGACTCTACCAGACTGCAAAAGAGGCGATGGAGGGATCGAAGTGTAACTCAGTGCTTGGGCACCCCGAGATCGTGCGCACAAAGTCGTATCATGATGGGAGCGCAATTACGACCACTGCGAACGAGAAGTACACGGACACGGACGATCAGCTCGCCATTCAGCATTGGGAGTCGTTCCTTGGAACGGTTCAGCCATCGATTTTGGACACGGGTATTCTCCCACAAGTCACAATTGAGATTACCCTCGCAGAGGACAGCGTTTGTTCGTCATGTGCCGGTCCTGCGTTGGATGGCACCGGCACAGCAGACATCACAGACGAGAACCAAGGTGCAAAGGCGTCCTTCAAATTGTCGAACATATCAATGCAGCTGGAAGTACTAGGTATGGCGACGTCCGTTCTCGACCAGATCACTGAGCAACGCATCGCGTCCGTAGGCTATGTTTCTCTGCCATTCAAGAATGTGTTTACCTATGTCTCGACTCATAACGGTACCTCACGATTCAGCGTGAACTCTGCGTCGTGGGATCGCGTTTGGATGGTGTACAGGGCGTCTACGTACCCTGACAGGGCAGGCGTTCATCGTATCCCCGGTTACAAGAAGAGTGGAGCATTTGTGGATGACGAGTCTGGACAAACGGCTGCGGATATCGATGTCGGTATCCCCGATTACGATTCAGGAGGCGTCCTCGACACCAACAAGGAGAAGTACACGTCGACGTATTTCCGTATGCAGGAGATTCTCACCAGCGCCACCACTCCAGCCACTTACCAACTCCAGATCAACGGCGCGACAGTCCCTGCGTTCCGTGTCAACCGTTCAGAAATGTACGCTATCACACAAAACTCCATCGATTCGTACCACACGGAGCACAGCATGACGATGCAGCAGTATACCGATTCTTACTTTGTTCAGTGCATGCGTTTCTGCCTCCCCGACTCTGAGATGTCTCGTCTTGCGTCTGGTTTGGACACTCGCTCCGTTTCCGCACAGGCAGCCGTCGAGACGACGGGTGTCGCGTCGTGCAACCTCACCGTCTTTGCTGAGTGCACTTCGGAACTCCGAGTCGGGTCGGGACGCGCCATCGAAGTGATCGCATAAAAAATATGACACACAATATCAAAACACAGATGACAGACATCATTGGGATGTACTCTGGAATTCGTCCGTTCAAGGGCGCCGAAGAACCAACGTTTTTTACAATGCATACGGGCGGTCTTGGGTTTCAACCGAAGAACAACAACGTACGCAATCCTGCACCGGGAATGTACGTCCCTCTCACCAAACCACCAGATCAATTCGCACCGGACCTGCAGACGAAGAGCATGCACGGTGTTCTGCACTGTAAGGGTCAACCGGAAGCGATAAAGTATGGTCGAACGGATTCCTCACTGACGGGAGGTATGTACCCACAGCAGGGATACGCGCGACATCAACCCCTCGGTTTGGCGACGGATTTCAATAAACCAATGAACACTCCCGTCATGCCGTTGTCTGGGTTCTATAACGCGGACGCTCTTAATGTGTTAGGCAGCCTTCCGGGATAAAAATTCACTCTCCTATAATAAACAATGGCAGCGTTACCGTATGGATCCCTCGACTACGACTCCGCAAGGGAGACCACGTGGGACGATGTGAAAAACAAACCCACGTATCTGCTCGATTGGACGACAGATCAGGGTGACACCAACCTTGACGCAAACAATTTCCCGATATTACCGTATGCTCCAAACACGCTCGCGTCGAACGGTACTGCCGGGTTGACGAACTACAACTTCAGCGAGTCGCGAAAGAACAAGCTTTCTTCCATCGCCGCCGGCGCTCAGGTTAACGTCCAGACGGATTGGAACGCGACTGCCGGAACACCCGCCTCAATTGCAAACAAACCAACGTGGATCCCGTCTTCGAACCCCGGTTACTTGACATCCGTTCCCACATCGATTACGGACGCGATCGCACTCAACAGCGACAAAAAGGGAATTGAACCTGCGCAAGAAAGCGCGATCGTCGCCAACACCACAAAACTTGCGTCCATTGCTTCCGGTGCTCAGGTGAACGTGCAGACGGATTGGAACGCGACTGCAGGAACACCCGCCTCAATTGCAAACAAACCAACGTGGATCCCGTCCTCGGACCCTGGGTATATGACGAGCATTCCCTCCGAATATTTGACTGAAACTGAGGGCGACAACAGATACATAACGCAGACGTACGGCGACAATCATTACGTCGAACTCACAGACACTGGAGCGGACAAAATAACGCATTTGAACGGAGTCAGTTCTGACGTACAGTCACAAATCACCTCGCGACCAACCACGTCTACTGTTCAAGGTTGGCTCTCCAATTACGCGTTGATATCGGACGTGCTAACAGCCGCTGGCGGTCTCATCACCGGAGCTCTTCAGTTCGGTTCGAACGTTGCGGTAAACGCGACAATACCCGCCTCGGGTGCAATTACGTGTCAGAGTGTTTCGACGGGGACTGGTGCTGTGACGTGTGGTGCTTTAAACGTCAGCGACACATTCGCTGGAGCTGCACACCAATGCACAATAACGAGCACAGGCGCAGTTCTGTGCTCTGTTCTTAACTCTAACAGCAGTGTCGCAGGAAGTTCGGTCGTATCGTCGGGACCGATAACAGGAACTAACATCAACGCTACCGGTAACTTGACAAAGACTTACAATGGTGCGGAAAGGTTCAAAGTGGACGCATACGGGAATACTACAATAATAGGAGATCTCACCAAAATGTATGGTACACAAGAGAGATTCAAAGTCAATGCGTATGGAAACGTAATAGCTTTTGGTTCGGTTACGACTACTGCTTTATTATGCATTCTCGGTAATACGACTAGGGTTAGCACAGATGCGTACGGGAGGTTGAGACTAAGCTATTCTGGTGTTGGTTCCAATTCTCACACCGGAGGAGCTGAGATATTTTTCGACCCCATCTACGGACATGGGTACTTCTCTGGGTATGTGCATGCAGTAGGAACGCACCTCAGTAGCGACGATCGTCTCAAGTTTAACGAAAAGGACATCACAAATGGACTAGAAGTTGTCAGACGCCTGCAACCACAGACATACGACAAATCTAACGTCCTTGATCAGGAGGTCGACACAAGGCATGAGGTCGGTCTCATAGCACAGCACGTTCTTCTCGTACCAGAGCTGTCTCACACCGTACATCAAGGCAAGGAAGAAACAAGACAGGACGATCGCTACAATCTCGATTATAACGGGTCTTTCGTGTACGGTCTAGCGGCGATAAAAGAGTTGGACACGATCGTCACTACTCAGGCGGCGACCATCGCCGCGCTGGATGCGAAAGTGACTTCACTGCTGGCACGATTCGCAGAATTGTAATTCCCATCGTATACGGTAAACCAATGAGTACAAACAAACAACAGTGGAACAAGCGGCACGGATTCGGCAAGGACGAATCACACACGAAGGGTGAAATATCTCGGGTTTCCAAGATTCCCACGAGTGTCCTTGATAAGGTATACGATCGCGGAATAGGTGCGTACAAAACAAACCCCGAGTCCGTTCGTGTGAAGGGGACGTACAAGAAGAACCCAAACGCACCGTTGAGCAAAAAGTTGAGCAAAGAGCAATGGGCGATGGCACGCGTGTACTCGTTTGTGAACAAAATCGAAGGGCGTTCGAAACTGAACCACGACGTCGACTTAGCGGACGATTTGAAAAAGTAGTCTCGGTCGGATTTTTTTTTTCCATTCGAATCGGCGCGGAATCGGCTGAGACTAAGATTGCACACCTAACATCCGGTGAACACGTTCGGACTTAGGTGACAAATCGCGATCTAAGGCGATTCTACCACATCACCCGGGTGTCTACTACGTAGTAG
>ENA-UZWT01002031-UZWT01002031.1-metagenome-genome-assembly--contig:-Day-1-50m-contig-2031_pt1 | contig 19507 bp, 16 predicted proteins | sample MGYA00260338_ERZ794898 | MGnify/ENA metagenome assembly ERZ794898 | reverse complement strand
GCAAACCCCGCACCGAAATATAGTCCAACGATAGCTGACACAATGTGTGTGTCCAGCGGTGTGATGACGAACCCTTGGGCAGACTGCCATACGATCTGCTTGTCAGGTCCAAACAGGAAGTTCCAGAAACCACCTTGTACTTCTGTGTACCCTACAAACACGGGTACTTCTGGATACCACACAGCTACGAGCTTAGGTAGTACGATGATTGAAGTTACAGCTGAGAGTGCTATGATCCTACGTGTCCACGCAAAGTGTTTGTCTTTTGATCCATACTCTCTGGCTGTGTTAGTTGCTCCTATGAGCATTGCTTGTTGTTCGGCTTTGTTCTTGTTGCTCTGACCCCAGATAGACATAACACCACCAAGGATCGTAGAGAAAAGCATAGTGATTAATTCTAAAGGGAGTCCGAACATTAGGGAGTCTCATTCCATTTCTTTGTGAACTTATCAAAGTAGTCTTTTCTGTCATCTAGGCCGTTAAATCCGCCGTTAACTACTTTAGTAACTCTTTCGGTATCCATAAAGTCTGGAACCTGAGGTTTAACTTTTGTCTTCCAGAACCATAAAGAAATAGCTGCGGCATTAGAAGGCTCTTCTGCTAGACTTGGATTGTTTATTAGGTCTAGGCCTAAAGCGTCCCCAGCCTTTTTGTAGTTGCTTCTGCCTGTCAACTGTATGTAACCTCTGCCCTTATACCTGACTCCATCCCCTACTTGAGTATTGCCCAAGTCTGCTCTTCCTTCGTAAGCAGATCCAGATGCGTACTCCTCTGCTGTTCTAAAACTGTCTGACTCATGGGCAACTTGAGACATGAAGGATGCTAACTCTGCCCCCTCAAGTCCTTCCTCTATTGCGGCTTCCTTGGCTGCATTGAAGTTTGTATTCTGTGTATTAGAAAAGTTCTGAGTGAAGTCACTAGGTACAGTAAAATCTACAGACTCCTTAGAGGCTAATGATCTCGCAGTGTCTTCGTCAATTACACCAGTTACAGGTAAGCCAGCATCAGTTTGAAAAGCTCTTACAGCTGCTTCTGTAGAAGGACCGAAATCCGAGTCAACGCCTCTAATCTGACTATTATCTAAAGACACCCACTTACCCGCCGCATTTTTACTTAATCCAGCAGTTCCTCCTCTGCCTATATCATAACCTAGTTCTGCCAGGCGTAGTTGTGCATTAAATACACTGTTGCCTTCATCTCCTCTTGACACAGAACCTGTCTGTCTCTGTAACTTTTGAACAGATGCTGAACTAACAGACTCTGGACCCTCAAGACTTTCAGTGTCTTTACGCTTGACATCTGTAGCATCAATAACATTTTCATCAGCAGGTAACTCACCCGTCCTTAAGAACTGCTCGTCAGCCCTACGTTCAGGGTCCACTTCACTTAGGGGTGCCGTAGACTCATCAACAATAGTATCTGAAAGGAAAGTCTCAGGAAAGCGATCTTCCATAGGTACACCTGACCCTGAGAATTGACGATCTGGGTCTTCTGATACTGGTGCTGGTGGTTGTGGTTCTGTCAACTCCATAAAGAGTTGCCCAAGTGTAGCCGAGAGACTAGGAGTGCCTGAGCTATCCTGTTGTAACTCTACTGGTTGAACCTGTGCTTGGTTTTCCTGTAGGAAACCCTGAAGCAATGAGTCTAAACCTGCCATTACTGTGCTCCTGTTGGACTTACAAGTTGGCTAGATGGTGTGAATACTCTCCAACGCTTATTAGGTAGAACCTCCATGGACACTGGCTTGCCTTCTGGACCTTTGTACATGACAACATCACCAACCTTAAACATGCCATTCTCCAAGGCACCGAAGGCTTTGTCTTCATCGTTAATAAAGAAGGTTCGATCTAGGTTGTAACCGAAAGCTGCCATGGCTTCCTTGGTGTTTTGAGCTACCGCATCAGAAGAGGCAAGGCTATTCATAGGTACAGCTTTAACTCCAAGCTGCTCAATAACTGAAACGTCTACACCTAGATCCTTAAGTTTGCTTGTGTAGTACGAAAGGACTTTGGCTTCTTGTTGCACCTTGTTGTAGTCCATGTATACGTTGCGAAGGTTAAACCCTGTGGCAGATAAGGCGGATCTCTCTTGTGTTGTCAGCTTCATGTTACGAGCACCACGGTTCTCATTGACAACCAATGCTGTGATGTCACCGTTATAGTACTTCTTAGCAAGAGAAGTAACTAAGTCGTTAGCCTCCTGGCCCATACGTGTCTCACCCTCAAGGGTAACAGCATCAAGATCAAACTCAACTTTACCAACACCAGTAATAACAAAGTTAGAGGACTTGAGGCTACCAGACTGAGAGGTTGAAGCTATGTTAAACTGTGCAGTCAGTGCATCCTGTAGCTGATCCCTAGCCATTTGAGCAGCTTCAGGGTCTAGCTTTTCGATTACCTTAAGTTTTGCGTATACGTCTTCACTAAAGATTTCATTTAAGGTAGCTTGGCTCATGAGTTTACCTGAGGTAGCTATGTTAACTGTAGCCTTGCCAATACCTGTTAGGAAGTTCTTGCGGTGAGCCGGGTCATTCATTCCTTCTACTGTGCTCAAACGAATTTGCTCAACTGTAGCAAAGAATATGTTGTCACTACGCTGGGTGTCAGAAGCATCTTGGGCTTGCTCAATCATTTCTGGAGAGTGGAGAGTTGTTTGTGGTTGTGATTCCAAAACTTCTCCGGTTTCTACGGTTGCTGATGCACTAGGCAACTCAAGTGGTGTGTAGACAGTAGGTGCAACCTCCATTGCCCCTAGGCTCTTAAGAACCTCAGGTAATCTGTCAGCTGCGTAGGTAGAAAGAAACTGTGCGTTATCTGACAAAAGAACAGCAGCTAGGGCTGGGTCTGTCTTAGCTATTTCTTGAGCTTGAACCATAAGAGATCGGGTGATACCCTCAAGTACATCAGCCTTTTCAGCGTCAAGAACATCAGCATCGTAGTTCTGAGCAGCAGTGATGACACCCTCAAGTAAGTCTATTTGCTCCTTGATAGAAGAGTAGGACTCGTTAGATACATTGGTAGGTTTGGAAAGCAAAGCCTTTAACTGAGTTAAGTTAGCCTTGAGTCCAACCAGTTGCTCTGGTCTTACATTACCACCTTCTGTCTCAATCTTAAGGGCTTGGAAGGCTAGTGCTGTTGTGTCCTTGAGCATTGTGTTAGCGTGAGGTACAAAAGTTTGAAGGAACTCAGCCTCTGCAATGTTCTTAGAGTTGGCAAGGTATAGGGATGCAGCTTCACTCTTCTGCACTTGACCCATAGCGACTGTAAGTATTTCCTCTTGGGTGGGGTTTGTATTACCTGAGGCTTTAAGTTCAGCCTCCGCTGTGTAAAGATACGCAGGGTTCTCTTGCATCTTCTGAACTGTGGCGTTGATTGCTTCTTGTGCTGGATCAAAGTTAAGGTAGTCTACATCCACCCCTGTCATCATCCTAATCATACTAGACTCAGCTTCACCGATCTCATTCCCGGCGGCTGTATGTTCTGCTATGATAGCGTTAAGACCTGCTCTCAGTTGCAGAGGTGTCTTACCCTTTAGGCCTTGCACCTTTTCTGAGAAGTTACCAAAGGCTTCCCTGTTGATAGATGCTTCTGTTGGTTTTGTTTTGGCTGACTCGTAGGCATCTAGGGCACCGAAGATACCTTTGCCTAGCATAGCTAACCCACTGGCAGCTGCGTCTGTGCTTGTTGCACTTGGGGCTGTGACACCCTGTTCAAATGCAGCACCTGCATCACCAATATCTACAGCAAATCCAGCCATGATCTATCCTTATTGTGTTTGTTGTTGAAGAAGCTGTGCATCGTACAAAGTACCAAGACGCAAGGCGTTCCGCATAATGTCAGGGATAACTGATACATTGACTAAACTTCTTTGGGTCTGTCCCTTTAAGGTATTAGACATATTGGAAGCCCACAACTCGTCTGTTACTTCGTTCCACAGTTTAGTTCCTCTTAGGATATCATCCTTATCGCCTTCTGTCAAGAGGGTAGTTGCAATGTTTGCCTTCTCCCGTAGTCTCTTGATTAGTTCCTTGTTAGCTGCGTTAGCTTCATACACCATTTCGTTGTAGTCGTAGTAGTTCTGAACGGGTGCTGGTGTGGCACCAAAGAGTACAGCGGCAGCTGCGTTAGGGTCAAGACCACCAACCGCAAGTCTACCAGTGCGGCTACGGTAGTTACCTGTCTCTACAAGTTCTTTTACCTTAACAAGTTTGTCTGCTGTTGATAGGTTACGGAGAAGCTGGGACAAGTCATCCCGTGCCATCTGTGGTTTACCAAACATAGCACCTACGGCGTTAGTAGCAGTACGAACAATATCTCCACCGATCTCACCCGATGGGCCGAACAGAGTAGTGACAAGACTCTCTTCAAACAACTTCTTATAGGTGTCCTGAACCTGACCTAAAGGAGCCACACGGGTAGCATAGGCTGTCTCAGTACCTAACAGGTTAGACAATAGTGCGTCAATCAAACCATACTTGATTCTGTTATGGACCTTAACGGTTTCTTCACTCTCTGGATCGTAGCCTAACTGCTCTACTACGTACCCCGCCCCTTTGCCGATACCCAGACCTGTCATACCAAACATCGGACCCATGACCATAGCCATACGGATACGTTCACCAGCCGTAAAGTTACGACCAACAGTAATGTTCTCCAGGGCACGTATAGAGAATGACAACCACTGTGTAGGTACACGCATAGGTCCACTCTGAATAGCCGAACGGGATTGAGAAGTCATACGGAACGTAAGATCTTGCTCACGGTTTGTAATCCAAGTCTTACCTTCAGGTGACAAGGGGTCAATGTTAGGACGTTTGGCACGATGCTCAAGGAATGCCGTTACAAGACCTGTCATACGAGAGGCTCGTTCACCCTCCTTAAAGAAAAGCGTTGACATATCCAAGAAAGAAGAAACCTTCTCTCCAGCTTTGCCCGTTAGAGTACTAGCAGCACCAAACTTCTGAGGTGCTTGAAGTTCGATAACCTGAGTATCCACAATGTTACGTCCACTCTCGTCAATGTACTTGACAAGCTGCTCTATTTCTGCCGTATCCATCTTCATGCCTTTAGCAAGGCGTTGGATAGCCAACTTTCGGGTAGCAGGGTTGGTCTGACTAGCTATGATTAACATAGGTGTTGTCAGAGCAATACCCTTTGTACCATGCACAGGTGAAATACCTGCAATAGTCAGGGAGTGGAGGGCTTGTAGGAAGAATTGGTCAGGGTTAAAGAAGCCAAACTTAGAGTAGAAACCTACCTTGAGAAGCTGGGAGCTAGGGTCTGCCTTAGTAAGGTCAACCTTTTTACCTGTTGTCTCGAATACAAACTCAGTAGCAGAGGAAGTAAAGCTCTCCCACTTGTTGCTCAGTTCTGTTGGCTGGTTAAGCCTACGTTTAATCACATCCTGTTGCTCACGTAACTGTGCGGCAACATCGTTGAACTTACCAGTGTTAGTTACCTTGGCTCCTAGGAAGCGATTGAGGAAATCGTTAGTAGGAACACCAGCAGGGAACTCTACAATACCTGGGTTTGCATCGGCTAACTTCACCCAGCCCACCAATGCATTCTGAGAGGCAGCACGGTTGGCATAGCCGAAGGTCTCAGTACCAAACTGGTCAGCAATAGCTGTCATTGGGTTGTCGTTAGCTGCTTTCTTGCCACCAAACTCCATGAGTACGTTGTCTCCACGCTTCATGTTCAAGCGCCGACCTACATTTTCTCCAAAGGAAACTCCTACGGCAGATGGATCTTCCCCTGCCTCACGGATTGACACCTTCTCGTCCCTAGCTTTGGCTACAAAGTTATCTTTAAACTTAAAGCCATACTCAACGGCAATCTTTTGCAAGTCCTCAAGGTCAGTTACGTGTTTGTTCCAAGTATTGTTGGCACGAACAACATCACCTAGTTCGTCATACTCGGCCTTGCTTAAGTTAAGCTCAAGTATATCGTCGATACCCTTGCTTGCCATAATTTCTTTGACTTTGTTGGTGATGGTGTTAAGTTCTTTGACAGCTGTTTCTGCCTGTTCCTTACCGAAGGAACCTAAGAGTGTCTTGAAGCCGCCTGTAATGCTGTTACCTGATGCCAGACGTTGATCCTGTGTCAAACCTACGAACCAACGGAACTCTGAGTTAGTACGAGGGCCACCCACGTTGTAAGGCATAACGTCAATACGTTCAAGAACACGAGTAGACTTTACATTGGTAACATAAAGGTGGTCTAAGTAGGTGCTAGGAACCTTGAATACGATCTGGTCACCACCAAGTTCAGCCTTAGTCATACTACGGCCTGTCTTAACGTCTAAGATTAGCTCGTCATCAGGGATACGTACCTTCTGACCATCCACACGGTAGACGATATCTCCGAAAGAATCCGTAATCTCAGCAAAAATACCACCCTCAGCTACTGTACGCTTTAGTCTCTCGGAGGACTTGATGTGCCAAGTAGCATCACTGATGTCCTGCAAGGCTTCGTATGCCTCAATGGTCTTTGCTTGTGGTGTTACACCATAACGATCTTTGTATAGGCTCTCGAATGAAGTGGCATCGGGAGCTAAACGCATGTATGACAAGTCACCATCACGCAGCTGCTCCATGAAGTCAGCCAAGTTCTCTAGTTCCTTCCCCTTAACACTACGGATTAGCTTCTGGTAAGGCTTGAACACCTGACCAACAAGAGCCTGACCTGCTTCAGCCTGTAAGAACTTACCCCCAAGTTTAGCACCTAGGCGAACTGTAGCTGCACCAAAGACTTTGTTAATGGAGTCAGAGAAGATGTTAGCCTTTTGTAGGATCTCAGCTTGCTCAGGCAGACCTAGGACATTGATGCGTTGTTCTGTCTCAACGAACCAGCCACGGCCTTCCTCACGTTTGACAACTTTGAGGCTTGGGTCTTGCTTGGCGATCTCCTCTGCGTCCATCTTACGGCGGAAGGCGGAACCTGTGCCATCCTTACCCATACGGACAATAACCTTGAAGTCCTCAGAGCCTTCGTCAACTACCCGTTTGCTGTTAATAATAACATTGTTAGTAGCCTTGGCTACCTTGTTGGCTATACTAGCCGCAGTAGCCTCAATGGAAGACCTAGGGATGTACTCACCGAAAGAACCCTGGCGGTTCATAAGCTCTAGTCTCTCAGTGATGGTGTTCTTACGTGCGTAATTACGTACTGTGACACCAGAAGGTCTAGCCGATGGACCCTGTACTGGATCTAAGTCTTCTGGTCCTGTACGCCCTGCGGAAGCTTCGTCAAACTGAACACCAACTTCGTCAATAGTTTTTGTTATAACTTCCCCGGCCTTTACTTCACCCTCTACTACAGCAACCTTGTCAATAGGTCTACGTGACTTCGTAAGAGAAGTAACAGTACCAACAACATCTGTTGCGAACTCAGGAGCTTTGGTAATAGCCTTGGCACCTGCTCTAGCAGCTTTGGTTACACCAAGGGTCGCAATGTCAGCTGCCCCGAAGAGGAAGTTGAGGCCAGCCATAGGGTCATCCCCTAGGTAGGTGGCATCGTTGGCTGCCTTGTATAGGTTCCAGATGCTGTCCCGTGAGAAGATACCTTCGTTCTTACGTTCAGCAATATACTCCTTAGCCCACACAGTAAAATCCGCAGGAGACAAAGTATTAAACGCTTCTCGTATTTCTGATCCTTCACGGTTAGAACGAAAGGTTAGATTCTCTAACGCACCAATAGAAATCTCACGTAGGATGTTAACGTCAAGGAAAGTAGCAGCCTTTGACAAACCACTCTGGTCATTGTTCTCTATCTCCTTAACCATGAGTTTATTCCAAGTATCCATGTTGGTCATGGTTCTTGCGGCATAGTCGTTGATAGAGTTTTCGTTTATCAAAAGGTTTTGTATTAAGGCGTACTCACTAAGGGACATATCTTCACCCTTAGCACTACGTTGTTCAATCAGAACAGCAATGTCCTCAGCACTTGTACCATCCTCAAAGGCTTGGTCAATGGCTCCTGCATAGTCAAAGTTAAGAGGAGACAGTTTAGCTGCTGTTTCTGCTGTGTTGTTGCCAGCCTCTAGTTCTGCTTGTACTTGATCGAGGGGTACTCCTGACCCGATAGAGATTTCTGTAGCCCGGTCAACTTCTGACTGGCTTCTTGGATTACGTATCTCTTCTTCTGGAAGGGCTGCTGCCTCGTCCACCAAGAAGCTCTCATTAAAGAGGCTATCCTCTAAGGTCAGAAGTGTTGTCATTATTTAATACCGCCTTAAATCTGCTGTCCTTGTGGATAAAAAGTCTGGGTGGGTTTGGGAGTAGGAGGATTTTTTAAAGTATCCATAAAACCTCCTCCAATAGTATTGAATGCTTGGAAACCTAGTCCTCCAATAGTTTGGAATAAGTTAGCTTGAGAAGTAGCTTGAGATGCTTGACCACTAAATGCAGTATATTGCTGACCTAGACCCGACATCATACCTCCGAAACCAAGGTTAGCTCCTAGCTGTGAGCTAATTCCAGCCTGCCCACCTGCAATACCTGAACCGCCCTGTACACCAGTTGCTTCAGCTTGTGCTGCCATCTGTTGTTTCTGACGAATACTGGCACGGATGGCTTGCCTACGTTGTCGAGTAGCCTGTGCTCTCTGCATTCTGATTTGTGTTTGTGATGCAGCAGCTTGAGCACCTGCCGCTCGTCTCTGAGCATTAATTGAAGCAACTGTACCTACTGTTCCCACTGCTAAAGCTGTCGCAGCTAAAGGTGCCGCTGCCGCAGCTGCCGATATTGCTGAAATTGCTGCTCCTACTGGTGCCATTTTCTTATTCCTTGTATAAGTAGATATTCATGTTTTCTGATTCGGAGATATAGTAAAACTTTAGAATTTTAGCTAATTTTTCAGCTTTACTATTAGGCTCTACCGCTGCGTATATTGCAGGATACCCTACCAAATTAAAGAACTCTAACCAATCCGAAAGTAGATACTTCATTTCAATAAGAGTACCTTTGGACATAACGTCCACCCTTGGTAGGTGGACTATCATATGGTTTTCGTTGTACTCAAGTCTGATCTCAAAGTTAGAGCCTTTGATACCACTAAGGCTTTTAGAAGAAATACTCATTAGTAGCGTGGGTTCCTGCCTGTAATGATGCCCCAACCTAGGAGCAAGAAGTCCTTACCTTGTTCACTCTCATACCTGATACGCATGGATCGACCATGACCTAGTACCTTGAGTCTAGTGGTAATGACGGTTTCTGGATAGTCGTATACGTCAAGGTTGTTAGGGTCAGGTACGACAGTATACTTCTTGCGGTTAGCTTGTTGTGCTGTGCCGAAGTTCTCAGCAAAGTCCCAAGCCGTTGACACAAGCAGTGAGGATGGACGTACAGCTTCGTAGCCACTTACCTCGTCACCTGTGAATCCTGTTTCTGTCATACGAGAGTAGACAGCAATATAAGGTGCGTTCTTCTTGGTGACCAAATCCCCTACAAAGTCATAACCTGTCTCTGCGTAGCTTGAGTAGTTAGCACTACCCCAATCTAAGAAGCTAATGCTTGTAAAGGAACCCATGGCTATTTTGTTGTCAGAACCACGGCGACAGATAAGGATGATAGCTGGGTCACCTGTGTTAAACGTAGAGATCTGCGTAGATACAACATCATCACCAGCTGAGGTGACAACATCATCTGCACCACCGTTAGAAAGAACATCTAGTTCTAGGTTCTTAGCCCCATAGCCTGAGTAGAACGTAAGGCCTACAACAGAGTCAGTGTTGTTTGTCTGGTCTGATATACGCCACGGGTAGAAAGCCTGTAGAGGGATATCCAAGATAAGAAAGTTGTTTAGTTTAGAAGTAACAGATTCGTCATCGTCAGGATAGGCCCAATAGATACGTTTGTTAATACTATCGTATGCAGCAGTTACCTTTAGTTTAGCATTGGAGTCAATCTTATCCCAATAGCTTTGGATAGTAGGGATCGTCAGGTTCTGCTCTTGACCCTGACCTGACACTGAGTCAGTCTGTAGGGTGTGTATACCAAAGCGTGACCACCAAAAGGGAACACCCTCAGCTTCTACAAAGGAGTCTGCGTTAAGGATACCAATACGAGAAACACGGTTGATTGAGTAGGCAGCTGCTGAGAAGATACCGTCGATACCAATGATCTGCCACACGCCATTCTCAGCGAATACAAACAAGGAGGACTGGTACGAGTATAGCTTTTGTATTTTAATTGCGTCAGGTATCTTAATCTCACCACCATCTGTATCGTACAAGTCTGAAATAAACTCAGATGTTGGGTCGTTACGCTGGTGACAAAGGCCTAGATCATTTACGGTATCTGCAATCCTAGAGAAAAGAATAGTACCTGCGTTCTTAGCACTCTCTAAGCCAGCGTAGAACACACGACCAGCGAAAGATTCTACACAAGTAAATCGTGAGTCTTCTGTTTCAGTTGTTAAGCCTGAACGCTGCTTATTAAAGAAGTCAAGGATAAAGTGACCGTTACCCGTTAAGGTAGTACCACCATAAACTTTATCGAACTCAGCTTCAAGGTAGTTTCCGTCTGTGTCTTTACCTGCATACCAAGGATGTGTAAGTCGTTTAGTTAAGTCAGATGGAGCACCGTTTCCTGAAGCCCAACCTGTGTTCTTTGCATCGTACTGTCGAGCATTAGAAGGGCTGCTATTGTCCGAGTAGTAGGTTGATGTATCCCCTTGCCACTCAAAGTCACGGGTCTCAAAATTAATTGTAGAGACTGTAAAGGTGGAGTTAGTGCTGTCGTACTCTACAGCGATTGTGTCTATAGCACCTGAGGAAACAACGAGGTTACCCTTGAGGCTTGTGAACTGGCACTTGACTGTCTCTGCTCCGGCGGAGCCTGTGTACTCATAGGTTGTAAGATCAATAGAGTTTGTTTCTATTTGGTTGGAGTAAGGTAGGTCAGCTTTATTGTAGAAGTAAAGGTTAGAACCCTTCTGCATAACCAAGAACTCAAGCTCTGCACTACCGCCTACGTTAACCCACTCACCTGTAGTAAGTAACTCTGTGTCTGACAAAGTAAAAGAAGAGGGTGTGTAGCTGTCCTCGAAAGATACCCCTAGGCGTCTACGGCGAGTACCATCACGGCGAAGGTCACAGTTCAACTCGTCTACTGACGCACCGTCAGGAAATGTAAGTTCAGCAGCCTCAGTAATAAGACCCTTGACAAAGTTGTTAACTGCTTTTTGACTTAGACTTTGCGGCATCTTTTACCTTCTTACGTTTCATGAAGTTCTCTGCGTATTCGTCACGCTTGATAGTTGAGGACTTACTCTTGTTTCTTAGGTAGTCACTTACTGCCTTCTGAGCCTTGGGGATACTTGAGTATCTACCGCTTAACTCCTTTGGCACTGATCCTGTGTTCACTGTAATGATAAAGAAACGATAACCACCTAACTCTTTTTCGATTGTTATCTCAGACTTTAGCTTGTCTGTCTTACACACACACCTCTGGTTTTCGGTGTCATGAAAGAAGTCTACCATTACTTTCTCCCGTAACTAGGTTTTACGTTTGGTCTGGTTGTCTTGTATTGATCGTTCTGAACGTATGACTTAAGGCGTCTAGCCGCTTGGTCTACTTTGGGATCTGGGCCACCCTTAAATAAGGAGAAGCAAGTGGACTTAGCCTCTGCCAGAAGGTAAGGCATAAGTGTGTTATCCAGGTCTGGCTCAAACAAATCCGTTTGGCTAAACGTAGGGTAGCTAGAACCGAAGGCTCTGATCTTAGATGCCTGTAAACTACCATCCACAGAACTATCGTAAGCATTCATGATAAGGTGTTCGTCATCGAAGGAGGTGTAGTAAGAAGGTGCTTCACTTGATGACACAAAGAGATCTAGGTTACCTTCGTAAGTCTCCACCAACAGACCATCTTCATCCATGCGATCTAGGAATACTACTGGATCTACAAAAGGAATTACTTTGAAGTCTTTGTCTGCTGCTGTACCTACGTTGTACTCCACACGTTCAATGTGCTTGGTGTTTGTCGGGTACTTAAAGTGAGTAGGCTTGGCTGAGTCACCCATAGCTGTGAGGGTCATTAGCTTGTTATGCTCAGGGATCTCACGGGCAGCAATGATATTGTAGTAAGTGTCTTCTACTACAGAAGCAATCTGCTGTGCCTCAATGGTGTCAGATAGACTGTTGACAGACTCAGAGTCCATGTCGTTTAGTATGGACTGTACGATCTGTAGAAGTGTAGTTTTCATTACTCAGGCACTCCCATGATTGACATGAAGGCTGCTGCCACAAGAACGTCACAGGAGGATGAAGCCTTAATCTTAACCTCGAAGTAGTCGTTAGTAACAAGAGAAGTATAACCAGACACTGAGATAGAACCCCAAGAACCCGAGGAGATAGTCCGTATGGTACGAGAACCAGGAAGTTCCACACCATTCTTAAACAGGGCAAACTCTACATCACGGTTAGTTCCTGATGCTTGTTTAGAAGAAAGATTAAAAGATATGTGGGCTGCAATGCCCTCGGCACCTGTATACTTAAGTCTAGCGTTAGGAGATGTCTCACCTACAAAGCCGTTACTTTCTGCTACTACAAAAGTAGGGTTGAACACTGTATCTGTTGTTGTTGTTGCATGAGTGTAAGCTGGTGTTGCTGCATCAAATGCGATGTATGCACCAATGAACCTGTGGTTCTCTACCCAAGAGCCTGAGCCAGCACCATCTGCAACGTACACGTTACCAGTACCAGCGGATGCGATACCCTTAGGTTCATGTAGGTATGGGTCTGTTAATGTTGAGTGGTTTACGTTAGCCATTGTAACTCCTATAGGGTATACTATCGCCCCTGCCAAGGTTTAATTTATTATACACTAACTAATAACTTGTGTCAATAGAAAAGTGAGGTGCCCCCGAAGGGACACCCCGTTAGTCTTACACGTTAGGGTTAGTTACGATTGTAACGATACCTTCTGGACGGTACTTCTTAACACCGTAACGAGCAGTAGTTACATACTCGTGACGCTGGAAGTCTTTGTTGTACTCGTAGTCCACCTCAGGCATTTGACGCCATGCACCCACGAATGGGTTAGCAGTCGCATCAGCAGAGAAGAACAAGTTAGCAACACCGTTTGTAGAGGAGAAGTCGTTAGCTGTTGTGCCATCTTTTTCCAAGAGGGCTGCGTCAGCAACATCGGACTTCAAGTAGTTGGATGTGTATACATCGAAGCCATAGACGTTGGCTACAAAACGCATACCAGTCGCAACACCATCACGAACAATACCTTCGAACATTGGGTTGTTTGATACGTTGACAATGTTAGTCAATGTGTTCAGCTGGTACTCAACCGATGGGTCAACAACAGCAACCAAGTTACGATCAGGTACATTGGATTTCTTCAAGGCGTAACGTGCCCATGCGAAGTCTTCCAGTTGCAGTACACCAGCGTTACCACCGGATACACGGTGAGCAACACCATCAAGTGTTTCTGCTGAGTTAGCTGTTACGCCGACTTCAGGAGAAGCAAAAGTAGTGGACTCGAAGTGCTCCATGATTGCACGTTCTTGCTCAGGTACGAAACGTGCCTCAAGCTGTGCGCTGTAGAAAGAGTCTTGTGCTGCTTTCTTGGTGATGTACGAACCTGATTGCAGGTACTTGTCCACAGTGAATTGGAACTCAGCTGTGTCCATAGGTACGTAGGCAACTTGTGCATCTTCTGTGTAGTCAGATACAGTTGTCTTACCGATGGTTGGGATAGTGAATGTGTCACCGTCTGGGAATCCATCAAGCATACGTACATAACGCTGTGCTTGCATTTCATCACGGAGGATGTCTTTAAGTTCTGAGGAGTATACCTCTGAACGGATTAAACGCTGTGTGTCAGCGTTGGAGGAGATCATACCAGCCATTGTGCTAGTCCTTTTCTAAGAGAGTTTTAAGTATTACCGAACCTATCGCCCATCTTCACTCTGTCTGCCATAAGCATCTGTTGTGTTTTTGGTTGATAGTATTCATTAGGATTCTCTCGGCGGAGCTTCTGGTAGTATGCCCAATTACGTTCTGCCGAGACTTGCATATTGACACCTTCAGTTCGTACCGAGCCTTGTACCATGGGATTAGTAAAAGTCTTAGGTGCTTCACCGATGAGTGTGAAGAAGGCGTTAGGGGACTCAGCAGCAATATCACGTAAACGATCCATTGACATACCTAGCTCTTCAGCTTTCTTCTGGACTACAGCTGCGGCTTCTGTGCCAAAGCTATCGACCAAACTCTTGTCAACCTGAGAGAGGTTGTGCTGTACTGTAGCATCCTTCTCACGCTGCGTAAGTGTCTTTTCAACAAGGCTCTTCAAGTGTTCCTCACTAAGGTTTCCAGTGGTGTTCTGTTCCTCAGTGTTACCGTTATTATCAGGCTCTCCAGTTTTCGCTGCGGTAGAATCAGCGGCCTTATTCTGGAGTTGTTCGAGAACCTGGGCTTGATACTCTTGCTTCTTCATATCCTCTCGCATTTGGGTTAACTGCTCTTCAAGAGTTTTAATGTAACCGTCTGCTTCAAGTTTACCTTTAGCTAAAGTCTCAGGGTCTTTCCAGTTCTCTCCCTTTGCCTCTACGAGCTTCTGTACATAAGATTCCTGTGGTGAGGCTTCTTGTGTTGTCTGCTCATTGGTCTGTTCGGTCTGTGTGGTTGCAGTCCCGTCAGTAAATACCATTGTTTATTCCTTGTCTAAGTTGATAAGATCAAGCACTTGGTTTAGTGCTCGGTTAAAACCAATCCGATCAGCCTGTTTGAATGCCCAAGACGGGCTGTCGTAGTCGGCTGTTGGTGGTGTGTCCTTGAGCATAGGCTCAAGGATTTCTTTGAGACGATCTAGGCTTTCCCTATTTGACAAGATGGTTTGCTTTACCTTGGCCTTGTCATCCTTCGTCTTACATTCTTTATACCATGCGGCTTTCATTATAGTCCTTGCTCAATAGCAATCTGCTGCTCTTCTTCGAACTGAACCTGAGCTTCTGTTGCAATCCTCTGGGTTTCCATTTGCTCAACTACAGTCACGTTCTCGCTGAATAGTGCTGGTTCACCTAACTCGTCTGCAAGCAAACGTGCGAACTCTTTACCTGACAAGTGAGCAGCCATGGTAGGATCTGACAACTTAAGCTGATAGAGTTGGGTAAGGCTCTGCACACGGTTAGCACGTTCAGCAAAGTGACGAGCACCCATAGGAACAATCTTACCGTTACCCTTGATGTCTTCCTTGGTGATCTGCTCAAAGAAAGTGACACCTGTGTCTTCGTTAAGTACACGGATCGTATCTGCATAGTCCATGTTACGTCGAGCAGCTGAGAGCATAGCGTTAAGGATTGGCTCAAGAAACACACGTTCAAAGTGTGCTGTCTTGTGTTGGAAGATACGACCAGCAGCTGTCATAAGCTGGTTAACCTCAAAGGCTGTCTTCTCACCAGCACTACGGATACCCATAGCCTCACGAGGAGCACCTGCAAGCATCTCCATTTTGTTCTCTAGGTTCTGGATCTGGAAGTCAGCGTTAAGGGCTGTAGAGTCTGGTGCTAGGTAACCTACGTCACCTTCTTCACCTAGGTAAATACGAGAGCCGGGTTCAAAGTCGAAGTCCTCTACATCCCCACGGATCTTCATGATAGGGTAGGCAATCTGATCGAACACATCTGCCTTGAGGTTCTCCAGGTGGTCAATGCGATACTGCATACCTACGAGGTTGTCCAGTGGTCCCATGGCGTACAGGTTGTCAGGACGTTCACGCCAACCAGCATGGAACACAGCAGCCTTACCTAGCCAGCTAGGGTTCTGTTCATTCATGAGAACGTAGGCTCTATCAACAACAGTAATGACACGGTTCTTGTGGAAGACGCCGCTCTCTGAGTCGTAGATGTCTCCGTAGAATGTAAGAAGCTCTACGTAGTTTGACTCATAGTACTCTTGGATGGTAGCAAAACCATCTGCAATAAAGCCTTGGGACTTTGACACATCAATGTCGTTACCTGAAGCGTGAGCACGGTTCCCTAGCATCTTCTCTAGGATCTGGCCCATGTATGCGTTGTCTACTGATTCTTCTACCTTACGGGCTACCTCACCGAGTGTGATAACAGACCGAATGATCTTAGGACTTTCAGAAAAGGACGGAGCCACAGGATTAAAGCATACGTCAAAGGGGCTAAGGCGTACCAGCTTAGGGCCAACGTAGTTAACGACACGTTCTCCTGTGTCCTCATACTCAGTGTAGTCCTTGACAAACTCTACAGTAGCAAAGCAGTTACCGTACTGGATGTAATCGTTGATGAGCTTGCTGGTGGTGTTCTCGAAGTCAGACTGACGGATCTTGTTCTGCATGTAAGCCTGGATAACATCACGCTTGCTCTTTACGTTAGCTGATGGATCGTTAGCCTCGAAACGGAACCAACGCTTCTGTGGAAACAAAGCGGAGAAATAGTTAGCATGTAAGTTGTCAGCAATCTGTGTCAGCTTAGGTGTGGTTGTGCTGTTAGTCCACGGTAATTTGCTGTTGCTGGTGGTACGTGTGTCTGTGGCGTAAAGGTAGTTACGTAGTTCCTTCCACTCTTCTAGCTTAGGCTGTCTGGCCTTATTCCAAGTTGACCATCGGTCAGCAATATCCACAGCTAGTTTATGTGGATCAATTATGTTCTGTAGGTCAATCGTTGTTCCAGCCATTAGAAGGAAACTCCACCAAATCTTGAGTTAAACTGTACGACATTATCTTTTTGCCTACGTACAGTACGTGCAGGTTTAACAGCCATATCCACTACAGAAGCTAGAGCATCAATAACGTCATCGTGTGCAGGGTTACGAGATGACAACTCTTCTTCTAGGATCTGTGTGTTACCACCACGATAGTGCCAGATGCTTAAGTTGTCGTAGCGTGGCTCTAGTGCTGAGGCAATACGTTCCTGTTTGTTACCTTGACTTTTGTTAGGTCTAAACTCGTCAATGCTAATTGACAGACCATGTTGCTTGATTAGTTCTTTTAGTTGTTTAACGATAGCTACCTGAGCTACTGTAGTCTCTGCTCTTAGCTTCCTAAAGGACCATTTGTTTGACAGTTGTAGGATATGCTCAAAGTAGTCTGATATCCTGTCTGTACGAAAACGATCAATATCCAAAACGTAGATGTTATTGTCTGAGTCAATCCCTATGACAACAATGGCAGTGTAGTCAGCTTTCTTAGATAAACTAAACGCAAAGTCTACCGCAGCAAATACGTTGATCTTACGATCCTTGTAGAACCAGTATCCGTTGTCCTGACGCAGTAGTTTTTGCTCGTAGTACTGAAACTTATCGGAGCCTACAGGTACGTTGTCAGGGTCACTAGGATCGTTGTAGTACTGCGCCCTGAACTGCCCCTTGTCTAGGTACTGCCCACGTTTCTTAGCAAGAACCCTAAGGTCAAAGCCAAACCACTTACCGTCCTTACGTTGACTACGAGGCCAAAGCATCTGGCCTGTGCCATCCCCTCTGTCTTCTACAGGACGTTCAAAGATCTCGTAGATGTTCTCCTCACCTACCTTGTTACCCTCGTCATCGTACTGGTCTTCTACCATCTGAAGTAGATCGTTGTACAAATCTGCTGGGTGGTATCTAGTGCCTACGACCCACTCTTGAGCATCTGCACCTTCGATAGATGACAACAAAGAGTATTGGCTCTTAACTTTGTTTCTACCTTCGCCTGTGTAAGCGTTCTCATAAACAACAACATCATCTAGAACTGCAATGTCACAGTGCATCCCTGTAAGAGAAGTAGTGAGGCCACCAGTAAAGACAGAAGGGTCACGTACATTCTCTTTCTTACGATCTGGGTGGTCTAACATAATCTCTGAGTTAGTCCATCTGGTACGTTTACCCTCGTCGTGATTAACGTGTTCAGGCCAATATCTACCATAAGTTTCTGAGGTTAAGATACCTTTTATAAAACCTAATTGTTTTTCTGCTAAGTTTGCAGTTGCGGATATATATAGTATACGTAATGTTGGATCTTTTGTCAAGGCCCAAGCGACACGATATGCAATTAATCTTGACTTCCCGTGATCTCGTGGAAATAAAAGAAGCTGATGAGACTTATGTTCCTCCCTTGTCCACCAGTTACACACCTCTTCATGGCACTGCCCTAGGACTTGCTCAGGTGCGACCAGCTTAATAAAGGTAGTCAGGTCAGACTCAGCAGCTTCTCTTATTTCCTGTGCTGTAGTCATACTTATTCTGTAGTTTCCAAAGAATCTGCCAACATCTTAACAAACGCCTCACGGCCCACTGAAAGCTGATCCAAGTTAAACTGAGCATTGCCCAGCTTTCGATCTAGGTCTTGCACATGGTTCAGCATAGTTTTCTGTGCGTCAGTGAAATCAGCAATATCGTATTCGATGTCGTTGACGGTGATGAGGTTCTTTTCGTTTTTGCTCATAACGGTCTCCTTTAAGGTTAAGTGTTAGCTGCGATTGCAGCATTGGCGGCAGTCATGTCTTCTGTAGTCCAGAAGTCCTTGGCTACCATGATTTGCAGATGCTCAACATTACGAGCAACTGTGTCTGTCCAGTCAGCATCTTCCATGCCTTCTGGTTGTCCAGCGTTAATCAAGTCAACNNTTCCGCAGTTGGTGTATCAGTCATGTCTTTCTCCTTTTCTGACTTTTACGATTAACATGCCATCAACACACATGGCACACAGTAGGAGCCATCATCGTATGTGCATGTGACATGGGTTGAAGTAACTTTTGAGATTGTCTTGCTGCGCACAATATCATCGCCTTGTGGTTTAGCTGTACCATCACCCGCTGACATTAGCAGATCGCCACGAGCAACGGTTGTACCTTGAGCAATTCTGATAATCATATCGCCTGTCATCGCAATGTTCATGTCATTAAAGCCGTCATCAACTTCGTCCCAGTTGACAAACACACCCGCAACATTTAGATCACCCTCAACTGATGATACCGCCATGCAGTTAAGCTGATCGTTGTTTTCTGTGTATGCATCATGTGCATCATCTTCGGTGGCTATAACTGTGTCACCCATTGCGTTCTTAAATTCATCTCCAACGGCAACTGCATCATGTGACCAGACAGCCATCTGGTCTAAGTTTGTCATTACAGTCCCCTTTAGGAGTGAAGTATCTTTTGAATTATCTGCAAATTGAGACCAACGTGCTAAGTGACCGCCATTGTATGAGACAGATGTGCCAGAAACGGAAATGCTCCCCTCTTCTACATCTTGATGATAAAATCCTATCATTTTACCATCACTATTGGTGCGGTTTAAGTAAACCGTTGCGCCACCGTTATCTGTGGTAACTCCCAATGTTCCAAGAGTAGTATTTAAAGAAACAGCGTCTTGCCCAGAAACGCTTACTCTAGCGGGCCAGTAACTTCCGCTAGTACCGTTGCCAGCCCACCAAGTGTAATTAGAACCATAAAGAGTATTGTGTAGCCTGCTATTACCATCCCCATCCGACAGCACGATGTTGTTGCTTGAGGTGCGGATGTCTAGGCCGCCTTGGTTGCCGTTGTAGCGTC
>ENA-UZWT01001219-UZWT01001219.1-metagenome-genome-assembly--contig:-Day-1-50m-contig-1219_pt1 | contig 19622 bp, 15 predicted proteins | sample MGYA00260338_ERZ794898 | MGnify/ENA metagenome assembly ERZ794898 | reverse complement strand
CTCAAGGAAATCCTTGGTCAGCTACAAACATTGGAACACAAACTTTAGATACAAGCCATATAACAGAGTTTATACCGTTTGATCAATTAACAAACGACGAAGTAGTTGCTTGGACTAAAGGAGCAATGGGTGACGAACAAGTTGCTAGCATTGAAGCAAGCATACAGAGTCAGATAGATAGTTTGATTACACCTACGAGTGTTACACTAACTATCGGAGAGCCTGTGCCGCCGACTCCTGAAGTAGAAAATGAAGAGTAATGTTTAGTTTATTAAAAATAAATAATATTTTGTATATTTGATAAAAAATATAATCTAATGAATAAATTAACTGAAGAGCAATTAAAAAAATTACAAGAATTTTTAGAATTAATTCAAAAAGGACAGTCACAAATTGGAGCTGTAGAATCAAAAAAACACGAGTTATTACACCAGGTATCTGAATTACAAAAGCAGTTGTCTGATTTTCAAAATGAATTAGAAAAAGAGTATGGCTCAGTAACTATTGATATTTCCGATGGCTCTTTTAAGCCAATTGAAGAAAGTGAAAGTTTAGATAAAGAATAAATAAAAATTCTTTAATGGATATAAGAAAAATTTCTATAGGTCCTGACTATAAATCTAGTGCCATGCATTATATTATTGGTCAGGACATATTAAAAGGTAGTTACAATATACATCACATAAGACATGAGGAGTCTAGCGATTCTTTTAAGATATGGATTAAGTCTACGCATAGCCAAGAAATTGTGTTGTGGAAGCGATTTGTAAATATGTCTGTATCTATTGAATATAACATTAACTTCTAATGAAGTCTCCTTATTTATTTATTACTAAGCCTTTAAGTAATAAAAGATACAATAACACTAAGAATATAGGTGGTGTTGATCTTATAACAAGCACGTCTGAGGAAAACCATAAAGCATCAAATAGAATTGCTGAAGTTGTAGCAACTCCTATTGTTTATGATGGTCCTATAAAACCAGGATATAAACTATTAGTACATCATAACGTTTTTAAATTTTACAACGATATGCAGGGTAGGCGTAAAAGTGGTAGAAGTTTTTTTATGGATGATTTATTTTTTGTTGAGCCTGACCAATTTTATATGTATCATGATGGTGATAATTGGAATGCTACAGGTAGGTATTGCTTTACAAAACCTTTACCTACAGAAGAATATTACCTTTATAAAAACACTAATGAAGAACCTTTAGTGGGTGAAATAAAATATAGCAATGATTATTTAAAATCTCAAAATGTTAATCCAGGGGATAAGGTTTGTTTTAAACCTGAAAGTGAATATGAGTTTGAAGTAGATGGAGAAAAACTTTATAGAATGTTTGACCATCAAATAACAATAAGACTATGAATGACAAGCCTAAAAGAAAAAAAAGACCAAGAATAAAATATAATCCTAATCGAAATGGACTCAAAAACTTTAAAGAAAAATATTATTCAGGCAGGGATGAGAGCCGTAGAGCAACTAATTAAGGTTGCTAAAGAAGATATTATAAAGCCAGACCCTGAAGACGAACTAGCTGCTGACAGATTAAAAAACGCTGCGGCAACAAAAAAGTTAGCTATATTTGATGCGTTTGATATATTGACTAGATTAGAGAATGAAAAAAATTTAATGGAAATCGAAGAGCGAGGTCCAAGTAAACTAGATACTAAACAAGGATTTGCAGAAAGAAGGTCTTCATAACTTACATACAGTTTTAAATGACTATATACCTAAAGGTGTTCTTAAAAAAAAGAACAGAAACAGGTCATGGCAGTATGGTTATGATGAAAAATATGATGTTGTTATAATATCTAAAACAGGACAGGTAGGTGAGGTTTACGATATAAATGGATTACGAATAGGGTTGCCCATAGCTCCTGAGTCTCTTCAAATAGACAAAAACAAGTGGCACAGAGAAGACTCTCCTAAAGAGTTATTAAAAATACAATCTATATTCAAATGGAATGAGCAGCCAAACACTTTTAAGGCTAGATGGGTTGACTATATTGAAGATGAGTTTGATAAAAGAGAGCAAGGTGATTGGTTTGTAAACAATAACAATCCGACATATATTACTGGCTCTCATTATATGTACCTTCAATGGACAAAGATTGACGTAGGATATCCAGACTTTAGGGAGGCTAATAGAATTTTTTATATTTTTTGGGAAGCCTGTAAGGCAGACTCTAGATGTTTTGGACTGATATACTTAAAGATCAGGCGTTCAGGTTTTTCATATATGGCTTCTGAAGAGTGCGCAAATGTAGCAACAATATCTAAAAACTCTCGTATAGGTATTTTGTCTAAGTCAGGTTCTGATGCTAAAAAGATGTTTACAGACAAGGTTGTTCCCATTGTTAGAAACTATCCTTTCTTTTTTAAGCCTGTTCAAGATGGTATGGATAAACCTAAAACAGAATTAGCTTTTAGAATTCCTGCATCTAAGATTACTAAAAAAAATATGCACAATGTAGATAATGAAGAGATGGAAGGCTTGGACACTACGATTGATTGGAAAAATACTGATGACAACTCTTATGATGGTGAGAAGTTACTTTTACTAGCACACGATGAAAGTGGTAAATGGCTTAAACCAAACAATATATTAAATAATTATCGTGTTACCAAAACTTGTTTGAGATTGGGTAGGAGAATTATTGGAAAGTGTATGATGGGTTCAACATCAAATGCATTAAACAAGGGTGGTGAAGAGTTTAAAAAACTTTACAATGATTCTAATGTGGGATTAAGAAGTAATAATGGTCAAACTAAAAGTGGGTTATATTCACTTTTCGTCCCAATGGAATGGAACTTTGAAGGTTACATTGATGAGTATGGAATGCCAATGGATGATGTAATAGATTATTGGAATAATGAAGTTGAAAGTTTAAAGAATGATGCTGACGCATTAAATGAATTTTACAGACAGTTTCCTAGAACTGAGTCACACGCATTTAGAGATGAGAGTAAGCAGTCTTTATTTAACCTTACACGTATATATCAACAGATTGATTACAATGACTCCTTAATAAAAGAACATCATGTTACTAGAGGTTCTTTCTCTTGGAAGAATGGAATAAAAGACACAGAGGTTATATGGACTCCAAACATAAGAGGTAGATTTTTAGTTAGTTGGATTCCAAAAAAAAATATGCAAAACAGATATAGAAAAAATCATAGAGGAGATTTTTTTCCTGCAAACGAACATCTTGGTGCTTTTGGTTGTGATAGTTATGACATATCTGGAACAGTAGGAGGTGGAGCATCTAACGGTGCTTTACATGGAGTTACAAAGTTTAATATGGATGACGCTCCTAGTAATCAATTTTTTTTAGAGTATGTGGCTAGACCTCAGACTGCAGAAATATTTTTTGAAGAAGTGTTAATGGCTTGTGTATTTTATGGCATGCCTATATTAGTAGAAAATAATAAACCTCGTTTACTATATCATTTTAAAAATAGAGGTTATCGAGGATTTAGTATTAACCGACCAGACAAACTTAAACACAAGCTCTCTAAGACAGAAAAAGAACTTGGAGGCATACCTAACTCAAGTGAAGCGGTAAAGCAGGCTCACGCAGCAGCTATTGAGTCTTATATTGAATCTTATGTAGGTTTAATAGGTCCTGATGAAATGGGCTATATGCCTTTTGGTAGGACTTTAGAGGATTGGGCAAAGTTTGATATAAGCAACAGAACTAAGTTTGATGCCTCTATTAGTTCAGGTTTAGCAATAATGGCTTGTCAAAGACACCTTTATCAGCCAGTTAAAAAACAATCAAATATTATTGTTAACTTTGCTAGATACAACAATAAAGGAAGTCGTAGTGAAATAATTAGATAAATGAAAGACGTAAAAATAAATGTTTCTTCTGTTGGGTTTCCAAGTCAGTTTGTTTCTGATAGCGAAAAAGCATCAGATGAATTTGGCTTGCAAATAGGTCAAGCTATTCAATACGAATGGTTTAAGAAAGATGGAAATCAATGTAGATACTACAATCAATGGAAAGACTTTTACAGACTACGCCTTTATGCTAGAGGTGAGCAATCAGTTGCTAAATATAAAAACGAACTTGCAATTGATGGAGATTTAAGTTACTTAAACTTAGATTGGACGCCTGTTCCAATTATACCAAAGTTTGTAGATGTTGTTGTTAATGGTATGAACGATAGGTTGTTTGATGTTAAGGTATATGCAGAAGATGCAATGTCTCAATCTAAAAGAAGTAAGTATCAAGATATAATACAAGGTCAAGCAGCGGCAAAAGACATATTGCAAATCGTACAAAAAGAAACGGGAGCTGATCCTTTTATAATGAATCCTGATGATCTTCCTCAAACTGATGAGGAGTTGAATCTTTATATGCAGCTTAAATATAAGCCAGCTATAGAGATTGCTGAAGAAGAAGCTATAAATACAATTTTTGCAGAAAACCATTATAACGATGTTAGAAAAAGAGTTGATTATGATTTAACTGTTTTAGGCATTGGATGTACAAAGCATGAGTTTTTGCCAGGTTCTGGAGTTGAACTAAAATACGTAGACCCTGCAAACATTGTTTACAGTTATACAGAAGACCCACACTTTAAAGATTGTTTTTATTGGGGAGAAATTAAAACACTACCAATTAATGAGTTAATAAAAATTGACCAATCTTTAACTTCAAACGACTTAGAAGAAATATCAAAGTATTCTCAAAGTTGGTACGACTACTATAATGTTGACCAATTTTATGAGAATGATATATTTTATAGAGACACTGTTACTTTAATGTATTTTAATTATAAGACTACTAAAAAAGTAGTTTATAAAAAAAAGATATTAGAAAATGGAGGCACAAAGGTTATAGAAAAAGATGACCAATTTAATCCGCCTTTAGAAATGATGGAGGAGGGAAGATTTGAGAAAATTGAAAAAACTATAGATGTTTGGTATGATGGTGTTATGGTTATGGGTACTAACATATTACTTAAATGGGAGCTTGCTGAAAACATGGTTAGACCTAAATCAGCTCAACAACACGCATTACCAAACTATGTTGCGGTAGCTCCAAGAATGTATAAGGGAGTTATAGAGTCCTTAACTAGGAGAATGATTCCTTTCGCAGACTTAATACAAATTACACATTTAAAACTGCAACAAGTTATTTCAAGGGTTGTTCCTGATGGTGTGTATATTGATGCTGATGGATTAAACGAAGTAGACCTTGGAACAGGTAATGCTTATAATCCTGAAGACGCTTTGCGATTATATTTTCAAACAGGTTCTGTTATTGGTAGAAGTTATACACAGGATGGAGATTATAATCAAGGAAAGATTCCAATTAAAGAACTACAGTCTAGCTCTGGTGCAAGTAAAACACAAATGCTTATTGCTAATTATAATCATTATTTAGGAATGATTAGACAGGTAACAGGATTAAACGAAGCAAGAGATGCTTCGACTCCTGATCCTAACTCTTTAGTTGGATTACAAAAGCTAGCAGCATTAAATTCAAACGTAGCTACTAGACATATACTAGATGGCTCACTTTATATTTACAGAACATTAGCAGAAGCCATAACATATAGGGTGGCGGATATACTTCAATATGCAGACTTTAAAGATGACTTTATAAACTCAATTGGTAAGTATAATATTAGTATTCTTGAAGATATCAAAGATTTGTATATTTATGACTTTGGTATATTTATTGAAATTGCTCCAGATGAAGAACAAAAAGCTCAGTTAGAAGCTAATATACAAATGGCTTTGTCTAAGGGAGATATTAATTTAGAAGATGCTATTGATATACGAGAAATAAAAAATATTAAACTTGCTAACCAATTACTTAAAGTAAAACGTAAAGCATTACAAGAGCAGCAGCAACAGCAAGCTATGCAACAACAAGCTATGCAGGTTCAACAAGCATTGAAGTCTCAAGAGATGAAGCAGCAAATGGAAATGCAAAAACAACAATTTGAGGTAGAAGGCAAAATGAAGTTAAAACAGGCTGAGATAGCTTTTGAAATTGAAAAGCAAAACAATGAAGCTGTTCTTAAAAGTAAATTAATGCAAGAAGAATTTAATTACAACTTGCAGTTAAGAGGCATGGAGTCTCAGTCATTATCTCAGAGAGAATCTCAAAGAGAGGATTCTAAGGCTAAACGAATTAGTCAAGCGAATACAGAGCAATCAAAATTAATACAACAAAGAAAAAATAATTTACCACCAATAAACTTTGAATCTAATGAGGACAGTTTAGATGGTTTTGATTTAGCTGAATTCAATCCAAGATAGGTAAAAAAACGGTATTGAAATTTTACTATCTTTGTAATAATTAAATTTAATCATATGGAAATCAAAGTAAAAGAAGTAACATTAGGTGAAGAAAAATCAGTTCAACAAGTAGAACAAGAGCTTTTAGATAAGCACGAAGAAACACTTAATGACGACCAGCCAAAAGCTGAAGAGCCAAAAGCTGAAGAGCCAAAAGCTATTGAGTTAAATGATGAAAACGTTCTTTCATATATTGGTAAAAGATATAATAAAGAAATCAGTTCATTTGATGAATTGATGAGTGAGCGAGAAAAGCAGGAAGAATTACCCACTGATGTCGCTGCTTACTTTAAATATAAAAAAGATACAGGTAGAGGAATTGAAGATTTTGTAAAATTACAAAAAGATTACGATGAATCTAATCCTGATTCTTTACTTAAAGATTATTTACGTGCTACTGAAGATGGTCTTGATGAGGAGGATATTGAAACCTTAATGGATGATTATTCTTTTGATGAAGATTTAGATGAAGAGGCAGATGTAAAAAAAATTAAGTTAAAGAAGAAAAAAGCTATTGCTAAGGCAAAAGATTATTTCAAAGGAATGCAAGAGAAATACAAGCAACCACTTGAGTCAAGAGGAGCGCAAGATTCAAATGTATCCAAAGAAGAATTAGAAGGCTATAAGCAATACATCGCAGAAGCGAAGTCTTATGAAGAAAAGACTGCTAGGCAGAAAGAGTTGTATGACTCTAAGACGTTAGAGGTATTTACACCTGAGTTCAAAGGTTTTGAATTTAATGTAGGTGAAGAAACAATAACGTTTTCTCCAGGTAGTTTAGAAGATTTAAAAAAGAGCGCATTAAATCCTGGTAGTTGGGCATCCAAATATTTAGATGATGATGGTCTTTTAGAAGATTCTAAAGGTTTTCATAGGAGTGTAGCGATTGCAAAGAATCCTGAAAAATTTGCTAAGTTCTTTTATGAGCAAGGCAAGGCTAATGCCACAGAAGATGTAATGCGTAAGACAAAAAATATTAATATGTCAGAGCGAAGAACACCTGAAGTGACTAGTAAGGGAGGAACACAATTCAAGGCTATAAGCAGCAATAGCAGCAAAGGTCTTAAAATAAGAAGTATTAAAAAAAATAATTAATTTAAAAAATAAAAATTATGGCAGGTTCAGTCCAAGCAACGCCAGGTTTTGATTTGCAACCAAGTTCGCATCAAACACCTTTGGCATCAAATTACATTACTGATTTCAACTTTTTGAATCAGTACTTACCAGACACTTACGAAAAAGAATTCGAGCGTTATGGTAACAGAACAATCTCCTCATTCATTAGAATGGTAGGAGCAGAAATGCCTTCTAACTCAGACCTTATTAAATGGGCAGAGCAAGGAAGATTACACACTAAATATGTTGATTGTGGTACTGCAGCAGTAGTAGCAGGTGGAGAAGCAATATTTCAAGTAAATGACGCTCTTACTCCAGCAGGTTCAACTGTACAACCAGGTTCTGGTGCAACAGTTCAAATTGCAATTAGAGTTGGTCAAACACTTGTTGTTGTAAACAACGATGGGTCAGGAGAGTTTAAAGCTATTGTTATAGCGGTAGACCTTGCAAATAGCCAATTTACTGTTGCGTTTTATGATGCTGCAGGATATACAGGTGGTACAGGATTAGGAAATGCTGATGCAAGTATTTTCATTTATGGTTCTGAATTTAAGAAAGGAACAAACGGAATGCAAGGTTCACTAGAATCTGATGATTTCATTTTTGAAAACACTCCAATTATCATCAAAGATAAGTATGCAGTATCAGGTTCTGATATGGCTCAAATCGGATGGATTGAGGTTACTACTGAAAACGGAGCTTCAGGTTACTTATGGTACTTAAAGTCTGAGCATGAAACTCGTTTACGTTACGATGATTATTTAGAGACTGCAATGATTGAAGCAGTACCTGCAGAAGCTGGGTCTGGTGTGAAAGCACAAACTACTTCTGACCAAGTAGGTGATAAAGGTTCTGAAGGTGTATTCTACGTAGTACAACAAAGAGGAAATGTTTGGGCAGGAGGAAATCCTAATGCTTTAGCTGACTTTGATGCAATGATTTCACGATTAGACAAGCAAGGTGCTATTGAAGAGAATGTAATTTTCTTAAACAGAGACTTTGGATTTGACATCGATGATATGTTAGCAGCTCAAAACTCTTACGGAGCAGGTGGAACATCTTATGGTCTTTTTGACAATGACAAAGACATGGCATTGAACTTAGGATTTACAGGATTCCGTAGAGGATATGATTTTTACAAGACTGACTGGAAGTACTTAAACGACCCAACTATGAGAGGTGGTGTTGATGGTACAGGAAGCATTAACGGACTGTTAGTACCTGCAGGTTCTACGACTGTTTATGACCAAGTTCTTGGTAAAAATGCTAAGAGACCATTCTTACACGTAAGATATAGAGCTTCTGAAACTGAAGACAGACGTTACAAAACTTGGATAACTGGTTCAGCTGGTGGAGCAAGAACATCTGACTTAGATGCAATGGAAGTAAACTTCTTGAGTGAAAGAGCAATTTGTACTTTAGGTGCAAACAACTTCTTTATCTTTCAAGACTAAGAATACTAACCAAAGAAAAGGGGGTCTCTTCAAAGAGACTCCTTTTTTATAAATTAAATTAAATTAAATTATATCAAATGAAAACTACAATACAAAGAGTAGACAAAGTCTACAAACTAACAAGGAATGCAGCACCTTTATCCTTCATGCTTGCAACAAGACACACAAGAAGATTTCCATTACTTTGGGTAGACCCAGAGACAGGTATAAACAGAGAGTTACGTTACGCTAGAAACCAAGCTACACCTTTTGTAGATGAGCAGGATGGTAATGCAATTATAGAGCCTGTTGTTTTTGAAGATGGTTTTTTAAGAGTTTCTAAAAACAATCAAGTATTACAAAAATTTTTAGATGTACACCCACATAATGGTGTTAAATTTAAAGAGTTAGATAAATCTAAAGATGCTCAAGAAATTGTTGAAAATATAAATGTAGAACTTGATGCAATGATAGAAGCTCGTTCTTTATCTATACAGCAACTAGAGACTCTAACAAGAGTGTTGTTTTCAAAAGACCCTTCTAGAATTAGTACAGACGAAATGAAAAGAGACATTTTAGTTTATGCTAAAAGAGAACCAAGAGAGTTTATGTCTTTAGTTAATGATCCTGTATTAAAACTACAAGCAACTGTACATAAATTATTTGAGGAAGGTTTTATAAAATATAGAAATAAAAACAAAGAGGTTTGGTTTAATACTAAAACCAATAAAACAAGGATGTGTACTATTCCTTACGGAGAAGACCCAATCTATATAGTGTCTTCTTATTTCCAAACGGATGATGGAGTAGAGTCATTAAAAATACTAAAACAACTACTTGATTAGTAGTTATAAATTCAAAGGGGGTCTATTTTTAGACCTCTTTTTTTTTTGATTATCTTTGTGTAAATAATAGTTAGGATGATAAACGATATTAGAAATACAGTTTTAGCCGTATTAAATAAAAACAACTATGGCTACATCTCTCCACAAGATTTCAATCTATATGCACAGCAAGCTCAAATGGATTTGTTTGAGGATTATTTCTATGCATACAATTACCAAGTAAACAAAGAAAACCAAAGAACATCTGGTACAGGATACGCAGACATAAAAAAAGGATATGCAGAGGTTATTGATTTTTTTTCTGTAACTTTTAATTTATCTCAAGTTGGAGCAAATTTAGATAAGTTTTTCCTGCCATCAATTTCTACAACAGGAAGTGATTACTATTTAATTAATAAAATATTTATAGGTAGTACAGAATTAGAAAGAATAGAACAAAGTAAAATACTATTACTTAACTCTTCTCCTTTAACTGCACCATCTACAATGTTTCCTGCATACACAACAGAGGCTTCTACCGCTACAATATATCCAGAACCTTTAGTAACAACCAATGTTGCTTGCCAATACATACGTTATCCAAAACCTCCAAAGTGGACTTATGTAGATTTAGGTTCGGGAAGTGAGCCTGTGTTTGACCAAACTCAACCTGACTATCAGGATTTTGAATTGTTTCCAGACGATGCAACGGATTTAACAATGAAGATATTAAAATACGCAGGAGTGTCAATTAGAGAGGCATCAGTTGTTCAATATGCAGGAGCTGAACAAGCTACTGAAAATAATAGTGAAAAATAATTATGGCATACATTAGTCAATACGAATATTATCAAAATGAAGGAAACTCTCCTGAAGATGTTAATTGGGGTTCTTATCAATATATATCACTAAAAGATATAGTTGTAAACTACCAACTAATGTATTCAGGAAATCACTCCTTAGTAAATAATGAAGAGAGATATAAGATATTGTTTCATGCTAAAAGGGCAATACAAGAATTAAACTATGATGCTTTTAAAGAAATAAAAGTTTTACAACTAGATGTTTCAGAGTCACTTAGGTTTATATTACCTTCTGATTATGTAAATTGGGTTAGAATATCTTACTACCAAGATGGTGTTATTAGACCTATGGTAGAAAACATTCAAGTAAATTCAGCTAACTCATATCTTCAGGATAACAACTATAAAATATTATTTGATGAATATGGTAATATTTTAAAACCTGAACACTCTCCATTAGACCTTGCTCGTATTCAGGGTCAAAAACCAAGCATTTATTTAAATAGTTTAAGTCCGTATAATGGATTATTAGGATATGAATACGAGGGCTGTTGGTACTTTGACTTTGCTGTTGGTGCTAGATTTGGTTTGAATACAGAAACAGCTAACTCAAATCCTACATTTAGGATTGATAAAAAAGCAGGGGTGATAAACTTTAATTCCGCTATGGCAGGTAATAGTTGTATACTAGAATACGTATCTGACGGAATGGAAAATGGAGACGATACACAGGTTACTGTAAATAAACTGTTTGAAGATTATGTTTATGCCTATATTAGTTATCAAATATTAAATGGTAAATTAGGAGTCCAAGAATATGTTGTCAATAGAGCTAAGAAAGCTAAAACAGCACTTTTACGAAACGCAAAAATAAGATTGAGCAATATACATCCAGGAAGATTATTAATGAATCTGAGAGGGAAAGACAAGTGGATAAAATAATATGGCTACAGTTCAAAGAAATTTTATAGCAGGTAAAATGAATAAGTCTCTTGATGAACGATTAGTTCCTCAAGGACAATATATTGATGCAGTAAATGTTAGACTAGGGTCATCAGAGTCAACTGAAATAGGTGCGGTAGAAAACTCTAAAGGTAACACTCAAATAACTTCACTGTCTTACTTAGGACAATCATTAAGCAATCAAGCAAAATGTATTGGAGCTTATGAAGATGGAGCAAATGAAACTTTGTATTGGTTTATTACAGACCCTGGATTTGGAGTAACTAGTCCAACAGGAATATTAGACTTAATAGTTTCTTTTAATACAGTTACAAATAACTTAGTGTATCACGTTTTAAGTGTATCTAAGGGAGGTATTAATCCATCAGAAACAGTTTTAAATTTCAATGATACATACCTTATAACAGGTATTAATTTAGTAGATGGATTGTTATTTTGGACAGACAACTACAATGCTCCTAGATTTATTAACACAACTAGAACTTATAGTGAGCCTAGTGGCACACCTCTTGTTGATGGAAATGGAAACGCTTCTCTTTTAGAGGAGTCTTTATTGGTTATAAAAAAACCTCCACATACTGCTCCTACTATTGAAATGACTATAACAAACGGAGGTCAGGAAAATTTTTTAGAAGAAAGATTTATTTCTTTTGCTTACAGGTATGAATACCAAGATGATGAATACTCAGCAACTTCACAGTTTTCAGAGGCAGCATTTTTTAGTAACTCTTTTGAATTTAGTGGAGAATCTTACTTAAATGAAGGAGCTATAAATAAATTTAACACCGCTATAATAACTTATAATTCAGGAGGTCCTTTAGTAACCGCAATAGATTTATTATTTAAAGATAGTGAAGGAACTGTTATTAAGGTAATAGAGAAATTAAAAAAATCAGAGCTAGGTCTTGCTGACAATACTAATTATACTTTTACTTTTAGAAATAGTAAAATATTTACAATACTACCAGAGGCAGAATTATTAAGGTTATATGATAACGTTCCGTTATTGGCTCAATCCCAAACATTAATGGGCAATAGACTAATGTATGGTAACTACATTGAAAACTATAACTTAGTAGATAAAAACAATGTTCCTGTTAAGTTTGAGTTTAGTACTGAGCTTATATCTGAACTTATAGGATTTGAGCCTGTTGAAGATACAACAGATAATGTTAACTTTAATTTTGGCTCATCGATTAATGTATCCGATGCTCAGTTAGTTATAGACCTAGAAGGCTTTGAATTAAGCTCAGGTTCTCTTATTACTATTGATGCGTCATTTACACATAGTTCTTTTGCAGGAGGTTCTCCAACAGAAGACACAGGGGCTACAGGTATAATATGGAGCTATACCCTTCCTCAAGATTATAGTAGTGTTTATGAATTAGCTACTAGTATTGACTTTCAAGAAAAAGTAGGTATTGCTTCTACAATAAAACCAGTATACAACCCTAACCCTTCAGGTCAAGATTCTTGTGATGGAAACACTCTTACAGATGTAATAAACTGTGCAGTTCCTAATACACTAGATTCAGGTCAACCAACAAGTTGGATTAAATTTGAAAGTGGTATATCTGCTGCAAATCAACCTGTCGGAATTGTAACTTCTCCAGGAGAAAACACAATAGGATTTGAAATAATAGCTATGCGTAGGGTAAACGATGTTACTACTCCAACTCAAAGTGTTTATGAATATTTTGAATGGAGTTTTGCTGAAGTATCATTTCAAATAATAAGCGACACTAAAAGCTTACATAGTAACAGAGATTATGAAATAGGTATTGTGTATATGGATGATTTTAATAGATCGTCTACTGCTTTAGTTAGTCCTAACAACGATGAACACATACCATGTGAATTTTCAGATAGAAAAAATTATATTCAGGTTACAATACCCACTATACAGAAACCTCCGTATTGGGCAACAAAGTATAAGTTTGTAATAAAACCTAGTACTGAAGCATATGAAACAATATACACAAATATATTTTTTACAGACTCAACAACTGGAGAGACATACTTTTTACTAGAAGGTGAAAATCAAAGAAAAGTAGAAACAGGAGACAGATACATTGTAAAACTTGATTCTCAAGGTCCTTTATTAAGATGTGCTTATGCGACAGTGTTAGAGAAAGAGGCTAAAGAGTCAGACTTTCTAGACCCTCTACCGCAAGATTCTTTAAACAATGACATTTCTATTCCTGCAGGAACGTACATGAAAATGAAGGCACAAGACTTTTCTGTTCAAGTAGGAGACGACCCTTTTATATTACCAGGGAAAAGCTGTTATGTTTCTTTTAATAGAGGAAAAGCTGTTGTTGGTGCTTACAGAGGTTTAAGCGGTGCGCCTGACGATGCAGGTATATTTTCACCGCCTACTATTCCTTCTGGAACTAGAATTAAAATTGACTTTGACTCTACAAGAAGAGGGTCAGGTGATGGAAACTTATCGTGTGAAAGAAGAAAATATAGACTAGAAACTACACTAACTTCATCTCAGGATTATGCTAATATTATTGATTGGTGGGAAGGAGATAATGTTCAAAGTATTTTAAATACAGGACAACAAGAAGTTGGCGGAAACGGAGATGATGTAGAAAACGAATACTTACCCGTAACTAACAGTATTTCAAATAACTATGGTATTGGAGATGGTAGTGAAACCATCAACTACTATAGATGGTATGAAAACACTTCTACAAATGAGATACGTTTTATTGCTTCAGGAACTCAAGCCTGTGGCTCTAAACCTAAAAGAAGAGCAAACCTATGTTTAACGTTTGAAATATTTAGAGCTGAAAGCACAATAGTATTTGAAACAGAACCCAAAGATTCTCAACCTGATGTTTGGTATGAGGGTTCAGAAACGTTTGATATAGTAAAGGATGGATGTTTGTTTGACTTGAGTGTAAGTGCATCTGAGCCAAATCCAATAGCGTTTGAATACACCTTTCAAGGATTTCAAAAACAAATAGTTGTAAGCCCAGACCAAAATATACAAAATGTAAATGGGGATTGTAGTTCGATGGTAGTTTCATCATCAACACCACCTAGTAATCCTTCAAACGTTACGATAAGTAGTACTACTGTGGAAAATTCTCATTTAGGAAATATTCAATCACAGACATTGACTCAACCTGCAATTATAAAAACTGCATTTTTTAATTGTTTTTCTTTTGGGAACGGAGTAGAAAGTTATAAAATTAGAGACTCTATAATTGGAAGACCATTGTTATTAGGTAATAGAGTTACAACAACATCTGCTGAAGATTACAGGCAGGCTAATAGATTTGCTGATATTACTTATAGTGGAATATACAATGATGAAAGTAATGTAAATAAGCTAAATGAGTTTAACTTAGGATTATTAAACTTTAAGAAAACTGAAGAGTCCTTTGGTCCTATACAAAAGTTGTTTGCTAGAAGCACTGATATACTTACACTTCAAGAGGATAAAATATCTTATGTATTAGCGGGTAAAAATTTACTATCTGACTCTGCAGTAGGAGGAGCTATTACATCTGTTCCTCAAGTACTAGGAACTCAGATAGCAAGACTTGAAGAGTTTGGTATAAGTTCTAATCCTGAAAGCTTTGCCGTTTATGGATACGACAAATATTTTTCTGATCAAAAACGTGGAGTTCTTTTGCAATTAAAAGGCAGCGGTTATCAAAACGAGCAACTACAAGTTATATCTGAAGCAGGAATGCGTTCGTGGTTTAGAGATAAATTTATAGCCTCTCCAAATACTCAAAAATTAGGAGGGTATGACCCTTACATGGATGAATATGTTTTCTCTCTCAACGACAATAAACTACCAATAGTTGTTGATTGCATAGAGTGTGGAAACAATAGTTTCTTTAATTATTCTTTAGTAGACAGAGAGTTTTGTTTTAATCTTGGTCAATTAGTTGGTGATGTAACAATTAAATTAAACATTAACTTTATTGAAACAGGTTTATTTCAAGTATCAACAAATTATAGAGGGGTTGTTACGACTACCACACTAACTCAAGGTCCTAAAAACATAGTGTTTGATAAGGATACAGTTTCAGAAGAAGATGTAATTATAACATTTACTGGTAATGTGGTTGCAGATGTGAACATGAGCGTCTCATGTCCCGAAGCTAAAACCATAGAAATAATACAAGTATGTGTATCTGATAATATAGATGCAGGTCAGTTTATACATAATCAATATAGATGGATTGACGGAACATTTACATCTCCATTACACCAAGAACAAGTACTGTTAAATACAGGATTAGTATCTCAGTATAGCTCTGTATCAGGATTACAAGGGGCAGGTGTTATTCCTGCTGATGGAGCTGATGTATCTATAATATCTAATAAGATATCACCAACAGATACATTTGTTTTTTCTAACCCTCCAATGAACTTTAAGTATTTAAGAAGTAGCACATTGTATGCAAATACTCCTGTTGCAATTCAAGGCTTATTAGACAACCCACTGACTACAACATTATCAGTTGATGCTAGTGGTGCGCCATCTCAGTATGTAGGAGATTTTATAATGCCTACAGGAAGTACAGGAGATTACTTATATTTGATATATGATTACAGAGAGCCTGTGTTATTAGAATTATGTTACTCTACAACTAGTCCATTAGATGCTTGTTGTAATTGTACAACACCGCCTCCACCATAATAAAAAATAAAATATGGCAACATTAGGAAATTATTATTTAAACGGACCAAGCTTATCGACGGCAACAGGTGTATTTACAGATGTAGAGTTAACAACTTGTGCGCCTGCTGGATGGTATTCTGATGGTGTAATTTCTAGGCAGTTAGTGGGATGTAAATTGTTGGATCAACAGAACTGTCCTGATTGTAGTGGTGAGAATAAAATAAAGCTTCAGTACAACGCTACTTCAGCTATTGATTTATATTGTGTATCAAGTTCATTTTCGTTTGCTTATATGGCAACAGGAGATGTGTTTAGTTCTACTACTCAAATATACCAAGACGCAGCTTTAACAACTCCTATGGCAGATGGCTTTTATAGAGAGCCTCTTTCTAATTTTTATAGAGAGCAGTCTTTAAGTGTTTTAGGTGTACTGACTTCAGGACCTACTTGTCCATCACAAGATATTTATAGGTCTGGAGTTTCAACGCCTTGTAATAGCTTTTGTACAACATCTTATAATATTAGCATTGGATTTAGTACAGTGAGTGGTAACGACTATTTCTTATTAACATTAGGTGATGAGATTGTGGGAGGTTTAGCTGATGGATGGTATGCTTATGATGACTTTTCTAGTTCAACAAGCACGAGTGCAAGTTGGAGAATAATGCAAATAACTAATAACCTTGTCACTGACATTGCCGAATGTGATTCATCAAATAATTGTCAATCACTATAAAAAATAAATTATGCCAAACTATACGTTAACATATGATGATGGAGTAAAAGGGTTTCCATCTTTCTACACCTTCTATCCAGATTGGATGATTGGTATGAATAATTATTTTTATACATTTAACAAGGGTAACCTTTACCGTCATAATACAAACGAGCGTAGAAATAATTATTATGGTCAAGACTTTTCATCTGTACTAACATCTGTGTTTAATGATGAGGCTTTAATAAATAAGATTTTTAAAACATTAGCTTTAGAGTCTGATGACTCTTGGGAGGCTAGTGTTAATAGTGACCAACAAAGCGGAAACTTTATAGACAAGGATGACTTTAAGTTAAAAGAGGGAGGGTACTTTGGATATCTTAGAGCTGAGAACTCAACACCTGCAGCCACTACTCAGTATGCTTTAAGGTCTGCTAATGGTATTGGTAATAATACATTTGCAGATATATCAAATCCTTCACAGGTTAAAGTAAACTTTAGCACCACTGTAAGTATAGGAACGATTTTAAGTATAGGAGATTTATTATACATTAATGATGGTGGAGTGGTTAAATTAATTGGAAAAGTAACAGATAGATTTGAGGATATTCCAAATGGAGAAAATTACTTAATAGTTGACACCACTACAGGAAATTTACCTCCAACAACTTCAGTGTATTATTTCTTTATAAAGAACGCTACTGCTGAGTCTCATGGTATATTAGGTCACTATGCGGTGTTCACCTTAACAAACGATAGTACTGATGCAGTTGAATTATTTGCAGTTGAATCAGAGGTTATGAAATCATTTCCTTAAAATTAGTATCTTTACAGTAATAATTAAAAAGTAAAATATGCCAGCACCACTAATACTACCTATAGCATCACTCGCATTATCGGCTTTAGGCACAGGAATGTCTTTTAGTCAAGCGTCAAAGCAACGTAAGTCTGAACAAAAAGCTATTAGAGCAGCAGAAGAAGCTATGGAATCAGCAAGAAAAAGATTAGAAGTAAACTACTTAGATGCCTTAGCTATACAAAAAGAACCTTATGAATTAGAGCGTGAAGCTTTACTTATTGCAGGTGCGCAAGGTATTGAGGCTGCTAGAGAGTCTGAACGAGGAGCAGCGGCAGGTGTTGGTCGAATACAACTAGCACAACAAAGAGGTCAGCAAGGTGTACGTTCAGCAATGGGTAAGGAGATGACTGCATTAGACAAGGCGGCAGCAGCAGAAGATTCTAGGCTTCGTGATGCTCAGGCTAAATTAGATTTAGGTGAGGCGGCAGGCGCACAGATGGCAGCATCAGATGCTAGTAGGGCAGCAGCAGCAGCACAGACTCAAGGGTTTCAACAGTTAGCATCTTTGGGTGTTCAGGCTTTAGAGACTGCGCCATTGTTTGCAAAAAGTCAAGGTGTTAGAGATTTTAATAAAGGTCAAAGACAAGCAGTTAGAAAAGCTAGACAAGAGTCAGGAAAAGGTTTTTTAGGAATAGGAACAGGCGTTGATAAAACTAAAGTACAAAACCAATTTATGCTTGATACAATAAAAGGGGATAACGATTTTGTTAATAGGTTTAGTAAGCTTGCAGGAACACAAGGAATTACTTCTTTCGATGAAAAATCATTTCTAGCTAACCCTCAATCTTACATAAAAAGAGGTAGTATAGCACAACAACAGTACTTAAACAACTTGCTTTATGGAATGGAAATGGATTATGGTGATGTTGATGTTGAAGAAAAAGATACAGGATTAATAAACAATTCAGGGATGGCAGCCTTTGGATTTTAATAAATAAAAAATAAAGCAAATGTCATATTATAAGTACGCAGAAAGAGATGCTAGTAACCAGGTAAATTGGTCTGAGATTACCTCTAACATGGTGAAGTCTTTAAAAGATGCTGAGGCTATTAGAGAGTCTAAGAGGCAGGCTATCAATGACGCTACTGCTCAGTTAGGAACTACACTTTCAGAAGCTCCTCAAGGAGAACATAAGGGGCTTAATGAGTTTGCTATGACTTATGCTAATAACGCACAACAGATGCGTTTAATGCAGGATAAATTATTAAAGTCTGGTCAGTTAAGTTTAAAGGACTACAACATTGGTCGTGCAAATCTTACCGAAGGAACAACACAACTATTTAGTTTAGGAAAAAAATACCAATCAGTATACGCTGACAGAATGCAGAAGTTTCGAGATGGTACTGCGTCTCAACTAGATGCTGATATGTTGGCTAGGCTTGAGGGGTTTGCAAACTTTTCAAATCACGAGGCTTATATAAACCCTACTAATGGACAAGTTAGTATGGGTAAATTAGTTGACGAAACAATTGGCGGAAAGACAGTTAAGACCATGGATAAAACTCCTGGTAGCTTTACTACTATTCAACAATTAAATTTCTCTTTAAGTCAAGAAATACAAAAATATCAAATGGATGGTCTTGATGCTGAGGTTAAAAAGTTTGCTAAAACTTATTTAACAACAGATGGACCTTACCAAACACTTGACGATGTTAGGCAGATGCCTGAGTATGAACAAATGGTAAATGATATTGTTAGCTCTCAACTTGTTGTTCCAAACAGTGTGGGTAGTATTCTTAAAGATTATATTGGAGGATATGACACTGTATTTAATAAGAAAGACCAAAATGAAAACGCTATTCTTATGGTTGAAGACCCTGCACAACCAGGTTCAGGTAAGATGATTATGGATGTTACAAGTGAGGCAGGTAAGAAGCAAAAGAAAGTAGCGGAGGAATATTTAAAAAGACAGATTGAAAAGCAACTAGGTAG
>ENA-UZWT01002372-UZWT01002372.1-metagenome-genome-assembly--contig:-Day-1-50m-contig-2372_pt1 | contig 19902 bp, 19 predicted proteins | sample MGYA00260338_ERZ794898 | MGnify/ENA metagenome assembly ERZ794898 | reverse complement strand
AATCTGAAAAGACTGAACATGATTTTAGCTGTTTTAGAAAAAAGAGCTGGTTTTAAATTAGGGGCTAAAGATGTCTTTTTAAATATTACTGGAGGCATCAATGTGGATGACCCGGCAATTGACCTCGCTGTTGTTGCGGCTATTTTATCCTCTAACCAAGATATTGCAATCAACCCAAGTGTTTGTTTTGCGGCAGAAGTTGGTTTGGCTGGAGAAATAAGACCTGTTTCAAGAATAGATCAACGAATTATAGAGGCAGAAAAACTAGGTTATAAAACACTTGTCGTATCAAAATACAACAAAATTTCATCTGTAAATCACAATATCAAATTGATCTTAGTTGGTAAGATTGAAGAAGCTTTTGCAACTTTATTTGCATAAAAAAACCGAACAAAAATGTTCGGTTTTTTTTATAAATTTTGAGATCTTATTTTTTATTTACCTCTTTAATGTACTTATCTAAAGCCATTGTCATAGATGGTGTTTCCGGAGAGGGCGCAGTAATATCGCACTTTAATCCAGCTTCCGTTGCGGCTCTGACGGTAGAGTTTCCAAAAACGGCAATTCTTGTTTCATTTTGTTTGAAATTAGGGAAGTTCTTCAATAATGATTCTATTCCTGAAGGACTAAAAAAGACCAATACATCATAAAAAACATTTTCTAAATCAGACAAATCACTCACAACAGTTCTGTACAAATCCAATCGCGTCCATTTGACCCCTAAACCATCTAGTTCTCTTGGAATTAATGGCTTTAATTTGTCTGAACTTGGCAATAAAAAAGTTTCGTTTTTATGCTTCTTAATTAGCTTTATCAAATCAGGAAAGGTTCGTGTACCCACGTATATTTTACGTTTTCTATACACCACATATTTCTGCAAGTAATAGGCCACAGCTTCTGACTGACAAAAATACTTCATTGAATCTGGCACTTTAAAACGCATTTCTTCTGCAATCCTAAAGAAGTGATCAACAGCATTTCTACTTGTTAAAATAATCGCAGTAAAATCATTTAGATCAACTTTTTCTCCCCTAACCTCTTTGACGCTAATCCCTTCTACATGAATAAAAGATCTAAAATCAATTTTTACTTTCTGCTTTTCAGATAACTCAAAATACGGAGATGTTTCTGTCTTTGGCTTGGGTTGCGATACTAAAATTGTTTTCACTTTCATTTGTTTTCTTTTTCTAGTTAAAACATCCATTTAAACAGTATGAATAGCGGTGCTATTTCAAAGGCGCAAAGGTACAAAATAAAATAAAACAACTCACTAAAAACCAGCTTTTTATTAATAATGACATGTAATAGAAAACGTACAGAAAAAACAAATATTGAAAAATAAATTAAAAAAAGAATGTTTAATTGCGAATATTGAACTAAAACAAGGGAAATTAGTAAAAAAAATGCAGTAGAATAGAGATAAATAGCCTTAGAAATTATAAAAAAATGAACCTGTTTCTGTATGACAAATAAGTATGAAAACACAAATTCAATGGCCCGTTTTATCAAAAAATAAGAAGAAACAATACTCAAAACTTTTATGTAATTTGAAAAGTCTTGAGACTTCCAAAAGTCATAAAACAACAATACCTTATACATGACTAATGATAAAACGGACATCGTAAAAACAAAAATTATACACTGAAATAAACTAAAAAAAGATGTTTTTTCTTCAACTTCAGCTTTGACAAAAGTGTTGTTTACAAAAGAAGATACTGTTCCTTTTAATCTTGTGTGACTCAATCCTTTTAAAAGAAAAACACAGGTGAAAAGGAACAGGAATAATAAAGTGATCCAATTCGTATCAATGAGTGTTTTTTCAATTGCTTGCACGTTTTTTGGTTTTGATAAGATTCGTACAAAATTAGTGATTAAATAACGTATATTTGCTTACTTAGTTGATGAAAATTTTATTTATGTCAGACGCGTTAGTCATTATTCCGACCTATAACGAAAAAGAAAACATAGAAGCGATCATTAAAACGACCTTTAACCAAAAAAAAGAGTTCGATATCTTGATCGTTGACGACAACTCTCCAGATGGGACATGGAAAATCGTAGAGGACTTAATTTTAGAATTCCCGAATCGACTTTTTTTAGAAAAAAGAGACGATAAAAATGGACTGGGAACAGCATACATTCACGGGTTTAAATGGGCAATTGCAAAAAAATATGAGTATGTCATAGAAATGGATGCAGACTTTTCTCACAATCCAAAAGATTTAATTCATTTGTACAATGCTTGTAAAAAAGAGGGGAATGACGTCTCTGTTGGTTCCCGTTATGTAAACAATCAAGTAAATGTTGTCAATTGGGACATAAAAAGGTTGTTACTCTCTTATTTTGCTTCTAAATACGTTCGTTTGATCACTAGAATTCCTCTTTTTGATACGACTGCGGGTTTTGTTTGCTGGAAAAGACAGGTCCTAGAAACAATTCAATTAGATAAAATAAAATTTATTGGATATGCTTTTCAAATAGAAATGAAATTTAAAGCTTGGAGACATGGTTTTAACATCAAAGAAGTCTCTGTTGTTTTTACAGACAGGGTTGTAGGAAGCTCAAAAATGAGCAGCAGTATTGTTTCTGAAGCACTGTTTGGAGTAATCAAAATGAAATTAAAGGGATTGCCAAAATAAATTACCCATGAATCCAATTTATGTCAGAAAGGCTAATTTAAATGACTTAAAAACGCTCTTGGAGTTTGAGCAAGGGGTCATCAAGGCAGAAAGACCGTTGGACCCTTTTTTAAAAAATGGCCCCCTAACATATTACGACATCCCTAAAATGATTACGAGTCGAGATGCCCATCTAACAGTTGCTGTTTTTAACGAAGAAATAATTGCCTCAGGATATGTAAGAATAGAAAAATCCAAGCATTATCATAAAAACCAGCAACATGGTTACATAGGTTTTATTTATGTAAAAGAATTATTTAGAGGAAAAAAAATTAGTAGCTTAATTATGGAATCCTTGAAAGATTGGGCAACCCAAAAAAACCTCAAAGAATTAAGGCTAGACGTCTATAGTAATAATACATCCGCGATTAAAGCATACGAGCATTTTGGATTTTCAAAAAGCTTGGTAAACATGAGAATAGATATTTAAAATATGAGCACATTAACTTTAATAAAAAAGGCAAGAATAGTAAATGAAAACAACACCTTTTTGGGAGATGTTCTTATTGAAAATGAAATCATAAAAGAAATTTCATCAGATATAAAAGCCCCTAAGGAAACACAAATAATCGATGCAAATGGAGCTTTTTTAATTCCTGGTTTTATTGACGATCAAGTGCATTTTAGAGAGCCGGGCTTAACACATAAAGCAACCATTGCAACCGAGAGTAAAGCTGCTGTCGCGGGAGGAATCACGACATTTATAGAAATGCCAAATACCGTTCCACAGGCAACCACTCAGGAGTTATTGGAAGATAAGTTTTCAATCGCTGCAAAAGACTCCTATGCAAACTACTCATTTATGTTTGGAGGAACCAATGACAACTTAGAAGAATTGCTAAAAACAGATCCCAAAAAAGTTGCAGGGATTAAATTATTTTTAGGATCTTCTACAGGGAATATGTTGGTTGATAATGAAGCTGTTTTAGAGAACATTTTTTCTTCTACAAAAATGATCATTTCTGTTCATTGTGAAGACGAAACAACAATCCGAGAAAACACCAAAAAATACACCGATAAATATGGTGAGGATATTCCCATCAAATATCATCCAATGATTAGAAGCGAAGAGGCTTGTTATCTCTCTTCCTCTAAAGCAATAGAGCTCGCCAAAAAAACAGGGGCAAGACTGCATATCTTTCATCTATCAACCGCAAAAGAAACGGCTCTTTTTAGAAATGACATCCCGCTAGAGGAAAAACAAATCACGGCAGAAGTTTGCATACATCATTTATGGTTTAGCGATAAAGATTATCAAGAAAAAGGAACCCACATAAAATGGAACCCTGCTGTTAAAACAGCAGAAGACAGACAGGGTTTATGGAAGGCTCTTTTAGATGATCGAATTGATGTGTTAGCTACCGATCACGCGCCGCACACTTTAGAAGAAAAAAACAATGTATATACCAAAGCACCAAGTGGAGGACCCCTTGTTCAACATGCAGTAACCGCTATTTTAGAAAAAGTAAAAGAAGGGGTTATTTCTATTGAAAAAGCTGTAGAAAAAATGAGTCATAATCCTGCAATATTATTTCAAATTGAAAAACGCGGCTTCATAAAGGAGGGGTACTATGCAGATTTGGTTTTGATAGACCCCAACAAGTCACAAACGGTTTCTAAAGAAAACCTTCTGTACAAATGTGGCTGGTCTCCTTTTGAAGGGACTACTTTTTCTTCTACAATAACTCATACTTTTGTAAACGGAACCCTTATGTATCATCGAGGAGTATTCAATGAAAAAACAAAAGGGAAAAGACTAACTTTTAATAGATAAAATGAAAAACACTCATTACATATTTGTCTTATTTTTGATATTTTCATGCACTAGTAATACCATTTTTGAAAAACCAAAAGACCTCATCCCAAAAGACACCATGAGCCTTTTGATTCAAGATATGATGATTGCCTCTTCTGCCAAATTCACAAAAAATAAAAACAAACAAACAAAAATTAATTACATGCCTTTTGTTTATGAGGTTTATAAGATTGATAGCAGTCGTTTTCAAAATAGTAATTATTACTATATGACAAACATAGATGTCTATGAGGAAATATTTTCCAATGCAAAAACAACTCTCGAAAAAAGAAAAAAAACCCTCAGTAAATTAAAAGCAGCGTTAGACTCGATTAAAAAAGACTCTTTGAATACATTAAACAAACAGCGTAAAGATGCCCCAATTTCTAAGAAACAGCGGTAGGGTAATTTTCTGAAACATCTTTAACAACCTCTTCGATTGTTTGAAATTTTAAAGAAAGGGTTTCTTTGATTTTTTTTGACGTATACAAAGAAGTACTGTTTGCTGATTTTGCTGCATACTTGCTAAGTAAGGGCTCTTTCCTTGTGATGATCGATAAAAAGCTAGAAATTCTCCACAAAAATTCCATTTGCCATCGATAAACTTTTTTATGAGGGCGTTTTTTATCAAGCGCATCTGCAATTAAAAAGAGAACTTCTTTGTACGATTTGTTTTCAGAAACTAAAATAAATCGCTCATTTTTAATGGTCGAATTTGTAAGTTGAACCATTGTTTTTACAACATCTGTAACTCCTACAAAACCTGTGATTCCCTCTGTGTAATATTTAAACCCGTTAAAAACTTTTGTAAATAATTTTCCTGAACCAGAATTCCAAAAACCACCTCCAAGAATAACCCCTGGATTGACAATCACCACATCAACTCCCTCCTGACTAGCTCGCCATACTTCCATTTCAGCACCAAATTTAGTAATTGAATACCCGCTGTTATCCTCTTGTGGATTCCATTGATTTTCTTCTGTTAACAACCCTTCATTAACAGAGTTTCCAATAGACGCTATAGAGCTAACAAAACAGATTTTATCAACTTTTGCATCAATAGAAAGATTTACGATGATGGCTGTTCCGTGAATATTTACTTTTCGCATCGCTCTATAATCTTTTGGATTAAAAGAAATAAAAGCCGCGCAATGATATACTTTTTTAACGCCTAAAAAAGCGGGGATCATAGAAGGGACGTCGGTAATATCTGCCTTAAACCACTCTATCTTAGCAATTAGTGAAACATTTAAGCCATATAAAGAAAAAACTTCCCGAACGTTTTCAATCGTATTTTCTGAACGATAAATTGCTCGCACAGGCTCATTCGTTTGGACCAATTGACACAATAAATGAGCCCCGACAAACCCGGTAGCTCCAGTAACTAAAATCATACCACGAATTTAGTATATTTTACTCGATAAACTTATATTTGTTGTTTGATAAACTGTATACAATGAAGAATTTTATTGAAGAATTAAAATGGAGGGGGATGTTGCATGATCATATGCCAACAACTGAGGAACACTTGTTAGAAAAAATGAGAAGTGCCTATATAGGTTTTGACCCTACTTCAGATTCTTTACACATCGGAAACCTAGTCCCTATCATGTTGTTAGCCCATTTTCAAAGATGTGGTCACAAACCTATTGCTTTGGTAGGGGGTGCAACAGGTATGATTGGCGATCCTTCAGGAAAATCTTCTGAACGCAATTTATTGGACGAACCAACTTTACGCCACAATCAGGAAGCCATTAAAGAGCAATTAAGCCACTTTCTAGATTTCACTTCTAACACAGAAAATGCTGCAGTATTGGTAAATAACTACGATTGGATGAAGAATTTTTCTTTCCTAGAGTTTATACGTGATGTCGGGAAACACATTACTGTAAATTATATGATGGCAAAGGATTCTGTTAAAAATAGGATTAGTTCTGAATCAAAAGACGGAATGTCATTTACAGAGTTTACTTATCAATTAGTTCAAGGTTACGATTTCTTGCATTTGTTTCAAAAAAACAAGGTTTCTATTCAAATGGGAGGTTCTGATCAATGGGGAAATATCACCACTGGAACAGAACTGATTAGAAGAATTGGTGGTGGAAAAGGGTATGCAATTACCTGTCCCTTAATTACAAAATCTGACGGTTCAAAATTTGGAAAATCAGAAGGAGGAAATGTTTGGTTAGACGCAAAAAGAACCTCTCCTTATAAATTTTACCAGTATTGGTTAAATGCCTCTGATAAAGATGCAGAAAAATATATTAAAATCTTTACATTTCTTGATCAGAAAGAAATCAATACTTTAATATCAGAACATAACGAAGCGCCTCACTTGCGAGTATTACAAAAGAAGATTGGAGAAGAAGTCACATTATTAGTTCACGGAAAAGAGGCATACGATAATGCGATAAAAGCATCTAATATATTGTTTGGGAAATCAGTAGCTTCTGACTTAAAAGCTTTAGATGAACAAACTTTTTTAGATGTTTTTGATGGGGTTCCACAAGCTACAATTTCTTTAACTGACATTGAAAATGGCTTAGATATGATCGGTGCACTAGCGGCAAAAACTAATTTTTTAAATTCAAATGGAGAGGCAAGGAGAGCTTTAAAAGAAAATGCAATTTCTGTGAATAAAGAAAAGGTTACCGCAGATTTTAGCATTTCAAAAGCAGATTTGATTGCAAATAAGTATGTATTATTACAACGGGGGAAAAAGACATATTATCTATTAAATATTGAATAACCCCAAGAATATTTATAACATAAAGAACTGCTTGAAATAATCATTTCTTCAATTGTTTTGTGAGAATTTATTGCTTTGATAACAAAACTTAACAACTTTTCGTAAAATCTTTCAAAACACTAATTAATGCTTCTGTATTTTCTATGTGACTCATGTGTCCATCAGGAAAAACAATTAGTTTTGAATTCGTGTTTTCAGCTTCTTCTTTCAATTTTTGAACCTCCAAAACAGGATCTTTTTCCCCGATAATAATCATTTTTTTGAAATTATTTTCAGCCAAAACACGATTTCTGTTTGGACGTAATTTCATACCTTCTTGTCCTGCAATATAGCCCTGAACAGAGGTCTGTAGTGCTTCGTTTAAAGCCCTGTTTATTTGATCAACGTACTTTTCCCTGCTTGTTTCACTAAACAAATTTGTAAATGACATTCTAACCAAGTTTGTAAAGTTCTTCTGAATCATTGCATTGGCTCTGGTTCTCAGCTGTTTTCGTTCGTGACTGTCTTCATTAGAAGTTGAATTCAACAAACACAACCCTTTTACTTTTTGTAGGTTTCTCTCTGCAAATGACAACGCTACATAGCCTCCCAATGAATGACCAACCAATATGCATCTTCGAATTCTCAACTGCTTTAATACAGCTTCCAAAGCTTCCGCAAACAACTCCATAGAATGGACATAGCCTAAACAATCTGAGCTTCCGTGCCCCAATAAATCAATGGTAACCACCCTATTTCTTTTAGAAAGTTCTGAAGCAATTTCATTCCACATAGAAGCATTTTCTAAAAAACCATGTAATAAAACAATGGTAGTTCCTTTGCCTGTGTCTGTGTAAAAAATAGAAGCGTTTTTATAATTTAAAACCATTGAAACAAAGATACTATTTGATTCGTTTTTAATACTCTAAAACAACACAAAGTACTAACTATATTTTGAAAATAAATTATAAGAAAATCAAAAAAGACAGCCTCTTTTTAAAACTGATCCACAATTTTTTTACGTTCATAAGAATTAAATAGGTTATTTTTGTTTTTATTTTTTAAAAATGTTGTTTTGCTAAACTATTATTTATACCAACATACCTCCTCAAAGAATTGGGTAACTTTTGTTCATGGAGCAGGAGGCAGCAGCTCTATTTGGTTCAAACAAATACGTGATTTCAAAAAACATTTTAATGTACTGATTCTTGATTTGCGTGGTCATGGAGAGAGCAAGCCAACCTTGAAAGACTCGTTCAATCCAAAATATACTTTTGACGCTATAACCAATGATATTGTTGAAGTAATTGATCATTTACAAATAAAAAAATCCCATTTTATAGGGATTTCTTTGGGAACAATTCTCATTCGAAATTTAGCAGAAAAAAAACCAGCACTAGTACAAAGCATGACCATGGGTGGCGCAATTATTAAATTAAACTTCCGCTCCCAAATTTTAATGAAAGTTGGAAATATCTTTAAATCGGTAGTCCCTTATATGATGCTTTATAAACTTTTTGCTTTCATTATTATGCCAAAGAAAAATCATAAGCAATCTCGATTATTATTTGTGAATGAAGCTAAGAAATTGTATCAAAAAGAATTTATTCGCTGGTTCAAACTAACTGCAGAAATAAATCCACTATTACGTTTTTTTAGAGCAAAGGACATTAAAATTCCAACACTGTATTTAATGGGTTCTGAAGATCATTTGTTTCTACCCTCTATAAAAAACATCGTTGCAAAACACATTACCTCTTCTCTATTTGTCGTTGATAATTGTGGCCATGTGGTCAATGTAGAACAGCCAGAAATATTTAACAATCAAACCATTAAATTCATTCATTCCCTCACATAAAAAGAGACTATAAGTTCCTCTTTATACCATTAAGAAATTTTTCCTAGCATAATCTCTTCGATTTCATCGGCTTCGATTGGGATATTTCTCATCAAATTAAAAGGAGCCCCGTTTTCTTGTATCACCACATCATCCTCTAAACGAATTCCAAAACCTTCTTTAGGTAGATAAATCCCTGGCTCCACAGTAAATACATTATTCGCTTTCATTGGTTCATATAATAATCCATAATCATGAGTGTCTAGCCCAATGTGATGGGAAGTACCGTGCATGAAATATTTTTTATATGCAGGCCAATTTTTGTCTTCATTTTGAATATCAGCTTTATCTAACAGCCCTAATTTAAGCAATTCTGAAGTCATTACTTTTCCGACCTCCACATGATATTCTTTCCATATGGTTCCTGGAAGTAGCATTTTTGTAGCTTCTTTTTTTACCCGATTTACAGCATTGTAAACGGCTTTTTGTCTGTCAGAAAATTTCCCCGAAATAGGGACCGTCCTCGTCAAGTCGGAGGCATAATTTGCATATTCAGCAGCCACATCCAACAAAATCAAATCGCCTGCTTTGCATTGTTGATTATTTTCTATGTAATGCAATACGTTTGCATTATTTCCTGAGGCAATTATTGGAGTATATGCGAATCCTTTGGAGCGATTTTTTACAAATTCATGAATTAATTCTGCCTCAATTTCATATTCCCAAACAGTCGGTTTGATAAAATTTAAAATTCGTCGAAACCCTTTCTCTGTTATATCACAAGCTTGTTGCATTAGCTCTATTTCAATTGGGTCTTTTACCGATCGTAATGCCTGTAATATAGGATTACTTTTTGCAACGGCATGCGCAGGATATTTTGCCAATAACCATTTTGTAAAACGATCTTCTCGCGTTTCAGTCTCAGTATTTGCTCTGTAATGTTCGTTTGTATTGATATAAAAAGTATCGCAATAGGATGTCATTTCAAACAAGATTTTTTCTAGATCTTGCAACCAATAAACGGTTCGAATACCCGCAGTTTCAAAAGCAGCCTCTTTAGTTAGTTTTTCACCCTCCCATACGGCAATATGCTCGCTTGTTTCCTTTAAGAATAACACTTCTCTTAAGTGTTCATTGGGACAGTCTGGAAACAACATTAAAATACTTTCCTCTTGGTCTACTCCCGATAAATAAAAAATATCTCTATGTTGCTGAAAAGGCATGGTACTATCTGCACTTATTGGATAAATATCATTAGAATTAAAAATAGCCAAGCTATTTGGCTTCATGTTTCCAACAAAATTTTTTCGATTCTTTACAAAGAGTGCAGAATTTATAGGCTGATATTTCATATGTATCTGAGTTTTAAAATCAAAGGTAGCAATATTTCTATTGCCACAAAATCACTCAGTTATTTTTAATACCGTTTCTTTTTTTCTCTTCCCGATCTTCCGCTCCCATGAGAACTAACTGCTGATTTATTGTTATGAGAATGCGGCGATCTTTTTGATTTACTTCCTCTAGATGAATTTGAATTTCTCGATTTATTTTTCTTAGAAAAAGAGCCTTTGCTTTGAGATGCGGCTCTTTTTGGAGGTGCGGTATCTGTTGGCTCAAAACCTGCAACAATTGTAGAGTTTAGTTTCTCTTTTAATAACTTTTCTATTTCACTTTGATATTCACTTTCTTCACTACAGACTAGAGAGATGGCTTCTCCTGCTGCTCCAGCTCTTCCCGTCCTACCAATTCTGTGGACATAATCTTCAGGTACATTTGGCAGTTCAAAATTAATAACATAGGGTAATAAAGGGATGTCTAACCCCCGAGCTGCAATATCAGTGGCTACTAAAATTTTGATAGAATTATCTTTAAAGTTTTTAAGAGCCTTGGTTCTTGCTCCTTGACTTTTATTTCCATGAATTGCTGCTGAAGAAACTCCTGCTTGAATCAATTTTTTAGTCAGTTTGTTGGCTCCGTGTTTTGTTCTCGTAAAAATTAAAACTTGGTTCCAATTATTCTCTTTTACTAACTTAATGGTGAATGCTGTTTTTTTCTTTTTATCAACTTTATAAACCTTGTGAGTTACTTTTTTTGCCGTTGAATTTTGTGGCGCTGTTGCTACAGAAACAGGATTTTTTAAAATTCCAGAGGCTAATTTTTTTATGTCGTTAGAAAAAGTAGCTGAAAACATCAAATTTTGACGTTTTTCAGGCATAAAACTAATTATTTTATTAATATCTCTGACAAAACCCATGTCTAACATTCTATCGGCTTCATCTAGAATTAAAACATCTATTCTTTTAAAAGACAATGCTTTTCGATCGTGTAAATCCAATAACCTACCAGGAGTTGCTACCAAAATATCAACTCCTTTTTTTAAAGTGGCAATTTGTGGTTTCGCATTGACTCCTCCAAAAATAACAGCAGATTTGACATTTACATACTTGCTATATTCTCTAATATTGTCATAAACCTGGGCAGCCAACTCTCTTGTAGGCGTTAAAACTAAAGCCCGTAAAGGCCTGTATTTTATGTGTTTTGTTTCTGATAAATACTGTAAAACAGGCAAGGTAAAACCTGCTGTTTTTCCAGTTCCTGTTTGAGCAGAAGCTAAAATATCTTTACGGTTGAGTATGTGAGGAATTGCTTTTTCTTGAATGGGTGATGGTTTGGTATATCCTTTTTCATCTACAGCTTTTACTAAAGCACTGGACAAACCTAAATCTGAAAATGTCATAAAGTTCTTTTAAGAAACTTGCTTTCTGTAGCGGTTTCTAACAACAAATATACACTCTTTTAAGTTGAGTATTTACAAAAGTTTTAAAGTCATTTTTATGGTAAAATTTTTTTTTTGGCGTTACAAGTGGTAATTTCATCTCATCGAACCAATCTAATCTCTCTTATGAAATTTGTTTTCACTTTTTTATGCAGCTTTTTTTCAGCAATTATAATTGCACAAACCGCAACAAATTCTGCTACAATCAAAGAGTCTTTAAACAAAAAGTCTCAAATGATAAATTCTTCTTTAGTTAAAAATATAGCGTTTACAAACATTGGGCCAACTATAATGAGTGGCCGCGTAGCCGATATTGCTGTCAACCCGAATAATCCAACTGAGTTCTATGTTGGGTACGCATCTGGTGGCTTATGGTATACCAACAATAACGGAACAACTTTTACCCCAATCCTAGACAACAGCCCTACACAAAATATTGGAGATATTGCAGTAGATTGGAATACAGAAACGATATGGGTAGGTACCGGAGAGAAAAACTCTTCTCGCTCCTCTTATGCCGGAATAGGAGTTTTAAAATCTTCGAACAGAGGAAAGACTTGGAGCAATGTGGGTTTAACAGATTCTCACCACATCAGTAGAATTCTAATCAATCCTAATAACCCCAATGAAGTTGTTGTCGGGGTCATTGGTCATTTATATTCATCAAATGACCAAAGAGGTATCTTTAAAACAATTGATGGTGGTAAAACTTGGTCTAAAAAATTATTTATAAATAAAAATACTGGGATTATTGATATTGCTTTTGCTCCTGAGAATTTTAATATCATGTATGCATCTTCATGGGAAAGAAATCGTAAAGCTTGGAATTTCGATGGTGATGGTAAAAACTCTAGCATATACAAAAGTATCGATGGAGGAGATTCTTGGATAAAAATTTCAGACAACAGTGGGATCCCAATAGGAAATGGAGTGGGTAGAATTGGTCTGGCTGTTTTTAACGAAAATATCGTATATGCTTTTCATGACAACCAATTTAGAAGAAAAAATGAAAAGAAAAAAAGTGCTTCAAATACATTGACAAAAGAAGATTTTAAAAACATGTCCATAGAACACTTTTTAAGCCTAACCAATAAGAAATTAAACACCTATCTAAAAACAAACGGATTTCAGGAAAAATATCGTGCTGAAAACATAAAACAAATGGTTCGGTCTGGTGCTGTAAAGCCGCTAGATTTAGCAAAATATTTAGAGGATGCAAATTCGTTATTATTTGAAACTCCTGTGATTGGCGCAGAGGTTTTTAAAACCTCCAATGGAGGGGTTTCATGGGAAAAAACACATAAAGAATATTTGGACGATGTCTATTTTTCATACGGCTATTATTTTGGAGAAATTAGAGTTGATTTACAAGATGAAAATGCCATATATATTTTAGGAGTTCCTATTTTAAAATCGAAAGATGGAGGTAAAAATTTCACCTCTATCAGTAAAGAAAATGTTCATTCAGATCATCAAACATTATGGGTAAATCCAAACAAAAAAGGGCATTTAATTGACGGAAATGACGGTGGAATTAACATCTCTTATGATGATGGAAAAAACTGGATGAAGCTAAACCAACCTGCTGTTGGACAATTCTACTCAGTATACGCAGACAATCAAAAAAACTATCATGTATATGGAGGTCTCCAAGACAACGGTGTCTGGGTTGCTCCTAACAATGCCAAAATTGATAAATCTTGGCAGCAGTCGGGTAAAAATCCTTACCAATCAATTATGGGAGGTGACGGAATGCATGTTCAAGTAGATGACAGAAACCCTAATATTGTCTACACAGGATACCAATTTGGAAATTATTATAGACTGGATAGAGCAACCGCAAAAAAAACATACATTCAACCCAAACATCCTTTGGGAGAAACCCCTTATAGATTTAACTGGCAGACCCCTATTCATTTATCTAAACACAACCAAGATATTTTATATTTTGGCGGAAATAAATTACACAGATCTTTAAATAAAGGGGATGATTGGGAAACTATTTCAGAAGATCTGACCCATGGTGGAAAAAAAGGAAATGTTGCATACGGAACAATAACTTCGATCTCTGAAAGCCCTTTTCAATTTGGATTAATATATGTTGGCTCTGACGATGGTTTGATAAACGTGACTAAAAATGGAGGAGGAAGTTGGATGCAAATTTCCAATACATTACCCCAAAATTTATGGGTTTCTAGAATCATTGCGTCAAAATTTAAAAAAGAACGTGTTTATGCAACTTTAAATGGTTATAGATTCGATGATTTTAAACCTTATATTTATGTTTCTGATGATTTCGGAAGCACTTGGAAAAATATTGGCAGCCCTATCCCAACCTCACCAGTCAATGTCATTAAAGAAGATTCTGAAAACGAAAATATCCTATATGTAGGAACAGATAATGGGCTGTATATTTCTTTTAATCGAGGAGAATCATGGGAAGCATTTAGTAAAAACTTGCCAAATGTTGCAGTCCATGATTTGGTTATTCAGCCTTCGGCAAAAGAATTAATTATTGGCACACACGGACGTAGTTTGTTCAAGGCTAATATTGGTTCACTACAATTATTTTCAGATACATTGGCAAAAAAATCCATTCATCTTTTTAAGATAAAATCCGTCAAAAAAAGCAGCTCATGGGGGAGCTCTTGGAGCAAGTGGCTGGAGGTTAAGACCCCTAAATTAAAGATTCCTTTGTATGCAAATTCAACTAAAAAAATAACCCTTGATATCTTTTATGAAAAAACAAGAATCAACTCGATTTCTACAACTGTAGAAAAAGGGTTTAATGAGGCTATTTATGATCTTTCTTTCTCAACAAAGGGCAGAAAAGCATTCCTAAAAAAACATACAAAAGTTCCTCTTAAAAAATCTAAAAATGGAATCTATTACTTGCCCAAGGGGGAATATATGATTAAGATTGAAAACACAAAGACCTCTTTTGAAGTAAACTAAAATCAGACCTCTTTGGAAATTTTTAAATGAACCTCCGTGTGTTTTTTAATTTCTTCGAAATGAGTAACAAACACTTTTTGATTGTCAAATGTAGCTTCTATCAACCAATAAGACCCTTTAAAATAAGAATTTACAACAGTTGCTATGATCGCTGATTGATTCGTGATTATTAATTGATCGGGATATAATAAAAAAGTTTCATTATTAAAGGTGAATTCATTTACATCATCAAACAATGCAGCAATATATTTTTCTCTGGGATTTTTATAAATCTCTCTTGGAGAACCTTTTGCAATGATCCTATTGTTCTTTATGATTAGAAGTTTGTCTGCAAAAGAAAGCGCGTCATTTTTATCGTGAGTAGCAACAATACAAGAAATCTTTTTTTCTTTTAAATATCTGAATAAATTTCTTCTTAAAGAGTTTTTTTTAAAGTTGTCTATTTGTCCAAAAGGCTCATCTAATAATAATAGTTCAGGTTCTTTCGCCAGAGCTCTTGCAATAGCCACACGTTGTTTTTGACCACCGCTTAGATGTTTAACTTTTGTCTTTGCAAAAGCAGTCATTTCTATGACTTCCAATAATTCTGCCGTTCGTGTTTCACTTTCCTCAGGATAAAAACGGGATAAAAATTTTTGAATATTTTCTGCAACAGAAATATAGGGCATCAAATCAAAATCTTGAGCAACGTACTTAAATTTTTCAAAACCTGGAACTAAATGGTGTTTTGGACCAAAAATTTGTTCCTCTTTCCAAAATATTTCACCTTTATTCAGGTCTAATAAGCCATAAATAGCTTTTAGTAGCGTCGATTTTCCACAACCGCTTTCACCCATGATACAAAGATGTTCTCCTTCCTCTAAAGAAAAATCAATCTCTTCTAAAACAGATTTCTTCTGCTGGTATTGAAAAGAAATATTCCTAAGTTTTAACATTTTACAAAAATAGAATTTCTATTGGGTTTGATAAGAGTAAAAAAATGGTACGTCTCTCTTCTTTTAGCTTTTTATTTTCGATTTTGGAGGATTAGGCAATTGATCTAAGCCCATATTAAACAGCGTAAATCCAAAAATATCTGAATACTGCTCAATGGTTTTTGCAACAGGAGTCCCAGCTCCATGCCCTGCGTTTGTTTCTATTCGTATTAACGTTGGAGCGACTCCTGACTGTTTTTCTTGCAATTCTGCCGCAAATTTAAAACTGTGTGCAGGAACCACTCGATCGTCATGATCACCTGTTGTTATTAAAGTTGCAGGATATTTTACCCCCTTTTTTACATTATGTACAGGTGAATATCCCTTTAGATAAGCGAACATCTCTTTACTATCATCTGCTGTTCCGTAATCGTATGCCCAACCCGCACCCGCTGTAAAAGTGTGATAGCGCAACATGTCTAAAACACCAACGGCAGGCAAAGCCACTCTCATTAATTCGGGTCTTTGCGTCATGGTTGCTCCAACCAATAAGCCTCCGTTAGAACCTCCTCTGATAGCAAGATACTCCGGTGAGGTATAGTTCTTTTCAATTAAATATTCAGCAGCAGCAATAAAATCATCAAAAACGTTTTGCTTTTTCATTTGAGTTCCTGCATCATGCCATTTTTTCCCATACTCTCCTCCTCCTCGTAAATTAGGAACTGCATAAACTCCTCCTTGCTCCATCCAAACGGCATTAGCAATACTAAAAGAGGGAGTTAAACTGATATTAAAACCACCGTAACCATAAAGTATTGTTGGATTGTTTCCATCCAATACAATTCCTTTCTTATGGGTAATAATCATGGGCACTTTGGTCCCATCTTTCGAACTGTAAAAAACTTGTTTACTTGTATATCCCTCGATATTAAAATCGATAGAGGGCTTCCAAAAGACTTCATAAGCACCATCTGCTGGATTAAATTTATATAACGAACCGGGAGTATTATAATTTGTAAAAGAAAAATAAAGTTCTTTTGCCTTCTTTTTCCCTCCAAAACCACTAGAAGATCCTACGCCAGGCAATTGCACTTCTCTAATTAAATTCCCATTAAAATCATACTGAAATACCTTGGAAATGGCATCAACCATATATTCTGCAAAGAAATACCCCCCTCCAGAATTCAAGCTTAATACATGTGGGGTCTCTGGGATCAGATCTTTCCAATTTTCTTGGGAAGGATCAGCAGCATCTACGGTGACCAATTTTTTATTCGGCGCATTGAGATTCGTAACCAAGTAAAGCTTAGTATGGGTGTTCTGTATTATATAAGTATCACTATCAAAATGACCTACAACTGTTTTTAATTTTGAATTTTCTTGAGATAAATCTTTGATAAATAATTTATTCCCAGAGGTGGAACTTGATGCAGAAATAACTAAATATCGATTATCTTCGGTTATATAGCCGCGAACATATCTATGTTTTTCAGATAATTTTTCACCAAAAATAACAGGATCATTTTTTTGTAATGTCCCCAATTTATGATAATACAATTTATGCTGATCTGTTTTTGAAGATAGCTCACTTCCTTTGGGTTTATCGTAACTAGAATAATAAAAGCCCTCATTTTTATACCAGGAAATTCCTGAAAATTTCACATCAACTAATGTGTCCTCTTTAATTTTTTTGGATTCGGCATCCATGACAATAATTTTTCGCCAATCAGATCCACCTTCAGAAATTGCATAGGCAGCAGTTTTTCCATCCCTAGAAAAACTCAAAGAACCTAAAGAGGTTGTAGCGTCTTCAGAAAAAGTATTGGGATCTAGAAAAATTTCTGGTGCTGAATCTCCTTTTTTTCGATATACAACATACTGATTTTGCAAGCCCTTATTTTTATAGAAATAGGTATACTCTCCTTCTTTGAAAGGAGTTCCTACTTTTTCGTAGTTCCATAATTCTGACAAGCGTGCCTTTAACTGATCTCGATACGGAATCTTATTTAAATACTTAAATGTTACTTCATTTTCCGCGTTTACCCAAGCGGCTGTTTCTTTGCTTCGATCATCTTCTAACCACCTGTAATTATCTACAATAACTTCATCAAAAAGAGTGTCTATGACAGGGTTCTTTGTTGTATTTGGATATTTCAAATCTGTAAATGTTTGATTGTTTTTTTCATTACATGAGAACAATAGTATACTTGCAAATATGCTCAAAAAGATTAATTTATTTGTCATGAGTTTTTAAATATATAATCGTAAAATTAGAATTTATTTATGAGATTTTTAGTCGTTTACTGTGTTTTAACATTTAATTGTCAACGACTATTTGCTTGATATTTTAAAAAGTAAAAAATAACTACTTTTGTCTGCAAATCATATGATAATGACAGCCAAATTAACAAAAGCCACTTTTTTAGAAAAAGTATTTAATTTCGAAGAAAACAAGGATTGGGTATTTCAAGGTAAACGTCCCGCATTGATAGATTTTTATGCAGATTGGTGTGGTCCATGCAAAATGTTAGCTCCAATTTTAGAGCAATTATCGGAGGAGTATGACGGAAAAATAGATATTTATAAAATAGATACAGAAAAAGAGCAAGAATTAGCAGCAGCATTTGGTATTAGAAGTATTCCATCAATGTTATTTTGTCCAATGAATGGAAAACCTCAAATGGCTAACGGAGCATTACCAAAAGCAGAATTAGAAAGAATTATTACCGAAGTTTTAGAAGTAAATAAATAAGACTTGTTTCCTAAAAAATCTAGTTTGCACTCAATTAGGGTTCTTTGACACGTATACCTAAGAAATTTATGCATATATTTGTTAGGTGAGCAATCAAAGACTATACAAGGGTTCTTTACAAACCATCATTTTAAAATTATTAGCAACTAATGATAGAATGTATGGATATGAAATTACACAAAAAGTAAAAGAACTTACCAAAGGTCAACTCAATATTACGGAAGGAGCATTATATCCAGCGCTGCACAAATTAGAAGCAAATGAGCTGTTAGATGTAGAAGTTGTAAAAGTGGGAAATCGATTCCGTAAATACTATAAACTCACTAAAACTGGATCTAAAGAAACTATCAATAAATTGGAGGAAATGCAAGAGTTTTTAAAAACAATGCAAGAGTTGGTATGCCCTAAATTTAGTTTGGAGTAATCTTTTATAGACTATGAAATTAACTGAACATCAAATTAATGAACTCTACATATTTACGAGAAAGCACTATGTGTATCATTATGATGTGCAAACAGAATTGGTAGACCATTTGGCCAATGATATTGAAAGAATTTGGATAGCATCTCCAAAAATTTCTTTTGAAGAAGCTAGAGATACATCGTTTAAGAAATTTGGGGTTTTTGGGTTTATGGACGTAATTACAGCCAAACAAAAACAAATGAATAAACGTTATTGGAAAATCATATGGCGCTTCGTAAAAGAGTGGTTTACGCTCCCTAAATTACTGATTACAATAACAATTTTTATGAGTGTTTATATTTTATTACAGTTTCCTATTTCATCTTATTTTATTCTGGGAGCATTATCAATAGGTGTTATTGCAGAAATAGTTATGCTTTTTAAAGTAAGAAAACAACGCAAAGTCAAAGAGGAAAATAATGAGAAACTCTTTTTACTAGAGGATATGATTGGATCAACAAAAAATGGGTATACCGGCCTGGTTTTCATTAATCTTTTCAACATTGTTAGCACTTCACGACTAGATTTTTCAGATTCAGGATTCTTCTGGCAACTCGTCTTTTCAGGGACAATTACTTTATTAATTATTCTGTTTAATGTTGTTAATTACGTGTTGCCTGAAAAAGCCCAAGAATTGTTAGAAGAAACCCATCCAGAATATAAATTAGTGAAAAAATTGTAACAAAAACGAAGAGTATTCTACTTATAATATATCAACTATAACCAAAATTTTTTATGACTTTACATTTCTTAAACCTAGAATGGAAGCAATTTTATCGTTCCGCCTCCTTTAATAAAAGTCTAGGTGCTAAAATTCTTATTGGTTTTTTTGGTTTATACTTTACGATTTGTTTTTTACTAATTGGTATTGGAGGTTATTGGATTTTAAAAAAACAATTCCCAGAACAAGATCCTTTAGTCTTGGTAAATTCATTTTTAATGTATGTCATTGTTGGCGATTTAATTTTCAGATACATTATGCAAAAATTGCCAGTAATGAATAT
>ENA-UZWT01012272-UZWT01012272.1-metagenome-genome-assembly--contig:-Day-1-50m-contig-12272_pt1 | contig 20033 bp, 24 predicted proteins | sample MGYA00260338_ERZ794898 | MGnify/ENA metagenome assembly ERZ794898 | reverse complement strand
TCCCGCCACCGCCAATAGTTGACCTGACACTGGAGCAAGATCTGAAACTCAGACGAATGACAGATCTTCTCCCACGTGCCAATAAAGATGACATCATCACACTATTAATGGCACTACAGAGGCAGAACTTTGCCTTGTGCAACACCGTATCAAACCTAGTACAACAATGGCCGAATCACCCGACTACTACACCAGAGGGAAAATTGAAACTTGGGACTTTATTCGGGACCAAGAACTCAACTACCACTTAGGGTGTGCAATTAAATACATCGTCCGAGCTGGTTATAAGGAGGACGAACAAAGAGACTTACAAAAAGCAATCCACTATTTAGAGAATGAATTACATCACCTGCAGGAGTCTACTCGACGAAGCTTTGGAATTCCGTCAAGCGTACTCTATCCCGAATGGCAAGACTGTTATGGGGACTCAACTCTCTTTGATCGCTGAAGAGTATGACGAGTTTACTCATGCTGTCTCTGAAGAGCCAGTAGAGAATCAACTCAAAGAGTTAGCTGACCTTGTATATGTCTGCTATCAGATGGCTGCATCCCAAGATTGGGATCTAGATACAGCTATGAAAAGAGTACATCAATCCAACCTATCCAAACTTGGAGAAGATGGAAAGCCTATCTATCGAGAAGATGGCAAGGTCTTGAAAGGACCTAACTATGCACCACCTATTTTAAACGATTTAACATGAACGAAAAACTTATCTCACGAACAGGTCGCGTCCAGTCATGGTTGGATGAGCCTGACGGTCGATTGCCTGTGAGCTGCACATGTATGTCGGTGGACGACAGCATGGAGGGTAAAGAGGGGATTGAGGCGAGCTGGAGGTTCGCAAGTCACGCCCTCCGTAATGGAGCAGGCGTTGCTATTCACCTCTCTAAGTTACGTCCTGCCGGTACTGTTACCAGCAAAGGGCAAGATGAATTGGTCGCAAGTGGACCTGTAAGTTTCGGTAAAATCTATTCAGTAATGAATGAGATCTTACGCAGAGGCGGGACCTACCGTAATGGTGCGATAGTGCTTCATTGCGATTTGTCGCATCCGGATATCATTGACTTCATCCTTGCACCACGGAATGAACTTCCTTGGGTCAAGCGTTGTGTCAACATCACAGAAGAGATGTGGATTGGAGCAACTAAAGCTTGTAAGAAAGCACTACTTCATGGCATCAAGTCTGGTGACATCTGGTTGAACAAAGTTCGATACCATAATGGTGAACGTATTTTTGGTAATGTATGCTTGGAGGTATATTTACCTAGCCGTGGTACTTGTCTTTTACAGCACATAAACCTGGGACAATGTGAACTAAAGGATATCCCTAGTGCATTCCTTAATGGTATGTCTCAACTCTGTAATCTCCACGCTGAAACTGGCGTAGGGAAAACAGGTGAGTATCTAGACCCTTCTGTAGACCGTCAAGTTGGTCTTGGAATGCTTGGTCTAGCCAACCTACTTCGACGCCTTGGTGTCACCTACGAACAATTCGGAAACGCCCTTACACAATGGAATGACAAAGCAATCATCGACACCAGTGTTGCCAGCCAGTTGGTTAGTAAGTTGCAGGAAGGTATTGACCTTGCCTCCAACACTGCTAGCAACTATGGCATGGTTAGAGCCTTTGCTATTGCTCCCACTGCCTCTTGCAGTTATAGAAGTCAAGATTTGGATGGCTATACTTGCACACCCGAAATCGCCCCACCCATTGCCCGCTCAGTTGATCGGGACTCAGGAACCTTTGGAGTTCAGACATACTCATACGGAGATGTCGAGATCGCCAGCGAAGTAGGCTGGACAAATTACAAACGAGTGGCTGATGGCATCATGACGATGCTGCAGTCCAGTGGACATCTTCACGGTTACAGTTTCAACTCTTGGAGTGATCAAGTAACCTACGACTACGATTTCGTTGAAGAGTGGCTCCGGTCTCCACAGACAAGTCTCTATTACTCCTTACAAGTAATGGGGGACGTTCAAGATAAATCAGATGCTTATGCTGCTCTAGATGAGACAGAAGTAAACGACTATCTTGACGGACTACTAAACAATGAACCCGTAGAATGTGATTGTCAGGAATGAACCCTTATCAGAAGCTATTAAATCGTAAACGAAAATGGACACCTGTTCAAACAACAGCAGGCACAGTTAAAGAAGGTACTGAAGAGACGCTTAAAAGAGTATTAGCTCTTCGGCACATGGAACTACCAGTAGGAGATTTTATTACAGATGCGCTCAATGATGACGTTCCAGAATTGGCACGGGAGCTATTGGAATCCAATGTCAAAGACGAAGAAAACCACGACTTGGCACTTAGTTACATCACCAATGCTTACGGCGTTGATGAGAAAGCTGAGGCTGAAGCGCTCCGGTTACGCGAGGCTTGGACTTCGCATCCAGATCACACCCTCCTTAAAGCGATGGTTGCCGAGCGTGCAATTTTCTTCGTTCTTCTACCATTCCTACGCGCTCATGGTGACGAAGGGATGCGCACAGTGAGTGCCGACATATCAAGAGATGAACAAATTCACGTTGCTTGTAATACTATTGTTTGTCGTGAGTTGGGGCTTACTTATAGCCCATCATTGGATAAACTTAGGAAGGCAACTATCAATTGGGTAATGCAACCCTTGACCAATAATAAAGACGATAAGTTTTTAAGTAAAAAATTTTGGCTCGATTCTAGTGATTCCTTGATGTATCAGGGTAAGGCACCAGAGTTTTCTTTCACACAGTCAGCTCGTATGCCTGCTTTCTTCGAGCATTCTAATGTAAACCTACCATCTTATGCCTAGACCTAACATAATCGAAGGGTTATATGGTCCAGAACTACACAACATCCTCGCAGAAATGGAGGAAGTATTTCCACCCTTAACCGCCGGTCCCACTGATGAGATCCGGCACATTATGTACCGCGCTGGTCAGCACTCAGTTGTTGACTGGCTTAAAAAACGATTGGAAGATTAACTATGTGTTTAGGATCACCAAGACCAGCATCACCGCCAAAGCCACCACCACTAGCACCTATTGCACCAGCTCCTCCGCCACCACCAGAACCTGCTCCCGCTCCTGAACCTGTACAACAGGAAGAGGGTCAAGCACAAGTTCAATACGGTGGACAGTCAAGGAAGCCACGTACTAATAGGCAGCAACGTACTAGCTCATTGAGCATTCAATCAAACACTGGTTCATCTGCACCTGCAGGAGGAATCAATGCTTAAGGCAAGAGAGAAGTATGAAAGGCTTAGTGCTCTACGCAGTCCTTACTTGGACTCAGCAATTGAGTGCTCACGTCTTACACTCCCTTACCTAATTACTCAAGACTCAAACAACACATCATTCAAACGACTTCCTACTCCATGGCAATCAGTCGGAGCCAAGTCGGTTGTCAACCTGGCAAGTAAACTTATGCTTGCTCTTCTACCTCCTCAAACAACGTTCTTTAAACTACAAGTTAGAGATGACGTACTAGGTGAAGAGATCGATCCTGAAATCAGAAGTGAACTAGACCTCTCTTTCTCTAAGATGGAGAGGATGATCATGGATGTAGTCAATGGATCTAATGATCGTGTTGTTGTACACCAAGCAGTCAAGCATTTGATTGTTGGTGGTAACAGTCTTGTCTTTATGGATAAGGAAGGTCTTAAGTGTTTCCCATTGAACCGCTTCGTTGTTGAACGAGATGGTGATGGTAATGTACTAGAGATTGTAACTAAAGAATTAATTGACAGGAGAATCCTCGGTAAAGATCTGCCGGATGCTTCTATACATAAGCCCAATCAAGTAATGAATGAAGGGCAAGGATCTTATGATGACGACGTTGAGGTGTACACCTACGTTCGACTGGACAAAGACTCTGGACGCTGGGTCTGGCATCAGGAAGCTTTCGATAAGATCCTTCCTAATAGCCGTAGCACAGCACCGAAAAGCGCTAGTCCATGGTTGGTTCTCAGATTTAATTGTGTGGACGGTGAAGACTACGGTCGTGGACGTGTAGAAGAGTTCCTTGGAGATCTTAAGTCTCTTGAATCTCTCTCCCAATCACTCGTAGAAGGAAGTGCAGCAGCCGCTAAGGTTGTGTTCCTTGTGTCTCCATCTTCTACAACTAAACCACAGACTATCTCTCAAGCTGGTAACGGAGCTATCGTTCAGGGAAGACCTGAAGATGTAGCTGTCATCCAAGTAGGTAAGACAGCAGACTTCCGTACTGCATCAGAGATGGCTAACACTCTCGAACGTAGAATTGGTGAAGGGTTCCTTATCCTTAATGTAAGAAACTCTGAACGCACAACTGCTGAGGAGGTACGCCTCACTCAGATGGAACTTGAACAGAACTTAGGTGGACTCTTTAGTCTCCTTACTGTTGAGTTCCTCAAGCCTTACTTAGAGAGGACCATGTTGGTTCTTCAACGTAGTAAGCAACTACCTGCCATCCCTAAGAAGTTTGTCCGTCCTACAATCGTAGCCGGTATCAATAGCTTAGGTCGTGGTCAAGATCAAGAGACATTGATTAGGTTCATCACTACCATCTCTCAAACGATGGGACCTGAAGCTATTCAAAAGTATGTTGATCCAACTGAATACATTAAACGTCTTGCAGCAGCACAAGGTATTGATTACCTGAACCTGATTAAGTCTCCCGAGACTGTATCTCAAGACATGCAGATGCAACAGCAAGCTGCTAACCAACGTTCCATGGTTGATCAAGCTGGACAACTTGCCAGTGCACCAATGATGGACCCATCCAAAAACCCAGAACTAAATGGAGAAAGCCAAGATGGCGCGACCCCAGAAGGTCAAGTCGCCAGTGAAGAAGCCGGAAACGGTCCAGGACAAGCCCCAGTCGGTTGAACCTGAAAACAAATACGCAGCCCGCATGAAAGTACGTGGCACCTCAGAACCCAGAGTGTCTGGACCTGATGGTGACAAGGTAAGTCGTGTCGGCTTAGGAAACCTAACAGTTATAGACAATGGCCAACGTACTTACTTATGATCCCACCCCAGAGAATCCTGATGTCCTTAGTGAAGAGGAACAGGAGTCTCTTGCCGTAGGTGAGAAGCTAGCTGAAGAGCAATCTCAGATGCTGGCTGGCAAGTTCCAAGATGCAGAAGAACTTGAGAAAGCATACATCGAACTCCAAAAGAAACTTGGAGCCAATGAAGCCGAGGAAGAGGAAGCGAGTGAAGTTTCCAATGAAGCCGAGGAGTCACCCGAACCAACTGCAACCGAAACTCTTATCGGAGAAGCAAGTGCAGAGTGGTACGAAAAAGGTGAACTGACACCTGAAACAGTAGAGAAATTTAAAGAGATGTCTAGTGAAGATCTTGTCTCCACTTACATCGCAATGCAGAAAGCTGGTGGACAAGCACCCGCACCTGTTGCTGACATCAGTGAATCTGAAGTAGCTGAAGTACAACAGGTAGCAGGTGGTAAAGACCAGTATGCATCACTTATGACATGGGCTGCTGAGTCCCTCCCAGGAGAGGACGTACAAGCCTTTGATGCTTTGGTATCCACTGGTAACTCTCGTGCAATCAAGCTTGCTGTGCAAGGTCTGAAGGCGCAATACGAGACTGTTAATGGATACGAAGGAAGGATGTTGTCCGGTAAAACTGCACCAACTATTGGTGAAGTCTTCCGTAGTCAAGCTGAAGTTGTTGCTGCCATGGGTGACCCAAGGTACGACAAGGATCCTGCTTATCGCAATGACATCTTTGAAAAACTAGATCGATCAAACATTCAATTTTAATGACCACAGTAATCGAAGACGGCGGACGAACAAACATCTACGCTGTCGAACCTGAAATGCAAATCATCGAAACCAAAGTAATGCACAACGAAAACGCAGAGAAACTTAATGGACGTGCAGCAATGCTCGGTATCATTGCAGCCCTTGGTGCCTATGCAGTCACTGGTCAGATCATCCCAGGTGTCTGGTGATAGGTGTCGGCGCTACTATCCTTATGCTTGCTAGTTGGTACGGTCCCGGTTTCAACGGGAACCTCACAGCTAGTGGTACTAGATATAATCAATACGCAGCTACGGCTGCTCACAAATCACTTCCATTCGGAACCAAACTTAGCGTTTGTTATAAGACTTGTGAGGTGGTAACGATTACAGATCGTGGACCATACATAGGTGCACGTGAATTAGATCTAAGTCTTGGTACAGCAGAACGCATTGGGTTGATTAAACCTGGTGTTGACTATGTAGAAGTAACTTACATCGACTGATGGTGTAGAGGGAGTTCGACTCTCCCTCCAGTCATTGCCTGTCCTGGCATTAAACGGATCTTACTTACTTGATTACAAGAAAACTTATGTCTTATTTAAATGTCTTCAACTTCTATTCAGCTACAAGGGAACCGTTCCTCATGGGATGAGTTCTGCAAATGGGTTACCTCTACTAACAATCGTCTTTACGTTGGTTGGTTTGGTATCTTGATGATTCCAACGTTGCTTGCTGCAACTATTTGTTTCGTCGTCGCGTTTGTCGCCGCGCCTCCAGTTGACATCGATGGTATCCGTGAACCGGTAGCAGGATCTCTGCTCTGGGGTAACAACATTATTAGTGGTGCTGTGGTGCCTAGTAGCAATGCCATCGGTCTACACTTCTATCCTATTTGGGAAGCCGCATCACTCGATGAGTGGTTATATAACGGTGGACCATTCCAACTCGTTATCTTCCACTTCCTCATTGGTATCTATGCCTACATGGGTAGGGAATGGGAACTGTCATACCGTCTTGGTATGCGTCCCTGGATCTTTGTTGCTTACTCAGCTCCTGTAGCTGCAGCAAGTGCAGTGTTCCTTGTCTATCCATTCGGTCAGGGTTCATTCTCTGACGCTATGCCTTTGGGAATCAGTGGAACGTTTAACTACATGTTTGTATTTCAGGCTGAACATAATATTCTTATGCATCCTTTTCACATGCTTGGTGTTGCCGGTGTATTTGGCGGGAGCCTTTTCTCGGCAATGCACGGTTCTTTGGTCACCTCTTCTCTCATTCGTGAGACCACAGAAGACATCAGCCAGAACTACGGATACAAGTTTGGACAAGAGGAAGAGACCTACAACATCGTAGCCGCTCATGGTTACTTCGGACGCCTTATTTTTCAATATGCTTCTTTCAATAATTCTCGTAGCCTTCACTTCTTTCTTGCTGCTTGGCCCGTCATTGGGATTTGGTTCGCAGCTTTGGGAGTATCAACTATGGCATTCAACCTCAACGGTTTCAACTTCAATCAGTCAATCGTTCATGGCGGACATGTCGTTAACACCTGGGCTGACATCCTTAACCGGGCTGGCTTAGGTATGGAAGTGATGCATGAACGTAATGCACACAACTTCCCACTTGATCTTGCAGCAGCTTCTACCACTGAGGTAGCACTGACTGCTCCTACTCTTGGATAAATGAATCACTTTAAGCTGGTGCATGGAACAACTGCACCTACAAGATACACAAAGATTGTATTCGTTCCTGGTAAAGACACTAAGTTTGTCAAGCAATACCAGGAAGCTACATACGTTTCTAGATACACAAAGATTGCAGCCCCACCAGCTTCTTGGACTCCACCTGCCGAACCTCTAGTAACTGTCTGGGGTTCTCAATGGATAACCAAAGATCCTTTCTATGCCAACACTACAGCTATCGCAAAGACTGCTGTGTACTCTGGTGGTAAAGATCCTGTTGAATATAGATACAGGCTACAGAAAAGAATCGTTGGTGGTGACGGGACTGTCTCAAATGGTCCCTGGGATTCCTATGACAACACTGCACAAGAAGTTTCAGAAATACTACCTGCTCCTGGTTATGAGGTTAGGTTCCAATCACAGGCATCTGATGCTGATGAAGCCAACAATGAGTTCACAGGTTGGAAACAGATACAACCACAACCAACCATTGGTACTTTTTACTTTATGATTGAGGGTGAGTTATGTGAGGCTGACCTCTACACAGCTTTTCAAGATCAAACCTTTACGGTTGACTGTGCCATTAGTGGTGGTAATGCAACAGACATTACTTACAAGTGGTCAATTAGAAGTGGAGGAGCAGGGATCATTGGTGGTTCAACAAACGAACAATGCACTGTTGATCTCGGTGAAACTTACGTTGGTCAAGTTCAAGTGCAACTTAACTTGTCATCGGCCACTGCATCAGATAGCCCAGTTTCAAAGGTACTCACAGTGATGGTACCACAAACATACAACCACTTATCGGAATAATTATTATGGCTTACGAAGGACTTACAGTTGAATACATGGTGAAGGAAGCAGGCGAGCGTCTCTTCATTCCTAGCAACCAAGATGTGGAAGCATCAAGAACAATGGTAGAGCAGTGCAAATTGTTGTCACCTGATGGTGTTGCAGTCGTGCCTGCATGATGAAACAGGCAGCCTTTAAATTGGTTGCCGGAGTAATATCCATCCAGCTATTGATTGTAGCAGGTGTACTTACTGGATGCTTTATAACCAGACCAGATAAATGTGACGGTAGTAAAGCATCTGAATTAATGACGTACATAGCTGCTCAAAGCTTTGCTCTATATGCCGCTGAAAAATGATTGAATTAAAAGACGCTGCTCTCTATTATAAAGAAGAACAGCAACAGATTAAAGCTTGGGAGTACCTACAACAAGCAACTCCTAAGTCTGTCCTCCTTCAGTTCCAGGTCCTGTACCGTGCACAAAAGAAGGTTGAACAGTATGTAACCAAGACACAGTTAGCAGGCATCTGGGTGTGTTCTGAGGACCTTATAGAGGACCGTGAGATAGAAGAGTTGAACCAATGTTTAGCTGACTTCGACATCACTACCACTTCTAGGATCCGACACTTCCTCGCACAAACTGGACATGAGTCTGGTGGTGGTAAGTGGAAGACAGAACTATCTGATGGGTTATACCTGGAAGGTAGGACTGACATCGGTAACACCGAACCTGGTGATGGTCCTAAGTACAAAGGTGCTGGCTATCTACAGATGACAGGGCGGTTTAACTACCAGCGCTTTGCTGATGATATCGATAATCCACGTGTCATGGAAGGTTGTCAGTATGTAGCTGATAACTATCCCTTCACCTCAGCAGGTTTCTGGTGGGTTGATAATGATATGAATACTCTATGTGATACAGATCCTTGTACAGAGGAGGTAACACTCAGAGTTAATGGTGGATACAATGGGCTCGATGAACGGAAGGAATACTTCGGTCGAGCTGAGATCTACATTAAGTGACGTTGGCGTAGGCAGGTTCGATCCCTGCCGTCACTATTGGCATTGGCCTCTACGGAGACAACCTTTGCCGAACCGGTTCGCAAAGACCTTATTTTGCAAGGCTACAATTTAAACATCGATGTTTCGTTCATATTTAAACAACATTATTTATTACAATGGCTTTAGTTCAAACCGATCCATATCCCGGCGTAGCGCCGAACGCTAATCTTACCGCTACAGGTAACATTAACAAAGAACCCGGCCTTGGGCTTTCTCAAGGTGGGGCAGATTATGATGCTAAATACGCCACGTATCTGAAACTTTTCAGTGGCGAGATGTTCAAAGCTTATGAGTCTAGCTGCATCGCTAAGGGTACACTTCAAAACCGTACTCTCCGCAACGGCAAAGCTCTACAGTTCATCTTTACTGGACGTATGCAGGCTGAGTATCACCTGCCTGGTACCCCGATCCTTGGATCTGGTGACCCTCCAGTGGCAGAGAAGACGATCATCATGGATGACCTGCTGATTTCTTCAGCCTTCTGTTATTCCCTTGATGAAACTCTTGCTCAGTATTCACTGCGCTCGGAGATCGCCAAAAAAATCGGCCACGCTCTTTCAGAGGCATACGACAAGAAGTGCTTCCGCACCATTGCTCTGTCCGCTCGTGAAGCACACCCCATCACCGCAACTCCTGGCCCTGAGCCCGGTGGATCCGTGATCAAATTGGGTGCTGGTAACGAGTACAACGCACAGGCAATTGTAGATTCATTCTTCGAAGCCGCGAGTATTTTGGATGAAAAGAATGTACCTACCTCTGGACGTACAGCCGTTCTCAGCCCACGTCAGTATTACGCATTGATCTCACAGGTCGATTCGAATATCCTTAACCGTGAATACGGAAACACTCAGGGCAACCTGAACTCCGGCGAAGGACTGTATGAAATTGCTGGTATCTCTATCAAGCGTTCCAACAACCTCCCATTCATGGCTGGTGTTGTCGCACGTGTTGATGGTGAGAACAACAACTACGGTGGGGACTTCTCCTCTAGCTGTGGTCTGATTTATCAGCGTGATGCTGCTGGTGTCGTCGAAGGTATTGGACCCCAGGTTCAAACCACCTCCGGTGATGTCAACGTCATGTATCAGGGTGACCTCATCGTGGGTCGTCTTGCTATGGGCGTAGGAACTCTGAACCCTGCTGCTGCAATTGAATTGCAAGCTGCTTGATAAGGAGTAACTAAATGGCTTCTAACATTACTGCTGGTGTTGAGCAGTATGCAGAAGTTACTAACCCTACAGGGCTAGCGGGTTCTATTACTCAGAATCCGTTTGCTCCTGTGGAGGAAGGTAACAACTCTGCTAAATCTGCTTACACGACGACTGCAAGTTCGGGTGCTCCGATCCCTGATCAGACTCCTGCCGCAACAACTGGTGGCGCAAAAAGTACCGATACAATTAAGGTAAAATAATTATGGCTACTACTACTCGCTACTCTGTAGCAAAAACAACCAAGAGCTATTCCAATGATGGGGTAGCAGCAATCAAGGGTTCGACTGTTAAGTCTGAGACTGAGCAGTGGGAAGGCGGACTCGCCTATCCTCCTTCTAAGTCAACTACTCAACTGAAACCTACAACTTAATAACAACTGGGGAGGGCTTAACGGCTCTCCCTTTTTTTTAATTCTTATTGAGAATGATTATCAATCACATTTAATATGGAAAATAACATACCGCTATCAGCCGTCAATCAAGTATTAGGTGCGATTGGTCAAGCGCCAGTGCAGGTCTTGGAATTTAGAAATCCAGAGATCTCATACATTTATCGCATCCTACAAGAAACTACCCTTGAGGTAGAACTAGAAGGATGGTGCTTCAATACCGAACACAACTATAAACTAACACCAGCATCAGACGGGACTATTAGTTTCCCAGTCAACGCTCTACAGATGGATGTTAGTGAAGGTCAGGTATGGAGGACTACAGATGTTGTCAGACGACAGGGTAAATTGTACGATAAATACAATCAATCATACATCTTTAAATCACCAATCAGATTGGACTTCCTTTGGTTCATTGATTATTTAGACATCCCACCTGCTGTTCAAAATTATATTATCAATAGATCTAAGTCAAAGGCAGCTCAGTATCTAATTGGTGATAGCAACCTAGTAAAGATGATGCAAAAGGATGAGTCCTTATCTCGTGCATCATTGCTGGAATACGAATGTAACCAAGGAGATTATACCTTCTTTGGTACACCTCGTGGCACAGCCTATAGGTCATTTCAACCTTATCAAGCACTACATCGCTAATGGCAAATATCAGACAGACTATCCCGAACTACATTCAGGGTATATCACAACAACCAGATGAACTAAAAGTACCTGGACAAGTAAGGGATGCTCTGAACTGTATCCCTGATGTAACCACAGGACTCTCTAAGAGACCTGGAGCACGCCTCATCAACCCTATTGGGTTTACACCTACTGGTGATACTATTCCTAACTTCGAGCCCTCTCAGAGGGACGGACATTGGTTTACCTTTGAAGGTGAGGATAACAAAACTTTCATTGGTGTAATTAAAAGAGATGGTGTCGTACTTGTATGGGATACCTACAGTGGTCTTCCTGAGATTGTCAAGTACCAACAAGTCCCTAAAGACTTCGATCCAAATGGTAATGGTGCAGTTGTTGCATTCCCTGAGTGTAACTCTAAAAGGTTTAAAACCCTTAGAAAGAAAGTAGAAACACTACAAGGTTCTATTCAACAACTACAGGAAAGTGTCAATGATATTACAAAAGCACTTGCTGCTGATGATCGAGTAACAGAGTCTACGTCATACATTCAAGCCAGTGTTCAAAGGTTTGAAAGTAACTACAGTTTTGATAAACCTTTATACCTGGTTAACTCTGGTTATGTAGAACTGAAAGATGTTTATCGAAACGGTAAGGAAGTTACAACTATTAATCCTCCTGATAATGAAAAGCGTAAAGGTAAAGTAACCGTCAGTGATAAGGTTTATGTCTTCAATGAAGATGGTTATGAGCGCTTTAAAGCACAAGATAATCCTTCTCGCCAAGCTCCAATTAGTGTATTCGCACTTGGCGTAGGTAAAATCTATGGATGGTTAGTCTCGGATGGTAATGGTAGAGATGGGCTTTCACCTCGTGAACGAGAACGATTAGAACGTGACCTTGTGACACAGACAGAGGAACTAGAGTTAGAACAAGTTGCTTATAGAGAAGCATTTGCTAAGTGGGCACAAGTAGCTGCTAAATGTGGTTATAGCCCAGCATCTAATGAGATTGCTCAGATGTACAACCGCAGCATTAAAGCTGACCCAGATCCTAATGACGATTGGTTGTTCAACATTCAAGGTGATTGTACTGAGGTTCTCTATGATAAAGAGAATGGATTTGGTAACATCTCTCTTGTTAAAGTTCCTGTAGGTAAAGAACCAACAGATGTTTCAGCAGAAGTCTTAGTAACTAACATCTATAAGATTGATAGGGATCAACGAGAGCAGATTTCTACTCCAGGTCCTGATCAATACTCTTATGGCGTCAGGTTCATTCAACGTGATGCAACACAAGATGTTATTCGCATTTCTATTGATGAGACGATTCATTATCTATACTATCGATTAGACTACGGTACTTGTGGAATCAATGATTTCTCTGAGACTGCAAAGCCTATTGATACATACCTACAACACCAGCAAGATGCTGACATTCAAACTACTACGTTAAACAACAAGGTCATAGTAACTAATAGGACAGTACCTGTTACTATGAACAATACTGACTCATCCTTCAGACCTTATGAAGCTTACATTGAACTTGAGTTAGTTAAGTACAACGAAGACTATAGGCTTGAATTTAATTCCCCTAACTCTAAGGATAACTACACAACCTATACCAACGTAACTACTGCTACTAAACTCACTATTCAGAAAGTGAAAGAGAGAGATAGTATGTGGGACACTACCGATGATGGTGGTGCATGTAATTTGATTGGTAGAGAGATCTTCTCTAATGAAACAGAAGTCATCCCTGATATCCGAGAGGTCTCAGGTTACCGTGACTGTTCTGGTCTGTCCTTTGAAGTAAATGTCACTGGTCAGAGTGTTCAGGTTGATCCTGAGAAGCCACAGAAGGGTTACAAATGTGAGTACAGAGTTGATGTCAAACTACTTAACGGTGGTGTTGGCTGGAAGAAAGGTGATGTAATTGAGGTTGAAACCAGTGAACAGAAGTATGAAATCACTGTTGATGAGATCTCTACTCGTAAAGTAAAGAACTTACTCTTTGCTGCTGACTACACAACACCTGCTGATGGTGACACCGTAGTGAAAGCTGTTGACATCCTTAATGGATTACAGACATCTATTACTACTGACGGTTCAGCTTATGGCATGGTAGCTGAGATTATTGGTAATGGTATCTATGTCACAAGTGATGGGCCATTCCAGATCAACTACTTTGATAGTAAGTTATTTAAGACCATCACAGATGAAGCTTCTGATGTTACTGACCTACCTAGACAATGTAAGGCAGGTTATATCGTCAAGATAGCTAACTCTGCTGCAGATGAAGATGACTACTACCTGCAGTTCCATGGAGAGACCTTCTCTGATTGGAACACATCAACCACTGATGTAGGTATGGATGGTGCTGGTGTTTGGAAGGAGACTTACCAACCTGGTATTGCCACCAACTTCAACTATCTGACAATGCCTCACCAGATTACTAGAGTCACTCAGCGTGAGGAAGTAATTGATGAGGACACAGATACAGAAACCATTGTTGAGAACTACTACTTTGTTGTGCGTCCTATTGCATGGGGTGACAGAGAGGTAGGTGATGATCTAACCAACCCTGTTCCTAGCTTTGTCTCTGACAGAAGGTGGGTACAACGTAGGAAGGAAGATGATTACGCTACACCTGAAGCTGATGGTTTCGAACAACGTAGATACATCACTGCCACCTACTACTATAGGAATAGGTTAATCTTCCTTAGTGGAAATCATGTAGTCCTTTCTCAACCTATTGATGATACACAGAATGAACAATATAACTTCTGGGCTAAGACAGCTCTAACAGTAAGTGATGATGATGTGATTGATGTGACGGTTCTAAATAAGGAACCTTGTACATTATTCCATGGTCTACCTGTTAACGCTGGCTTTGTCTTATTTACTCCTTCATCTCAGCATCTTTTAACTACAGACAATGATGTGTTGAGTGCTCGTACAATTAAGATTAACAAAATTTCTAGTTATAGTAACAAGAAAGGAGTGTCCCCATTCTCTATGGGTGCCACTATCGGGTTCATCAATGAATCTGGTGTTAACTCTCGTATGTATGAGATGACTAACATCCAACGTCAAGGTGAGGTGGAAGTCCTAGAGATTTCTAAACCTATCTCTTCTAAGATTCCTAATGGTATTGACCAGTTAGCTGAGTCTAAGGAAAGCACCCTTGTCATCATGGGTAAGAGATTTGATCGTGAGATGTGGGTCTATAGGTATTTCAATAATGGTGAGAAGCGTGTTCAATCAGCTTGGGTCAGATGGGAACTCACAGGAGATCTTATCTACCATACTATTGTTGATGATGTTTACTATGCAGTCATTAGAAACTTCTTTGAGAATGGTAAACAAGCTGTAGGTCCACAGATGTTTGAAGTCTATTCAATGCAACGAATAGATCTAAAGAAATCAATCTTCTCAGCTATTGTTACTGACTTCCAAGATAATGAATACTCAGTACACATGGATAACTTCCGAGTTGTTTATCCTACTGATATGAATTACTATCCTAGTCAGAACCTTACTTACTTTAGATTACCTATTGGTTACTTTAGTGATAAGCAGTTAGCAGCTTATGCTCTTGACTTCTCTAGTTCTGAACAAGGAAGAGCTATGTACCCTAGGGTTGAAATTGATACCTTTGGTACCTGGTGCATCCTAGATGGTAACTGGAAAGGAACACGATTGATGCTCGGTTATGAGTTTACCTTTGGAGTTGAATTTCCTACTATCTATATGCAGAAACAAGAAGGAAGTAACTGGAGGTCAGATACTAATTGTAATCTGACTCTACATAGATGTGAGTTTAGTTTAGGACCTTCTGGTGTCTATGACATTGGTATGATTCGACTTGGTCACATCCCTGCTGATACAGAAGGTAAGGAGAGGAGAGATAAATGGTTCTATGAAACAAGATATGAGACTAGACCTGAAGACAAATACCTCGCTAATGATGTGGCATTTGTTCCTGAGACTAAGACTACATATTCTATTTACGATAAGAACATCAACCTCAGTCCATCCCCGTATGGATTGTATCTGATGTCAGATCACCCTTCACCAGCCACGTTGTATTCAATGTCATGGGAGGGTAACTATTCTCCTATGTATTACAAACGTGTCTGATTACATCCACCCAATTACTTATGAGGCTGCATACGATGTGGCCTCTAACTTACGTCCAGAAGACGCTAGAGAGGTGATAGAAGGTCATGGGCATATTCCCAAGATCCACATCCCTCTCTTCTCTCGTAGAGGCTTCTGTGTTTATTTCACGGTGCCTAACGGCAAGACTGCCGGTATAGCCGGAGTCACAGAAGATGGAGCTATATGGATGCTGTGTACAACAGCTATCGATGAGTATCCCATCACCTTTGCTAGAGAAGCAAAGAGGTTTATTGACAGCAGACCAGAGAAGCTTCTTTGGAACATAGCTGATAAACGAAACAAACTTCACCTCAAACTCCTTAAGTTCCTTGGGTTCAAGTTCTTGAGAGAAGTTACCTACGGACCTAATAATTTAACCTTTATCGAATTCTGTAAATGTGCGAACCAATCTCCATAGCAACCGCAGCAGTTGGAGCAGCCGGTGCAGTTGGACAACATCAGTCTGCTAGTGCTGCAGCATCTGCTCAGAACGAAGCATCAATTAGAAACTATGAACATCAACTACAAGTTAGAGAAAACCAGCACATGCAGAAGTTATCTGCGTGGGCTAATGACCGGAGCGTGTTCTCTGGAAAGGTACAAGAAAACTTCACTGCTGCTGACAAGTCCTATGCCGCTGCACAGACTGTATTGAACCAAGAGTTTGATAAAGCAGTAGTAGAGAACCAAGGTGCCTTTCAGAAACTAATCAAAGCACAAGGTCAAATAAACACCACTGCTCAGGCAGGTAAATCTAAAGACCGAATGGGCGTCATGGCTATGGCAGCCCTCGGTAGAAACCAAGCGATCAAATCCCAAAGTCTTACTAGAGCTAAAGAAGGCTTTGAAGCTAAGGTTGAAGGGATTCGAGATCAACAATCAAGTGCTAATGCACAGGCATATCAGAAGGTGGCTCTACGTCCTGTAGAAGGTGTAGCTCCTCCTCAACCTGTAATGCAGGCAGGACCTAGTGGTCTCAGTCTTGCAGCAGGTATTGGTAGTGCAGTGGTTGGAGGATTTGCCTCTGCCAAAGCTGCTAATGCCTTACCTAATGGACAACAACTACCACCACCTGGAGGTGGATACACTCCTCCATCACCAGCAACAGTGTCTCAATACATGGATCCGATAAATACTTATTCATCCTTGAACATGTCTACATACGCTCCTTTCGCACCGTAAATGGAACAACAACAATTACAAACATACGCAACTGATAAGGCGTTTGCTCCGCTCCACGTGACGGATAACTCAGATGTAATGGCTAAGAACGCTGCTGATCTAAATCAGTCAATGGCAGTCTACGGACAGATGCAGCGTCAGAACGATCAAACCAGGATTGCTAATGCAAAACAAAAAGGTCAGGGTCTACAAGACCTAGCTAAGTTCTCTAAGAAACTTGGTGATCACCTAATTGCAGAGAAGCAACAACAAAACCAAAGAGACCTTGAAGAAGGTTTAGCTCTTGCCTACACAGATGGTGTACCACTAGAAGAGCAGGCAGAGTTTGATGTACAAGAACAGGAGCTGATTCAAACTGATGCCCAATTAAGGGAAGTCGGTAGTCAGTTACCTCCTCAAACATCAGTTGATGTCAAACGTGGTGTCTCTAACCTCTCTGGTTGGAAGGGTTATGGATATGCACAAGGGATGGCACAGAAGGGTGCTATCAACTATCCAATGGCTTACCAACAACTTGCACAGCAGGTAGAGGTAACTATTGGTGGTAAGGCTATAACACTTAATACTGCACAGACAGCACCTGAACGTCAGGCTGTAGAAGCAGAGATCCGTCGTCAATACCTGCAGAAGTTTGCAGGCATGAACACTACTCTTCTCAATAAGTACCTCTTTCCACAGATGAGGAAGTACGAGACTCAGCAGTACATGGAGTGGCAGGAGACACAGAGCCAAGCCTTCGAAGCTGAACAGAAAGATGAAGCCAAGGAACAACTCTTTGACAGCATCAAAACTAATCGAGGTGGTGAAGGTGTAATGCAGTTCATCGAACAACACTCAGCTACTTTCGGTGGAAGGTCTAAAGCTTGGGACGTTATTCAAACTGAACTAGAAGAGGGTATCAAGAACCGGGAACTAACTGCTGCTGATATTGAGAGCATCAAGAATACTGTTGTTACTGTCAATGGTAAGGAAGTAAAGATCGGTGATCGTTGGTCACGTCGATTCGGTGGTATGGATGACCTCATACACAGTGCATCTTTAGTTGATTCAAGGCAACGTCAAGAACAAGAAGCTCTGATAGAGACACAGTTTCAAGACCAGGTAGAGCAAGCCACTAAAGATAAGATGGCTCGTGGTGAACAGTGGGATGAAGGTGATATTGATGAACTAGAGAAGAAATGGAAGTCAATGACAGGTAAGGATGCACCTACTTGGTTGTCTAATATGAAGACTAAGGAAGATGCTGACGCAGAGATCATTAAGGAGCGTCTTATTACTCGACGTAGGAATCAAGGGTTCCTTACTGAGTATGACCTTAGAGAGGTTCCTAGTAGCCTCTGGCAGGAGTTTAACGCCTACGTTCAAGAGGATAAAGGTTTAGCTGCTGCTGCAGATGAGTATGACGGTTCAGCTAAAGAACGTATTGGTGCGATGGCTAGTGCTATCACTGAGGAGACTGAAGGTCTAGTTGATAAGACAGATACTTGGTTCAACCTTCGTGACAACATGATCGAAGAATATGAGTCAATTAGAAAGGATCTGATTAACAAAGGACAGTCAGCAGGTGAGGCGCATAAGGAAGCCCTTAAGATTGTTAAAGATTCAGTGACTATAGATGCTGTTAAAGCTGGTCAGCCTACCTCTAGTGATGGAAAAATGTTTGTAGGTAAGGATTCTCCAGAGGTTCAACGCTATCTTAATACTGGCTCATCCATGTCTCCACAAGAGAAGGCACGTGTCAATCAAATCAAACAAGCTGTACTTAAAACACCTGAAATCTTAGGTAGTAAAGAGCTTCCTATCCCTGGTATTACTGAGGCTGATCTTAAAGCGGCTGAAGCTTATACAAAGAAACAGACCATGACAATACCCCAAGCTTTCTATACAGCAGCGCGTGGATCTAGGGCTTACACAGCCTATGACGTGATGATGAATCAACTAGAAGCTGCAGGTATTAAGGTCGAAAGTCCTATTCATGAGTCTGTTGATGAAGCAGATCCTGAAGTACAACAACTACTGAAATTCCGTCCTACTATCTCTCGCGTTAACCGTGCGATTGTACAAGGTGGACCTAGTGTTGGTGACCCATTGGTTGCAATGGTTATCCAACGTGAGTCTGCTGCTCATGGTGTATGGGATGCCTACAACCAAGGCGGTTCTAGTAATGGTCATGTAGCACATAACCCTGGTAACAGTGCTGTCTCAAGCCCTTGGAATAAGCCAGTACAACAAATGACTATCGGTGAAATTAAGTATTACCAATCACTACCAAGAACACATCCTAAAGTATTACATGCTGCAGGTGCCTTCCAGTTTGTAGGTGCAACATTCCTAGAAACTGCTTGGCGTCTTGGTGCAACTGATGACCAGATCTTTGATCCAGCTACACAGCTAGCTTTCTTCCATGATCGCCGTAGATGGCGTATGGAAGTAGATCCTGGAATTGATGGTCTAAGACGTGAATGGGTAGGACTTAATCATATTAGTGATAGTGAACTTGAAGCCGCATCTAAACCCTACTACCAACGTCCTGAAAACATGCTACCTGGAGTCTAATGGAAGATCAAAATGTAAACGATATTGATTATAGTTACCTAAATAATCAATTCGATGAAGAGGAACTCATAACAGAGCAACAGCGTGCTGAACAAGAGCAGGCTGAATTACAACTACAACAACAACGTCAAGCTGAAGAGACTGCACAGCAACCTCAGAACATGCAACCTGAAGGTATGAAGCCTGTCAATAATAAAAGGACAGGCGGTAAGACCGTAGGCTTTTCAGATGGTGATAACTTCGTACCCAATACTCCTGAAGATCTAAAGCACGCCAACACTCCTGCTAATGAGTTTGGTGCTGATGAGAACTGGACTGAAGCAGGCAATGCTTGGAATGCAGGTGTCTCTTCTGCTGCAGGTAGCACTCTTAGTTTCACTGAGCGTGTTATTGACAGGATGAATGGTGAAGACACATCATCTGATGAGTACGAACCTGACTGGGATCCTTGGGGTAAATCATCACCACTACATAAGACATGGTGGGGTGGTCTCCTGTATGAAACCTCCAAAGCACTTACCTATGCAACGACATTTACTGTTGCTGCAGGTGCTATTGGTGTCGCTGGTGCATCTACTGCGCTAGGTGCTGCAGGTCGTGGTGTTATTGGTGCTGCTGCTGAAGGT